>JAAUYH010024821.1_pt1 | contig 16863 bp, 16 predicted proteins | sample 7278061 | NCBI WGS metagenome assembly JAAUYH01 (sample SAMN14350203, study PRJNA611818) | marine sediment metagenome | isolation source: surface marine sediment (0.6m) | place: French Polynesia: Moorea | collected 2018-08 | reverse complement strand
GGGAGATCGCGCTGACCAAACCCCTCTCCCCTTGTGGGAGAGGGAGGGGCCCGACGCCGAAGGCGTTGGGAGGGTGAGGGGTACCTCTCCGCCAATTCGACTCTATCGGCCAAGACCCAGCGCCAGAAGCACCGCAGCGGCGGCAATCGTAACTTCGTGGCGGCGTTCATATCCACGGCCCCGCCATGCGTGACGCGCATATCAAATACCTGCTGGTCGCGCCCGCCGTTCTGGCGGTGTTGGCGACCGCCGTGTTCCCGGTCGTGCAGGGGCTGACGAACGCACTCTACTACGTCAGCACCAAGCCGAACCGGCGCAACGGCGAATTCGTCGGCCTGGAGAACTTCGAGTTCATCTTCACCGATCCCGGGTTCCACGAGGCGGTCTGGGTCACGCTCATCTTCACCATCCTGTCGGTGATCCTCACCGTCGGGGTGGCCTTAGGCATGGCGCTGCTGCTGGCCTCGGGCGGGCCGCTCCGGATCGCCATACGCTCGACCCTGATCCTGCCGTTCGCCATGAGCGCGGCGCTGGTCGGCTACACCTGGCGGTTCATGTTCAACAACGATTTCGGCCTGTTCGCCGAGGCCTTGGATTTCGTGCCGGGGCTGGCCGACGCCAACTGGCTGAACGACCGGGTGCTGACGATGGCGGTGCTGATCGCCTCGGATGTCTGGAACTGGGCGCCGTTCCTCTGCCTGGTGCTGATCGGCGGACTGGCCGCCGCACCCCAGGAGGCGCAGGAGGCGGCCCGGGTCGACGGCGCCAATGGCTGGCAGGTTTTCCGCGACGTGACCCTGCCCTCGATCCTGCCGGTGCTGATGATCTGCGCGGTGCTGAAGACCATCTTCGCGCTGAAGATGTTCGACCAGATCTACACCCTGACCCAGGGCGCGCCGGGCACCCAGACGCTCGGCTACTACATCTACTATACGGCCCAGAAATACAGCGACGCATCCGGTGCCGCCACCATGTCGCTGATCCTGATCATCCCGATGGCGGTGATGGCGTGGCTCTACATGCGCCTCGTCTTCCGCAAGGCGTGACGGCCATGGTGCGCGGCAATTCAAAGCTCTGGGATATCGGCGCCACGGTGCTGGTGCTGCTGTCCGGCGTCTTCGTCATGCTGCCGATCTTCTGGGTCTTCCTGACCGCCTTCAAGACGGAGATCGACGTCTACGAGCTGTCGGTCCTCTTCAAGCCGACCCTGAAGAATTTCGGCGAGATCTTCACCAATCCGCAATTCGGGCTCGGCGGGGCGCTGGTCAGCTCGCTGATCGTGTCGTTCTCGACCATCGCGATCGCGATCCCGATCTCCACCATGGGCGCCTACAGCTTCGTGCGCTTCCGCATGATCGGCGGCCAGGCGGCCTTCTTCTCGGTGCTGGCGACCCAGTTCGTGCCGGCGGTGGTGATCATCATTCCGTTCTTCCTGCTGGCTCGGGATTTCGGAATGCTGGACCGACACGTCACCCTGGTGGTCATCAACCTGGCGATCGTCACGCCGTTCGCGGTGTGGATGATCATGGGCTTCATCGAGGGCATCCCGCTGGACACCGAGGAATCGGCCATGGTCGACGGGGCCAGCCGCTGGCGGGTGATCAGGGACATCGTCCTGCCGATGGCCGCACCCGGCATCATAACCGCGGCGATCTTCGCCTTCATCCTGTCGTGGAACGAATTCCTGTTCGCGCTGATGATCTCGCAGCAGGACCTGCGCACCTGGCCGATCACACTGGCGTTGTTCTCCGACGAGCAGGGGGTGCGCTGGGAATACCTCTCGGCCGCCGGCGTCATCGCCATGGCGCCGATGTTCATCCTGGCCCTGCTGATCCAGAAGCATTTCGTCAAGGGCATGACCATGGGGGCGGTCCGCTGATGTCCACGATCCGGTTCGACCACATCGACAAGCATTACGGCGACTTCCACGCCGTGAAGGACTTCCACCTCGACGTCCCGGACGGCGAGTTCCTGGTGCTGCTCGGTCCGTCCGGCTGCGGCAAGACCACCACCATGCGCATGGTCGCGGGACTGGAGGAGATCTCCGGGGGCGATCTCTGGTTCGACACGGAGCGGGTCAACGACCTGCTGCCCAAGGACCGCGACATCGCCATGGTGTTCCAGAACTACGGTCTCTACCCGCACATGACGATCCGGGAGAACATCTCCTACCCGCTGCGCCTGCGGAAGATGCCGGTGGCGGACCGCGACGAGCGGGTGGCGCGGGCGGCGGCGCGGGTCGAGCTGACCGAGCTTCTGGACCGGCGGCCGAAGGCACTCTCCGGCGGACAACGCCAGCGGGTGGCGCTGGCCCGCGCCCTGGTCCGCGAGCCGCGCGCCTTCCTGATGGACGAGCCGCTCTCCAACCTGGACGCCAAGCTGCGTGTCTCCATGCGGGCGGAGCTCAAGCACCTGCACCACGAGCTCGGGGTCACCACCATCTACGTCACCCACGACCAGATCGAGGCGATGACCCTGGCCGACCGGGTCGTGGTCATGAGCCATGGCGAGATCATGCAGGTCGGCACGCCGGAGGAGATCTACAACGAACCGGCCAACCTGTTCGTCGCCGGGTTCATCGGCTCGCCGGCCATGAACCTGATCCACGGGGCGGTCGAGAATGGCGATTTCGTCGCCCCCGGCGTGCGCATCCCCGGCGTCGGCGGCGGTTCGCGCGACCGGATCGTGCTGGGTGCGCGCTGCGAGGATCTGAGCCTGTGTGCGCCCGACAACGGTGCGCACATGTCCGGCCCGCTCTTTTCCCTGGAACTGCTGGGCGAGACGACCCAGGCGACGGTCCGCCTGCCCAACAAGGACTCGGTCGTCATCAAGGGGTCGAAGGACTATCGCGAGGAGATCGACACGCCGATCGGCGTCCAGTTCGACATCGCAAAGACCTATTTCTTCGACGGCAACAGCCAGCAGCGCATAAGCCTCTGACCTGAGGACCCCTCGATGACCAAGATCCTCACCACCCATGTCGGATCGCTGCCGCGCAGCCAGCGGACGGTCGATTTCATCTTCGCACGGGAGCGGGACGAGCCGTTCGACCGGGCGGCCTTCGATGCCTGCATGGCGGAGGAATGCGCCGAGACGGTCGGCCGCCAGGTGGCCGCCGGCATCGACATCGTCTCCGACGGCGAGACCTCGAAGATCTCGTATGCCACCTACGTGAAGGACCGCTACACCGGTTTCTCCGGCGACAGCCCGCGCAACGCCCCGGCCGATTTGAAGCTGTTCCCGACCTTCCTGGCGCGGCTGGCGAAGGAGGGCGGCACGCCGCAATACGCGCGGCCCTGCTGCACCGGCCCGGTCGCGGTCAAGGACACGACCGACCTCGAGGCCGACATCGCCAACCTGAAGGCCGGCATGGCGGCGCATTGCGCACATCGCGGCTTCATGAACGCGGCGTCTCCGGGTGTCATCTCCCTTTTCCTGCCGAACCAGCATTACGCGAGCCGGGAGGACTATCTGGAGTCGCTTGGCGACGCCATGAAGGGCGAATACGAGGCCATCGTCGCCGCCGGCCTGGACCTGCAGCTCGATTGCCCCGACCTCGCCCTGTCGCGCCACATGCTGTTCTCCGACCTCTCCGACGCCGAGTTCGTGAAGATCGCGGAGACCCACATCGCGGTGCTGAACCATGCCCTGCGCGACATCGATCCGGCCCATATCCGGGTGCATATCTGCTGGGGCAACTACGAGGGCCCGCATGTCTGCGACATCGCCATGGACGCGGTGTTCTCCACGCTGATGAAGACGCGGGCGCGCTATGTCCTGTTCGAGACCTCGAACCCGCGCCACGGCCATGAGTGGACCGTGTTCCGCGACCGCAGATCCGAGATCCCCGACGACAAGGTGCTGGTGCCCGGCGTCGTCGACACCACCACCAACTTCGTCGAGCATCCCGAACTGATCGCCCAGCGCATCGCGCGCTTCATCGACATCGTCGGCGCGGACCGGGTGATCGCCGGCTCGGATTGCGGCTTTGGCACCTTCGCCGGGTTCGGCGCCGTCGATCCCGAGATCGCCTACGCCAAGCTGGCGGCGCTCGCCGAAGGCGCGGCGCTGGCAAGCGGGCGGGTGTGACGACGGGTGCCGATGAGACGATGGTCCCTCCGACCATTCACCGTCATTGCGAGGAGCCGAAGGCGACGCGGCAATCCACCCTGTCAGGCCGCACCAGTGGATTGCTTCGCCTTCGCCTCGCAAAGACGATGAGGAAGAAGAAGCGCCTCCATCGATCCCCGACATGACCCCGCTCGTCCTCATCCCGGGCATGATGTGCGATGGGCGGCTGTTCGCGCCGCAGCTCGCCGCCCTGTCGGCGGGCCGCACGATCCAGGTCGCGACGATCACCGCAGCGGACAGCATTGCGGAGCTGGCCCGCCTGGTGCTGGCGGATGCGCCGCCGCGCTTCGCGCTGGCCGGGCTGTCGATGGGCGGCATCGTGGCGATGGAGATCCTGCGGCAGGCGCCGGAGCGGGTCGAGCGGGTAGCGCTTCTGGACACCAACCACCGGGCCGAGACACCAGACCGACAGGCGTTGCGCGGGCCGCAGGTCGAGCGCGTGTTCCAAGGCGCGTTGCGGCAGGTGCTGATCGAAGAGATGAAGCCGCTCTATCTGGCGCCGGAGAACCGGAACGATGAGCGCATCCTCGGCTGCGCCCTCGACATGGCGATCGCCCTGGGCGCCGAGGTTTTCGCGCGCCAGTCGGAGGCGCTCCGCACCCGGCCCGACCAGACCGACTCACTGCGGACGGCGGATCTGCCGGCCCTCGTGCTGTGCGGCGAGCACGACCTTCTGTGCCCGGTCGAGCGCCATCAAGAGATGGCCGCCTTGATGCCCTCGGCACGGCTTGAGGTCATCGCCGGCGCCGGGCATCTCACCACCCTGGAGCGGCCATCGGAGACGACCGAGGCGCTTCGCCTATGGCTCGATGCCGATCGATAGCGCGGCCGGTGACCAATGCCGGTTTGCGGCCCTCCAGGCCACGGCGTTGACATTTCACCAATCGCCATAGATGGTCCCTGTGGAAGAGCCGATTTCATTGTCGCGTTGCTGCCGACGGTACTATGGTGCGCGTCGGCCGTGCGGCCGATCCTAACGAGAATTGCCGCGTTGTCAGACTGACACACAGGGTGTGGGGAGTGAGACATGGCCAGATACGGTCATATGGGCTACCTGGGGGCAGCCGCGTTCGTGATTGCCGGCCTGTTGGCGGCGAGCCCGGCGGGCGCGCAAACCGGTGATTTCTCGTTGGGTGGAGCAGGTCCGGCGGAGGAGGGCTGGACGCTCGGCCTCGGCGTCGGCTGGGCGCCCGACTACGAGGGGTCCGAAGACTATGAAGCGGTTCCGATCCCGAAGGTCCGCTGGGACCGCGGCGACGGCATCTATGCCGATCTGACCGGCCTGACCTTCACCGCCAACGTCCTTGCCAACAGCGACATCGAATTTGGTCCGGTGGTCCAGGTCCGCGGCGAGCGTGACGACGTCGACAACGACGCGGTCGACCAGCTCGAGGATGTCGACACGGCGGTCGAGATCGGCGCCTTCGTGAAATTCCTGTTCGGCGACTGGTCGGTCGGCGGCCGGGCCCAGGTGGACGTGGCGGACGCCCATGACGGGTGGCTTGCCGAACTGCGCGGCGGCTACGACGGGTCGATCGGGTCCAGCTGGTCCTATTCGGCCGGGGCCTACACGACCTATGCCAGCGACGATTACATGGAGGCCTATTTCGGCATCGACGCGGCCGATTCGGCGGCCAGCGGTCTCAGCACCTTTGATGCCGATGCGGGGCTCAAGGATGTCGGCGTCGACTTCTCGATGACCTACCTCGACTGGCGGCCCTGGGCGGTGACCGGAATCCTCGCCTACAAGCGCCTGCTGGACGATGCCGAGGACAGCCCGGTGACCGATGACGTCGGCTCCGAGAACCAGGTCTTCGTCGGTATCCTGGGCTCCTATCGGTTCTAGGGCCAAATCGCGTCGCACCGCTGCGGTGTGACGCGGAGACCAGGCTGCTTCAGGTCCGGCCGGCCGGTGCATTTGGCCGGCGACCCTTGACAATCCCGGCGTCGGGGCGTGGGGATGGGCGATGACGTCCACGCTTCCCTACATCCTCGACCTGCTCGGCGTCACCGTGTTCGCCCTGTCGGGGAGCCTGGTGGCGAGCCGCCAGCAGCTCGACCTGATCGGGTTCGGACTGCTGGCCTCGCTGACCGGAATCGGCGGTGGCACGCTGCGCGACCTGATCATCGGCCGGCCGGTCTTCTGGATCTCGGATCAGACCTACCTGATCGTCTGCCTCGCAGCCGCGCTGGCGGTCTACCTGTTCGGCCCGCTGATCCAGCGGCGATACGTCGTTCTGCTGTGGTGCGACGCGGTCGGTCTTGCCGCCTATGGCGTGCTCGGCGCCCATATCGCGCTGGCCGAGGGACTGGGCGCGGTGGCGGCGCTGGTGATGGGGGTGATGACGGCGACCTTCGGCGGCCTCGCCCGTGACATCGTCGGCGGCGAGACACCGCTGTTCCTGAAGCAGGAAGTCTATGTCACCGCCGCCCTGGCCGCCGGCTGCGCCTATGTCGTGCTGGCCGCCTTCGCCGTGCCGGCCCTGTGGGCGGCGATCATCGCCGCGCCGGTCGGCTTTCTGGTGCGGGCCGGCGGCATCGCCTTCAACTGGACCCTGCCGCGTTACAAGCCCCGGGGCGGCCGCAGCTACTGACCACGAAGATCCGGCGCTGCCGATCCACCGGAGCCGGTGCCGGCCCCGGAGTCCGGCGTGGCGCCGCCCAGCATGTCGAGCGCCAGGCGGGCGCCGGTCGCGGCTGGATCGATGTCAACGACCTGGCAATCCGGCACCGCCAGCGACCGGTCGAAGGTCTCGAACAGGAGCGGGTGCAGCCGGGCGACGCCGCCGGCCAGCGCCACCGGCCGAAGACCCACCCGGTCGACCAGGGCGAGCGCCGGTTCGGCCAATGCGCGGCCGGCGGCGGCGATGATCCCGGTCGCCGTCGGATCGCCGGCTTCCGCCGCCTCGGCGATCGCCGGCGCCAGAGCCGCGATGTTATGGCGGGAATCGGTGTAGGCGTAGGCCCGCACCGCCTCCCAGTCCGATCCCCCGATGCGCGCGAACAGGGCGTCGACGAGCGGCCCGGACGGGAAGGCACCGGTGGCGTCCGCCCGGCGCATCAACCAACGCAGCGCCCGCTGTCCGATCCAGAACCCCGAGCCGGCATCGTCGATCAGACAGCCATGGCCGCCGGCGTTCCAGACCCCACCATCGGTGTCCACGTGGCAGGCGGCGCTGCCGGTGCCGGCATAGACCAGGATGCCGGCGCCCGGCGCGAAAGCGGCGTGATAGGCAAGCCACAGATCGTTGCGGACGTTGATCCGATCGACTGGCACCGTGAGAAATGCGGCCAGCGTATCAGCCAGAACACGGCCCTCGGGACCGTCGGCAGAGAGGCCGGTGACGCCGGCCACGAGGGCGGCGACCGGCGACTCGACGGCGCGGATGTCGCGCGCCAGGTCGCGCAGCGCAGCCATGGTGGCCTCGCGCGCATCCGGTGTGAAGAGGTGGCCGGAGAGCGGCGCGCCGGTGCCGTGCCCGACGGTCTTGCCGGCCGCGTCGAGCAGATGCCAGCGGCTTGCGGTCCCGCCGCAGTCGAGCCCGAGCGCCGTCATGGCCCAGCCTCCCGCGGGCAGGCAAGGGCGAAGGTCCGGGTGATCTCGCGCGGGTTGGTGATCGCGGTGCCGACCACCACGGCATGGGCGCCAGCGGCGAAGGCGGACCGCACCTCGTCCGGTGTCCCGTAGCGCCCCTCGGCCAGGACCGGCACCGGCAGCCGCGCCGCCAGCCGGCGCACCAGGGCGATATCCGGGCCCGGCCCGGCCGGCGATCCGTCGGTATAGCCGGACAGGGTGGTCGCCACGCAGTCGGCACCCGCCTTGACGGCCATTTCCGCATCCTCCTCGGTGGCGATGTCGGCCATGACCGGCCGCCCGAGTTCCTCCTTTATGAACCGGATCAGCGCGTCTGGCGAGGGTCCCGTGCGGACCCGCAGGGTCGCGTCCATCGCGATCACGTCCGCGCCGGCCGCGGCCGCCTCCCGCGCCGTCGGCTCATCCGGGGTGATGTAGACCACCTCGCCGTCGCGCATGCGCTTGACCAGCCCGATGATCGGCAGGGCCGTCACGCGCCGGATCGCGGCGATATCGGCGCCGCCATTGGCCCGGATCGCGACGGCGCCGCCCTGCTCGGCCGCCCGCGCCATCGCCGCCATGAACGCGGGCCCATGCAGCGGATTGTCGGCCCGCGCCTGGCAGGAGACCACCAGCCCGCCCTTCGGGATCACCGCCGTCACTTGACCGCCCCGGACGTCAGGCCGGCGATGAAATGCCGGGACAGCACCAGATAGACGAGGATGATCGGCAGCGCCGACAGGGTCAGCCCGGCGAACAGCGCGCCCCAATCGGTGCTGAACTCGCCCATGAAGACGGTCAGGCCCTGGGGCAGGGTCTTGCGCGCATCGGTGTGGATGAACACCAGCGGGAAGAAGAAGTCGTTCCAGATCGGCACCGCGTTGTGGATCGCGGCGATCACCATGGCCGGCCGGGTCAGCGGCAGCATGATCGACAGCATGATGCGCGGCTCGCTGGCTCCGTCGATCCGCGCCGCGTCCTCAAGCTCCTGCGGCAGGGTGCGGATGAATCCGGTCATGATGAACACCGTCGAGGGCAGGCCCATGGCGGTATAGAGCAGGATCAGGCTGAGCCTCGTGTCGAGCAGGCCGAGCTCGCGGAACTGGATGAACAGCGGAATGATCGCCAGCTTCAGCGGCACCATCAGCCCGGACAGGAAGAACAGGAAGACGAAGGCCGCGCCCGGGAACCGGTACCGCCCCAGCGCGTAGGCGGCCATGCTGCCGAGTGTGAGGATGGCGAGGATCGAGAGCCCGGTCACCAGCATCGAATTGGCGAGATAGGTCGGGAAGCGGGTCTCGGTGAGGATCCGGGCGAAGTTGCCGAGTTCCCGGAAATCGGGGATCGAGAAGGGGCTGTTGTAGATCTCCGCCGTCGGCTTGAAGGCCGAGAACACCATCACCAGGATCGGGTACAGCATCAGCACCGCATTGCCGATCAGCAGCACCTGCACCAGCCCGGCCCGGAACCGTTGGCCGGTGAGATTGGGCGCCACCCGGACCGGTGTCCCCGCGCCGGCATAGGCGACGCTCACAGCTCGACCTCCCGCCGCCGGAGATAGAGCACCCAGGCGGTGGCGACGACCAGGACGAAGGCGAAGATCAGGACGGCGAGCGCGCTGCCCTTGCCGAAATCCTGCAGCCCGGCGCTCTGATTTCCAAAGGCCGTCCTGTAGAAATACAGGCCGAGCACGTCGGTGGAGCCGAACGGCGAGCCGTCCAACCCGGCCATGATGTAAGGCAATTCAAACCAGTTGAAGGCGCCGATGAAGGTCAGCACGAAGATGATCGTCGTGCTGGGCGCCGCCAGCGGCCAGATCACGTAGCGGATCATGCCCCAGGTGCCGGCGCCCTCCAGCTTCGCGGCGTCGATCAGATCGTCGGAGATGCGCTGCATGCCGGTCAGGTAGATCAGGGTCGGGAAGCCCACGAAATGCCAGGCATTGGCGAAGATCAGCGCGCCCAGTGCGGTGTTCGGGTCGCCGAGCCAGGGCATCGCCAGCCCTTCCAGCCCGACCGCGATCAGCGCCTGGTTCACGATCCCGAACAACGGATGCAGGAACAGCTTCCACAGGAAGCCGACGATCACCGTCGACAGGATGACCGGCAGGAAGACGGCGGTGCGGTGAAAGCGGTAGCCGAACGGCCGGCGGAAGATCGCATAGGCCAGGAAGAAGCCGGTCGCGTTCTGCACCACCATGATGGCGACGAACACGATCACGTTGTGCCGGAAGGCGTTCCAGGTCCAGCCGCTGAACGGCTCCTGCAGCAGGATCAGCCGGAAGTTCTCCAGCCAGACGAAATCGCCCCGCGCCAGCCCGGTCCAATCGTACAGGCTGTAGGCCAGGGCGCTGACCATCGGCACCGCCACGAAGCCCAGCATCACCGCCATCGGCGGGACGATCAGGAAGGCGATCCAGGCGCCCCGGATCAGGCGATGGCGGCTGGGCATGACGGCGGCCGTCAGTTCCTTGGAGCCCCGGCCGCCGCCCTGCCGATCATTGCCGGAACGGCTCGTGGTAGGTGGCGATGCCTGCGGTCACCTCGGCGGCGACCTCTTCGGGCGTCGCCTCGCCGGCCATCATCTTCTGCACTCCGGCCTGCAGCAGCGTCGAGCCGCTCGGCTCCTCATAGCGGAAATGCACCAGCATCAGATAGGAGGCCGATGTCTGGTTGAAGTCCGCGATCTTGCTCAGCAGCGGATCCTCGAAGGCGACGCCGGGAATCGGCGAGATGTTGCCCAACAGGGACACCAGCTTGTCGCCGAACGGCTTCGAGGCCGTGTAGCGCAGGAATTCCAGCGCCTCGTCGGCATGCTCGCTGTTGGCGTTGATGGCGTAGCCGCCGTCGAAGAAGGTCGAGACCAGCCGAGGCTCGCCGGCAGCCGGTGCCGGGCTCGGCATGATGTCGAAGTTCAGGTCCGGATTCTGGCGCCGGAAATTGGCGATCTCCCACGATCCGCCGGCGAACATGGCGGCGCGTCCGGTGAGGAACAGCTGCTGGGCGCTGCCATAGTCGATGCCGGTGTAGCCGGTCGGCAGGTAGTCACGGATCTCCAGCAGCTTCGCCAGCGCGCCGACGAAGCGGGCATCTTCGAAGGTGGCGGTGCCGGCGACGATGTCGGCCTCGAACTGGGCGCCGTAGAAGCTCGGCACCACGGTGCCGACCAGGATCTCGTTCTGCCAGGCCGTCGCGGTGCCGTTGGCCATGGGGATGACCCCGGCATCCTTCAGCGCCGCAAGGGTCTCCAGGAATCCGGCCCAATCCTCGGGCGGTTCCAGCCCGTTCTCGGAGAAGATGTCGGTGTTGTAGTAGATCACCAGCGTCTGCGAGGCGAAGGGCACCGCATAGAGGTTGCCATCCGAGCGCATGGTCTCGGCCTGGATCGCGGCCTCGGGGAAGGCCTCCAGCGCCGCGATCTCGCCGTCGCCGATCGCCCGCAGATAGCCGGGTGCGGCAACGGTTTCCAGGTTGCCATAGGCGCGGACATGGACGATGTCCGGCCCGCCGCCGGCCGCCAATGCGGTCGACAGGACGGTGGCGTAGCTCTGCGCCTCGAAGGCCTCGAAGCTCACGGTGGTGCCGGGATGGGCCGCCTCGAAATCGGCGATGATCTCCTCATAGGCCGCCCTGTCTTCCTGGCGCCAGCTCCAGAATGTCAGATCGGCGGCCTGGGCCACGCCGCCGCCCAGGGTCAGCCCGGCCAGAACCGCGGCCATGGTCATCGATTTGTTCATTGCTGTCCTCCCGTCGCTCCGGCCGGCATCCTCGCGGCCGCTATCAGGAGGATATTGGATTTCGCGGCCGCGCATAAGGGAGTCGGCCGGTACCGGCGTCAGCCCGCGTACCGAACGCGGGAAAGCGTCGGCTGCCGCGACGCCTTCGTCAGTCCCCGATGCGCGATGGCCGGTCCGGTATCCCGGTCCGATGCGCATCGGTCGTGTCGCGCCGGGTCACGCCGTCTACGAGGACGAAGGCCACGATGCAGGTCTCGGTGCCGCGGTTCGACCAGGCGTGGTTGGTACCGCGCTGCACGACGACGTCTCCGGCCTTCAGATGCACCTCCTCCTCGTCGAGCAGCATGGTGATCTCGCCGGTCAGGATGACGGCATAATCCACAGAATCGGTACGGTGCATGAACGGATGTCGGGCTCCTTCGACGATGTTGTCCGCCGCCCCCATTTCCGCGAACGCCGTCTTGCCGTCGAGGCGGGCCAGCATGTCCGGGTCCTCGGGCTCGAACTCGACGCATCGGAACACCGAACCGTCGGGGGGCGGATGCAACACGAAGTTGCCCCGGCAGGTTTCCTCCGCGCCGTCATACTCGGCAGGCGTGCCGTCGGAGATCCAGAAATTGGTCAGTGTCACGCCCGGCCGGCTGGGTCGCTGCAGTCGATGATCCGCGGCCCTGTCCGATACGACGACCGCGGTGCCGTTCGAATCGTGGCCGGTCACAACGCGTCGAATTGTGCGTGCCATCTGTCGTCACTCCTTGATGCCGTCATCGGCCAGGCCGACCGGCGGTCGCGGTTTTCGGACCAACCAGACGGTGATGAGGATTGCGGCCCCAATGGCCGAACTCACGGGCTCCTGGATCAGCAGAAGCGCGCCGGCAGCCCCCAGCACGGCGCGCACTGAAATCGGCAGCGGACCGCGGAGCCACCCCACCGTTGCCGCCGCGATCGTCGCCACGCCGCCGATGCCGGTGACCGCCGCGACCAGATTCACACCGGCGTCCGCCTGCAGCAGCAGGCCGGGGCCGAAGCAGAAGGCGAACGGCAGGGCATAGCTGGCCAAGCCGTAGAGTGCGGCTGTCCATCCGACCCGATTGATGTCGGCGCCGGCAATGCCGCCGGCAACATAGGACGCCAGGGCCACGGGCGGTGTGATCGTCGACAGGCAGCCATAATAGAAGACGAAGAAATGCGCGGTCAGGACCGGGATGCCCAGCTTGACCAGCGCCGGCGCCACCACCGTGGCCAGGATCAGGTAGGCGGCCGTTGTGGGAAGCCCCAGGCCGAGCGCGATCGCGGCGAGCATGGTGAGCAGCAGCGCGATCCAGAGCTCGCCACCGGAGGCGAACTCGATCAAGGTCGCCGCTTTCGGACCGAGGCCGCTCACGGACATCGCCCCGGCAATGATGCCGGCGGCGGCGCAGGCGGCAGAGATCGGCGCCACATTGCGGGACCCGTCGATCACCCCGGCGGCAATGCGTTTCACGAAGGCAAGGTTGAAGTCGCGGGTCCAGAGAAGTTCGCTGACGACAAGCAGCGCGATGGCCCAGAGCGACGCCTTGAACGGCGAATACCCGGTCAGCATCAGCCCGATGAGCAGCGCGAATGTCGCGATGAATCGCGACCCGTCCAGAAGCACCCTCCAGGTCGGCCTCGGGTCGCCGCTGCGCTCGCTGGCCGGTTCGATGCCCCGGCGCAGCGCCTGCAGGTGAACGATCACCAGGACCGAGATGAAGAACAGAATGGCCGGCAACAGGCCGGCGCCCATCACCTTGACATAGGGAATGCCGATGATCTCGGCCATGATGAAGGCGGCCGCGCCCATGACCGGCGGCATGATCTGACCGCCGGTCGAGACCAGCGCCTCGATGGCCGCGGCCTGATGCGGTGCGTAGCCCTCCCGCTTCATCATCGGGATCGTCACCGTCCCGGTGACGGCGACATTGCCGGCGGCGGAGCCGGAGATCATGCCGATCAGCGTCGAGAACAGCACCGCCGTCTTCGCGCCGGCCGCCCGCATGCCATAGGTCAACCGGCGCGAGATCTCGAAGACGAAGTCGCCGGCGCCAAGACGCGACAGCAGGGATCCGAAGATCGTGAAGACGATGATGTAGGTCGCCGCGACCCCGATCGGGATGCCATAGACGCCCTGCGTGTCCGTCGTCAGGAAGATGACGATGCGTTCCAGGCTGTAGCCGCGTCCGCCCAGCAGCCCCGGCAGGTAGGGGCTCAGGAACGGGTAGACGAAAAAGGTCGCCGCGATCAGCGCCAGGGCCAGCCCCACGCCGCGCCGCGCCGCTTCGAAGACCACGACCAGGATGACCGCGCCGGCATAGAAATCGCCGGGTACCGTCAGACCGCCGCTGAACGCGATCGATTTCCACCGGCTCAGCAGCCAGAGGCTGGCGCCGACCGCGCCCAGGATCAGCGCGAAGTCGATCATGCGCGCAAGTGGCACCACGCGCATGCGCTGCGACAATGGCTTGCAGAGGAACAGCAGCGTGGTGGTCAGGGCGAGATGCGTCAGCCGCATCTCCATCGTCGACACCGCCACGATGCCGGAGATCAGGATCAGGTGGTAGAGGCCGAGCGCCAGCGCGAGGACCGCCTGCACCCGCTCGGCGGAAAGCGAACTGCCGAAATGACGGAGAAACGCCAAAGGCTCCACCCATGGAAGCTGCGAGCCGGAACGGCGCGCGACTGGCTGCGTTCAGGCGCGCGCGGTCCCGGAGACGGCGCGACTACTGCGAGAAGTATCGCGAGGCGCCGGGGTGCAGGGGAATGGCCAGGTTCAGCGAGTCCGCCGGATCGATCTGCGCCGCGTTGGCATTCTCCGCCTTGAACTGGTCGAGATGATCGAAGATCGCCGCCGTGATCGCGTAGACCACGTCCTCGTCCGCGTCGGCCGGCACCACCAGCATGTTGTTCACACCGATCACCGTTCCGGCCGTATCGGTGCCATAGACGTCGCTTGGGATCTCGACCCCCTGGAAGGCCGAATTGGCGTCCAGCGCCTTGTCCAGCATGCCGGGCGAGAATTCGATGAAGCGCAGCGACTTGGTCGCGGACGCCTGCATGACGGCGGCGGCCGGATAGCCGGACAGCGCGAACGCGGCATCGACATTGCCGTCGGCAAGCTGGCTGAAGCCATCTCCATAGGAGAGGAAGCTCGGGGTGAAGTCATCCAGCGTCATGTCGTGCAGCGGCAGGAGGAAATTCATGAAGCCCAACGTGCCGCCGCCGGCCGGCCCGACCGCCACCCGTTTCCCGCGGATGTCCTCGAAGGTTTCGATATCGGAGCCCTCCAGCACGATCATGTGCAGGACGCTGGGATGCAGGGCGGCGACGGCCTCGATGTCGATTGCGCCGCTGGAGTAGGGGCCGCGGCCGGCGCGGGCGAGCACCGCGAGGTTGTTGTTCGTGATGGCGATGTCGACATCCCCGCTGTCGACGAGACGCGGGTTCTGGACCGAGCCGCCGGTGACGATCGGAACCATTCTGAGGTCACCGCCGGCATGCTCGTTCACCAGGTTCGAGATGCTCTGTCCGATCGGATAGAAGGCGCCACCAATGCTGGCGGTCCCGATCCGCAATTCATCCGCGCTGGCCGCCGTGGCCTGCAGCAGGAGCGCGGAGGCCGCGCCGATGACAGCAATGCTCCGGTACATGTCGACCCTCCCTTTCTGGCTGTCCTTCCTGCCTGAACACAGGAGCAGGACGCTGATTATTCCAGGCCATAATACGGATATTTTTACAGACACAAAAATTTTATCGATTTAATTGCCGTTCGCCGAATTGCTCCCGCCGCGCAGGACGAGTCACGTCCGGGCGAGCATTCGGGAACCGCCAGTCGTTCAGGGCAATTGCAGCCTCAGTGAGGATAGTCCCCGACCAGCAGATGGTAGGGCGGTTCGTCCTCCTCGATGTCGGGAAAGCGTCCGACCGGCTCATGGAACCGGTTGTCGGCCTCGTCGTCATTGACCGTCGAAACCTCGCCCAGAAGGACGCGGCCGCCTTCGCCCCAGAGCCGGTGATAGCAGTAGGGCATCAGCGTGATGCTCTCGCCAGGCTCCAGCAGCACCGTCTCGCCGGCCGCCACCGTTCGGCGCACGCCGTCGATGCTGACCGTCACGTCGGTGTCGGCGAAGGACCCGTCCTCGTTGCCGTTGTGAAGCTGGACCGCCAGCTTCGCGCCGCCGCGGTTGATGATGTCCTCGACCTTGGCCCAATGGTGGTGGTCGGGGCAGAACTGGTCCTGCTCCATGACCAGGATCTTCTCGCAGTAGATCTTGCCGCTCCCGGTCCTGAGGTTCTCCGGGCTTCCGTTGCGGATCGTGAACAGCACCAGACCGCAGCGGCGGAAGTCGCCCAGTCCGAAATCGGTGATGTCCCAGCCGAGCTTGTGATCGATGATCTCCGAGATCTCGTCGCCCTTGGCTTCCCAGTCACCCAGACCCCAGCCGGCGAATCGCGGCAGATGGAAGCTGTGCGCCGCCAGGAACGCCTCGGTCTGGCGCATGATTTCGTTGATCTCCGAACGTTTCATTTCCGACCTCCCGCGATTCGGCCCGGCCACAGGAAAACCACAAGCGGGCTTCAGGTTGCGGCGCATCCTACCGCGGATTCCGGGTCCGCAGCGACAGTGTGCCGCGTCTGCGTCCCCGGACCGCCCGTCTGCTGTCGTGAAACCGCAACATATTTGACGTAAAGTCACCAACACGAGCAGATTCGCTTACATTGCGCAACAGCTGTGCGGTTGTGCATCACGCCGGTTTTGCATAGCATGCGCCCGCCGCTCATGGCCGATCGCCACACCGCTCGGAAAGGCGCGACCGGCACGCAACGGAGTTCCCCCGAATGGCCCAGATTTCCGCAGCCTCGGCGCCGCAGGACCGGCTGGCCCCAGCTGACCACGATGCCCTGATCCAGCGCTTCAAGGCAACGCGGGCGGACTCCGAGGCGCTGACCGCCAATCTGGCGCCGGAAGACCAGGTGGTGCAGTCGATGGAGGACGCCAGCCCCAGCAAATGGCATCTGGCGCACACGACCTGGTTCTTCGAGACCTTCCTGCTGGCCGAGCACGCCGCCGGCTATCGGCCCTTCAGCGCCGATTTCGCCTATCTGTTCAACTCCTATTACGAGACCGCAGGTCCGCGGCACGCCCGTCCCAGGCGCGGCATGGTGACGCGGCCCTCGGTCAACGAGGTGATGGCCTATCGCGGACACGTCACGGCGGCGATGGTCGACCTGATGGAGTGCGCCGATGCCGCGAGCTGGGCCGGGATGGCGACCCTGGTCGAACTCGGCATCAACCACGAGCAGCAGCATCAGGAGCTCCTGCTGACCGACATCCTGCACGCCTTCTCCTGCAATCCGATCCGGCCCGCCTACGGCCCCTACCGGCCGGCGGAAGCCGGTGATACGG
>JAAUYH010041438.1_pt1 | contig 16866 bp, 13 predicted proteins | sample 7278061 | NCBI WGS metagenome assembly JAAUYH01 (sample SAMN14350203, study PRJNA611818) | marine sediment metagenome | isolation source: surface marine sediment (0.6m) | place: French Polynesia: Moorea | collected 2018-08 | reverse complement strand
TTCGCCTGAAACCCAGATATATTAAGGATTTAGCTATTTTGAGGTTAAACCATTAATATATCAGGCTTTCACCCCTTTTTGAACCTAGTTTTTTGTCAAAGTCCCGTTAGGCAAGTGGAAGTCAGCTTAGATAATGGTAAAACTTGGCAACAGGCACGTTTACGAGAGCCGAATTTGGCTCAAGCATGGGTACGTTGGGACATTGACTGGGATGCACGTCCAGGTAATTATAAATTACAAGCAAGAGCAACGGATGAGCGAGGCAACCAACAACCTGCCCGTATTCCTTTTAACCAGAAAGGCTATCTTTACTGGGGAGTTGTTACTCACTCAATCAAAGTAAGCTAAAAAATTAAGGCTCTTCTTTTCTTTTCTAAATATTGTTGATGCTCTTCATCTGCTAAATAATATTCAAGAGCAGGCTTAATTTCTGTGACGATCGCTCGATCGTATTTACCAGATATTTGTAGTTGCTGTTTGGATTTTTGGGCAATTAATTTTTGTTGGGGAGTATGAAAAAAAATTACCGAGCGATATTGTTCCCCTCTGTCTGCACCTTGTCTATTTAAGCTAGTAGGATCGTGCATACTCCAAAATACTTCTAATAACTCTTCGTAACTAACTAGGTCTCCATCGTATTCTATCTGTGCTACCTCTGCGTGACCCGTAATTCTAGCTACAACATCAAGATAAGAAGGATTGGGAAAATTTCCTCCCATATAACCGACAGAAGTAGCAATTACACCTTTTACTTGGCGAAAAACAGCTTCAGTTTTCCAAAAACATCCAGCCCCAAAAGTCGCTTTTTCCATTCAGCTAACTCTAACTCTAACTCTAACTACTAACTACTAACTACTAACTAATTATCCAAACTAGATCGAGAAATATACAATATTACCCTATTAGTATAATTTGTAAACTCAAGATTTTTTTTAAACATAATCTTTATATAGTAAGGGATTTCAGCATTGTAGAATACTTGTAATTAAAATGTTTTATTTCTATCAATCATGTTTATTCCTTCTAAAAAATCTCTAATTTTATTTTTATCGGTTTTACTCATTTATGGTTGCAATGGGAATACTTCTCAGAAGAATACTACTACTTCTCAAACCTTAGAAACTGCTTCTAATTCATCAGCAACAAAACCAGAAATCAAATCCCCGACTCCCCCAGCCAATCCTTTTGAGAGCGTAAACTATCCCCAACCTGACTGTGGTGAACCTTTACCGCAGAACGAAGAATCCTATCCAGTCACCTACTACCCTGTATACGCTGAAAATATCGCTGATAACCTTCGCTTAATTAGTTCTCAATTTTGCCAAGATGCTTTTGCTACAACCCTACCCAATGCAGAAAAAGTAATCCAGGTTGCTTCTTTTCGCGATCGAGAAAAAGCCGATTTATTCAAGCAATTTTTAGATAAACGTATTAGTGGGAACGGCTTAGTGGGAAAACCTTCTATTATTAAAAATCCGCTAGAGTCTAAATAGCTAAGCCGACCGAGAAGGAGAATAGGAATTAGTGCAAAAGTTCTATTCTTCTTCGACCTTAAAAGCTGCCATAGAAGTTTGCATTCTTTTGACAATATCCACTGTTTGTTCTAAGGAATTAGCAATTTTACGGGAAGAATCGGCGGTATTTTCGGAAATACTGGCAATTTTATCCATTAAATTACTGACGTACTGTGATGTTTCTGCCTGAGATACCGTAGCTTGGGAAATTGTTGCTACTAATCCATCGATATGACTGGAAACTTCAAAAATTTGTCCCAGACTCTGCTTGGCTTCAGATACCTGGGTCGTTCCTTCCGCTACTCGCTCGATACCAACTTCCATTGCTCTCAATACTTCACTAGTTTCTTGTTGAACATTTTCTAAAATCTTTTCAATTTCTTTAGTAGCAGTACCCGACTGATTTGCCAATTTACCTATTTCTTCGGCAACTACTGCAAATCCTCGACCTTCTTCTCCTGCCCTGGCTGCTTCTATACTGGCGTTAACAGCGAGTAGGTTAGTTTTTAAGGCAATTTGATTGATTAGAGAAATTGCTTTCAAAATTCGTTGTGAAGATTCGTCTAATCGTTTGACCTTATCTCCCGTTTCTATGACAGTCGAGCGCAATTGAACAATAGTATTGACAGTTTTATCGATCGCTTCTTCGCCTGTTTCTGCCATAATCGCTGCTTTTTTGGCAACTTCTGCTGCTGACTTGGCATTACTTGCTACAGCTTGAATTGATAAATTCATATCCTCAACTGCTTTTAAGGTTTGGCTAATTTGATTGGCTTGTTTGAGGGTTTTTTCGACTAAATGAAGAATTTCTGCTTCGTTTTCCCCTACAGAAGTACTAACTCGATCGGCTGTCTGCTTAACTTGAGTAATCAATTCTTGTAAATTCTCGATGATGGCATTGAAAAAGTCAGCGACAATAGCCACCTCGCTAGAAGTCATTTCTGCTCTTACAGTTAAGTCTCCACCGGCAGCATCTTCAATGGTATCCAATAATTTGAGTAGTTCTTCTTGGAGTATTTCCTTTTGTTTTCGCTCCTGTCGAACACTAGTCTCAATGCGATTCATCATTTTGTTCATTTCTTTTGCCAGAATACCAATTTCATCTTCCCGCTCGGTATTTTTCAGTCTCAATCCTTGTTCTCCACGACCTACTTTTTGGGCAAAATAAGCTAAATTACGTAAACTACCGGCAAAATAAGCAGCTAAAGGAACGGCGATTAAACTAGATAGAATCAAAATACCCCCGCCGATACTATAGCCAATTAAAGCTATATTTTTCACCGATTTGGCTATTTGTGATTGAGATTCCCCCACAGAAGTCATACCAATTATTTGTGCTCGAGCGGGGTTGAGTTTTTTGCGATAGTCATAGATAGGATGATAGGCAATCAGATATTTCTGTCCTGCAATATTAGTTTGACCGATAAAATCTTCCCCTTTATTTAAAACCGCCTCTGATATTTGAGGAGATACTCTGGTGCCGATTGCTTTGATTTTTTGGTCTTGAAAAGAAACGTTAGTACTAACTATCCAGTCTCGGGCAAAGATAGTTACTGTAGATACTTTTGTTTCTTCTATGATTTGGTCGATAAGCTCGTAATGACGGTTGAGTAAAGTACCGATAATTGCCGTGCCGACCATTTTCCCATCAATTCTAATCGGTTCGACTGCCATAACTACCAGACCTTTTTTACCTCGATCGATATCATCAGTATCTTTAGATAAACCTCCTTCGGGAGTCCGCAAATTAATTGTTGCTTGCTCTGATAATCCCAGGCGTTGCCAGAATTTTCCTGCTAGTAAATCCATGCCAGATAGGGGATATTGTTTTTTGAGAACTTCTTCTACCATGGGAATATCTCCTAGCTCAATTCCCGGTGCCAAAGATATAATTCCTGATTCTTCTTCTTCCGTTTCTGAAGAGGGAAAATATTCTAAAAAGTCCTTGTCAATAGTTTGAATTTTCTGAGCGATAGTTTTTCCCTTAGCATCGGTAATAAAATAAAAACTTTCATCATTGTCACTTTTCGTATAATCCGTTAGTAATTGACGAATAGCATCACGGTCATCGGGATTACTCAGTTCTAATCGAGATGAAGTGACCAGAGATGCCAGCTTAGCTACCTCTTCCTCAATTTCTTCTTCACTGTCTCGAATTTCATCTTCTAACGCTTTTAAATCGAATTTTAAATTTTGTTCTAGATTGCGAATTAGGTGTTGTTCGGTAATACTTACAATTGATTGAGTTACAGCTACGACTGGTATGATTATGCTTGTTAATATCAAAAGAGTTAACTTGGTGCGAAAGCTCAGATTATTCCAGTATTGAAGAATGAGTCGAATTAAAGGTAAAGATTTAGATGGGCGCGAAGGTCGAGATGGAGTAGGAAAAGACCCCTCTAATACTGAAGGAGTTAAAACCATCTGACTTTGGTTATCATGGTTGTGCTGAGTAGAATTATTTTTAATATTCATGAACCCGGAATTTTGGTTGTTGTATATAAAGATTGCTAGCCCGAATAATCTGCCTATTTTATTCTCTGTAAAAGCCTTTATAAAAAGATTAATTACAATTAGATATTTAAGAACTTAGTTGTGCCAAAATATTCCATAATTTTTGTTTTTTGAAAGGTTTATTCATATAAGCTTTTGCTCCTAAATTCATAGCTGCTTGACGGTGTTTTTCTCCACTACGAGAAGTCAGCATAATCACTGGAAGATGTTGGTATTTAGAATTAGATTTGAGCTGACTCAAAAATCCAAAACCATCAAGGCGAGGCATTTCTAGATCGCAAATAATTAAATCAACTGAAACTCCTGCCGCTAGTTTTTCTAAAGCTTCTTGTCCATCACCAGCTTGTTCGATCTGATAACCAGCTTTTTCTAGAGTTAGAGCGAGAAAACGACGAGCATTAAGGGAATCATCGACGATCATAATAGTCTTATTATGACTATTTTGAGTGGTAAGAGAAGAAGATTGATGGGCGAATTGTTCTGGTAAGTTATCGTCCGATTTTGTCTCGGTTATTGATGACAAAGGGGAATTTAATCCCGATTCAGTAGACAAACTTTTTGATGGGTTAGGAGTCTTTGCTGTTACGGGTTGACTGGGTAGAGAAGATGATGGCTGAGACTGACCGGAGATTACCGTATTGGGTTTATCGAGCGATTTGAGCAAAGCAAGTACATCGACTAGGGGGACAACTTGACCATCCCCTAAGAGAGTACAACCGCAAAAGCCATCGGGTAAAGGTAGATGCCCTTCAACTTGACGAATGGTTACTTCTTCCTCTCGCCAATAGCGGTCCGTTTGAATGCCAAATAATTCATTTCCCTGAGCGATCGTCAACACTGTAGGTTGATTGATACTGGGAAGTTCATCTGTATCTAAAGGCTTAGAAGATTGGTAGAGCTTGAGACATCGATCGAGTTTGAGTAGAGGGACGAGCGAACCTTCGAGATTAAAAAATTCTTGTCCTCCTCGAGTAAAGATTTTTTCTGACTCGACGATTAACATTTCTTCTACTACGTTACTGGGAAAGGCTAGCATCATACCATTACTTTCTACCAATAACACTCTCAACACTGAAAGTTTAAAAGGAACGGCAATAGTAAAAGTCGTGCCTACCTCTGCTAATGTATCGACTTCGATCGTACCGCCAATTTGGTCTAAATTAGTCTTAACTACGTCCAGACCCATCCCTCTACCCGCGAGATCTGTCAATTCTTCAGCCGTAGTAAATCCTGATGTAAAAATTAACTGTAATAAATCTAGATCTTTAATATTATCTGAATTTGGAGCAATTAAACCCTGTTGCTCGGCTTTTATCCGGATTTTCTCTATATCTATTCCTCTCCCATCATCTTTTACCGAGATGGCAATGCGATCGCCTCGATAAGAAGCGTTAATTGTAATCGTTCCCCGTTCGGGTTTACCTTTAGCTCTTCTGATAGAAGGTTCTTCAATACCATGGGCAAAAGCATTCCGCAATAACTGAATGAGTGGATTTTTCAAAGATTCAATGATGGTGCGATCGATCAAAGTCGAACTTCCGCGTATTTTTAATTGTGCTTTTTTCCCGTACTGTAATTCTAGATTTCTCAAAGCTCTGGGGAAAGGTGCTACCAATTCAGCCAAAGGACGCATCCTAATCTGATTTAACTTAGTTTGCATCATTTCGGAGTTGCGGGTAAAAGCATTGGAGGTCAACTCTGCTTCTTCGAGGTTAAGAGTCAGATCGCTAGTTATTTTTTCTATTTGCTCGATTATGTCGAGAGTTTCTTGAGAAAGGGGCTGAAAATTGAAAGAATCTGCCTTTCTTTTCGGAGAATCATCCTGGCTCTTCCAGCGATAATTATTTTCTGGCATGTTTTTACTAACTTCAACGCTAGTATTAAGAGCTGGAGTTGTAATTGAATTATAGACATCACTTATTTCTTGACGGTGTAATATTTTTAATTGGTTCAATAGTTGGATTTTTTGTTGCATTAAGCTAAGAGAACGGCGCATACGCTTTAGACGTAAGCTCATACTGTTGCGCTCGACCGTATATTCTCCTAACAATTCGTTTAAACTATCTAAATGCCGAATAGAAACGCGAATGCTATTGTCGGTAACTTCATTGTCGGTCTTTGAGCCATAATTGCCTATTACTAATGACTCTGAGCTTTTTTCTGGATAATTCCTAACTTTTGCTGATTTTTCCTCTTTGCCAGTAATATTTTCTAAAGAAGAAATCCAATTTAACTTATCTCGTGTCGTATTTGTTAATATTTTTTGTGCGGAAACAGCAACCGCAGATTCTGTAGTTTCCCGACCGACAATTTGACGGTCGTCTAAATTGAGTTGGGTTGGGATAGTTACTGTTTGTCCCGATATAACTAAAAATTGGACTCTGCGCCATTCTTGAAGAGCTAACTGGGCAATCTTGGTGATTTGTTCTGGATTAGTTTGTATTTTTTGTCTTACGGATTCGCATAAGCTAGTCAAAGAATCGAGTTTAAGCATTTGACTTAAACCTGCAAGCTCTTGAGCTATAGACGACAATTCTACTGAGAGGGCGGATAGAGAAGCATTTTGCCAGGCAGATTCTAACTTTTGAAGATATTCTTCTACCTCTGTTTGAAATAACAAGACTTTAATCTCTGCATCTGCATCTGTGGCGATGGCAGCAAGGTCATCTTCTGGCTCTGGCTCTCCTAGACGAGCGTGTAACTGCTTAAAGATTGGCTCGACATTAATTTCTAGCCATGATTGTTCTATCTGTTCCGCACGACGACTGCCAGAAATTATCTGTCTCAGACAATCAATACTAGAAAGCAGCAATATTTCTATATCTTCATCAATAGCCTCTAGTTGTCCTGAATGCAATACTTTAAAGAAATCTTCTAAACGATGAGCAAAGTGGCTGAGAGTATTAAATTCCATCATGGCTGCACCACCTTTAATAGAATGAGCAGCACGCAAAGTTGCATCTAGACTTTGAGTCTCTAGAGGAGCATTACTCAAACCCAGTAACTCTGACTCAATAATACTCAAGTAGTCCTCGGCTTCTGCCAAAAACTGAATACGGATTTCTTGTTCTTTATCTTCTGACATAACTTATGTTTCATCTCCAATTTTGAAAGTCTCTACAGATACTTGTAATTGCCTTGCCAGTACAAAGGTTTCCTGCCAAGCACTATAAACCGCTAGGGAGGAATCAGCAGTATGCTCTGCCACTGAAATTATTTCTTCTTTTGACTGAGTGAGAGAGTGAGATGTTTGAGCCTGAGTACTTATCTCATGGGCGATCGACTGTACTAACTGCTCTAGTTGTTGAGAAATTGCCAAAATTTGCCTGACATCCTCTTGGGTTTTTTCTACTGAGGTAGTTCCTGTAACTATTCGATCGATTTCCTGTTCCATGGCTGCCATTACCTCACTGGTTTTCCATTGAATATTCTCAATAATCTGCTCGATTTCTGTTTTGACTGTGGCTAAACGTTCTGCTAACCCACTCACTTCTTCTGCTACTGTAGCTAAACTGGGATGTTCTGCTGCTATTTTTGTTGTTTCAATATTGGCGTTGAGAGCTAAGACTTTAGTTTGCATCGCGATTTGGTTGAGGGGTGCAATAGCCTGAACGACCTCTTGAGCATATTCTCCTAATTGCTTGACTTTGTTAACGGTTACTGCGATGGTCGAGCGCAATTGATAGATATTTTCTATCGTCTGGTCGACAGTTGTTCCTCCTGTTTCTGCTCGAGCAGAAGCTGTATTAGCTATTTGTACGGCTACCCGAGCTTGGTTGGCTACTTCTTGAAGCGAGGAGTTAATTTTTTCAACCGAATTAAGAATATTAGTAATCTGGGTAGTTTGTTGGAGAGTTTTATTTGTTAATTGGCCAGTTGCACCTTCGTTTTCCACGATCGAACTGTTAACTTTCGCTGCTGCTTGTTTTACTTGAATAAGTAAATCTTGTAGACTTTCAATGATAATGTTAAAGTAACCAGTCACGATAGAAACTGGAGTAGTCCCAATTTTGGCTCTTACTGTCAGATCGCCAGTAGATAGTTTTTCTACATCACTGAGTAATTGAAGTAGTTCTTGTTGAAGCTCATCATGGTCGGTTTGTTGCTGTTTCAAGCTTTTAATTTGTTTCACCAAATTGTTTAAGCTGCGTGCCAGGGTTTGAGTTTCCCGATTACCGACGGGTTGAGCTACCACATCCAAATTACCTGACCTGACCTGCTCGAATACACTTGCCAGATTTACTAGAGGAGTAGATAATCGACGAGCCCACAACCATAGTAGGACAAATATACTTACTCCCAAAGCCAAAGCAGTTAGAGCAAAAACCACAATTAAGTTATTATCAATAGATAAGATTTCCGCGTGGTCTATGGAAGCTACTGTCACCCAATCGATTCTGGGAATAGTGGTAATGGTATAGTATTGGTCTTGATAGAGAAATGAGGCAGTGGGTTCATTTTCGCTAGTTTCCGGATTAAAGCGATTAAAAGTCAACTCTTGCAGTGAATACTGCTGTTGAAGATCGCTCATAACTCGTTCCAAGTCGAGCTTTGGTTCTCGAAAAGCTTTGACCAAAGCTGCGCCTACGGCTACTATTGCTTCACCTCCCCTGACCGTGCGCGTACTACTAGCACCTTTGGCTGTAGCTGTCGTAACTACCCCACCAGTGCTAATGTCTACTAGCTGAACTTGTTGGGAACCCTCGATGTTAATTTTTTCTAAATAGGTAGCTACTCGATCGAATTTGCTAGCAGGTACGACCGATTTCACTACCCCCAGAAATTCTCCTGACTGGGGCTCGGCGATCGCCCTAACGAGACTAATACTGAAGAGTCTGACCGATGGGTCAAAATCAGGAGCAGAAACCCACCGCTGTTTCCTTTTGCCTTTTTGCCACCATTGCTCATCTCTCTGCACGAAATCATAAGGGGGAATGGTATAAGCAATATTAAACCCATGCTTTTCGGTAAAAGATAACTGAGCGACTTCCCCAATTTTCGCTGTTGCCCGCAAATAATCATTAAGTTCTTGGGTAGGCTTGAGAAGTCTAGTAGCAGAAAATATTTTTTCTAATTGTTCGATGGGTACTTCCTGAAGATTAATTGCCTCTGCCTGTTGGCTACCGGCTCTAGCAGCATCAATTACTAGAGGGTTATGGGCTAACATATCTGGCAGTTTCCATTCTTCCTCTAGCACACCTTTGGCTACCTCTCCAGCGAGCAGAGCTTGTTTTTGTAAATAGGGTTTAGTTCGAGCCTCAAAGTTTTTTTGGTTAGTTTTATAGATAGTGATGGTGCCAATAGCTAGAGGCACTAATACTAGAGGTAGCACTGTCAGCAATAACTGGTTGCGGAAAGAGATGCTCCCGTTCTCAATTGTTTGAGCTTTCCTCACTAGCTTTGGGGATTTGATAGTCGGTCTGGTTGTTTCTGAAGGAGAAACAGGAAGAGATTTGGGATTGTCGACATAAAAGTTTTCAGTCATGGGATTATTAAATTAGGTATAGTCAACGGCTCAAAAGTGATGGATAGTCTCGGCTAGATTCAAAGTATTAATTGTCTTAAATTATCGATTGTACTTTTGCACTAGCTCGTAAGACTCACGCATTTTTGCTAGCTCCTCTTTTGCTCCTTGAGGAAACTCGTCAAACTGAACGGTATTTTTGAACTCTTTCAAAATAGTCTGTCCTTCTTTGGTTTCGTCCATTTCCATCAGGACATTTTTAATGGCTTTCAATTTTTTGGACTCTAGTCCCGGTCGGACAACTGCTATTTGACGGGGAAAAGCTGCCGTTCTATCTAATACCAGTAACTGGGCACGTTGTTCTGTGGACAACTCTTTAAAGCTTTCGCTGTCGATAACACCAGCAGCAACTTTGCCTTCAATCAACCATTTAACGATATTGGAATCTTTCCCAGCAAAGATGTAGCCTACTTTATTAGCTGGAACGCTTTCGTTTAGTTCTTTTACTTCTATCGGATTCATACTCGCTTTGAGTAAATGAGCCACAGGCAGCATATAGCCAGAAGTAGAGGCGGGTTCATCAAGGGCAATAATTTTACCTCCCAAGTCGCTTAGAGAGGTTATCTGACCGTCATAGCGAGCGATAAAAAGTGAATGATACTCCGCAACACCATCCTTCCATCGTCTTAGAATTGCTCGACCACCAGATCGATCGATGACAAACATGGCTGGATAAAGACTATCAAAGTAGATGTCTATTTCTCCAGAGCTCATCAATTGTGCCATGGTTTCTTTATCTGGAGCAATTTTTACCTCTCCTTGACCGATACCAACTTTGCCTAAATTATCGGCTAGATAATTCGCAATAGGCTCGAAGCGTTTCTGGCGATACTCTGCTTCTAGAGAGATATCACCCACGACAACTTTTCCCGTTGCCTCTGCATTAGCATTGGGTCTTTGTTCGCATCCTCCTAAAGGACTAAGGATGCCTAGAACTGCTATGGTTGTTAAAAGATTGCGTAACATTTGTTTGGCTCACCAAATTAAAGAGAAACACGTTTAAAATTCAAAGCAAGATTTAGTTATGGTGCCAACTTGGGCGTATTGATAACCGCTTGAATATCTAAAACTAGTAGACTTTCTGACTGCTGCACGACACATCCGTTTAGATAAGAAATTAAATTAGGAACCCAATTATCGAGTGGAGACTCGATTTCCTCTGCTGTCAACCGCGTTACTCCTCGAACCTGCTGTACGGCCAAACCCAAGAGGATCTCTTCTAATCTGACGATCGCGATATGATGTTGTTGCAGGTTTGGCTCTAAAGGCTCTAATCCCAACATTTGTGGTAGATCGATTACCCATAGCACCTTACTGCGCCGATGGATCAAGCCCAAAACGTACTCGGGCATACTGGGCAGACGGGTAATCTGCTCCACTGGCATGACCAAAACTTCTTGAATATGCTCTAAGAGAAAAACAGCTAATATTTCTCGCTCTAGCTGCAATTTTAAATAAGCATCGCCCAATTTTGGCTGTAACGGATTAGTTTCTAGAACAGACATTAAATTATCCATATAATTTAAGAAACTACAGAACGAATGGCTTTGACAATTTCTTCTTTGGTAAAAGGTTTAGTTACATACATATCCGCTCCCTGTCTGATACCCCAAATGCGGTCTAACTTTTGATTTCTCCCCGTACAAAGTACCACAGGTAGCTTACAAGTAGCTGGATTTTTTTTGAGGCTTCTGCATAACTGGAAGCCATTCATGCCAGACATGACAACATCTGTGACGATTACATCGGGTTTTTGCTCTACAGTTTTACGTAGAGCTTCTCTGGCGTTTCTCGCTTTAATAACCCGATAACCACTGTCTTTCAAGTAAGTACTGATTAGTTCGACTTGAGAGGGAGTATCGTCTACGACTAAAACTTTAATCATGTTCTTTGGCTAAGTTGAAGTTTAGGTCAAGTATCTAAAAGCGATTTTGAGTAATTCTGATTGAGTAAAGGGTTTAGTAATATAGTCAGTTGCTCCTACCAATCTGGCTTTAGCTCGATCGATAAATCCTTCTTTTCCCGTGACAATTACAATAGGGGTTAGCTTAAAAAGAACATGGTTTCTTAACAGAGAACATAGTTGATAGCCATCTAAATTGGGCATGCCAATATCCAATAAAATTAAATCGGGCTTGATTTTTAAGATTTGGACTAGAGCTTTAACGGGGTCTTGAATGAGAGAAACAGAAAAAGCCTCATTATCTAAAAATCGTTCGATTTTACGTAACACTGCCGGACTATCATCAACACAAGCAATTTTCCAAGTTTTTTCTACCGTAGGAGAATTAGGTATTTTGGCTAAAGCTGATTGGGTGTCTGTTTGAGGAAGCTGTTTTGTAGTCGCTGTAATTGGATAATTGAGCTTGGATATTTTTGGTAATCGATCGAATGGTGGATAGGGCTTCCGTAAAAAAATAACTCCTTTAACAATTAGAGGATATAATTTTTGCGCTAATTGCAATTCATCTTGATTAAATAAAGCCGATAATTGACAGAAGCTAAATCCTTTCAATACTCTACCTAGTTTTTCTTGCTGTTCTGAAGAAATTCTTCTTTGAGCGTGAGATTGAGCAAAAAAGTAGGGGCGTTGAAAAGACGACCATATATGTGGGTTCAATGCTGTCCAAGCTTGCAGTTTTTGTTGACAGTTTTTGAGCAAAGGTTGCCAATCAAAACTACAGATGATTGGTGATAAGTTAGATTTACTGACTACAATTTCTGATTCGATCTTCGGGATCAAAAGATAAGATTCGAGTACTTCTCTAGTTAATCTTTCAACTAATATTTCTGCCTCTGCCAATTTTAAATAGTTTTGTGCGACTAACCAGCAAATCGCTTGATAATCGGATTTGATAATATTGTCATTATGCCAGTTAGATTCAAACTGTAAACGGATTTGGGTACGTAATTCTCGGTTTAGGACTGGAATTTCGTAATTTAGCCGACGTAGATGTCTTTCAATGCGCTCAAAAGGTTCTAGAGAATTAGTCGCATAAGTCAGTCTTCCTCGAGCCAAATAGATAAGATAAGAGATTGAATTATAAGATACTTGTAAACAGCCATTAGCTTGCGAGCTAGATAGTTGTTCTAGTAACTCTGTGGGCGGAAGATAAACATCCCTTCCTGTTGTAAATTGTTGGGTCATCGATCGAACCTACTATTTTGATGGTAGTTATCTCCTTATAAATCGAGCGAAAAATTATTTAAATCGCGAATTAGACTTGACATCAATCATTTTTTCCTTTTTTGTTAGATTAATAATGTTTTTTGAATTGCAGAAATTTTCTATGGAGCAATACTCAAATCTTACTAAAGAAGATTTTAAAGTTAATAATTATATTTACGTGATTATACCAAAATGCTCTATGCAAAAATGCTCATAACTTACGCGATCGCGCCGAAAATAATTAAGTATAAATACTCGATATTTTTTGGTAAAGATGTATAAAAATAGACTTACTGTTGTGAACGGTGAGATTGTATCCCGATCGAATCCCCAAATTTATGGCTGATAAATCGTTGACTTTTGTCTCTTCTCAATTCATTAAACACGGTAAGCTGTTTTGGTTCAGTTTGAGTATTACTTTTGCCGTTATTTATGGTTTGCTAGCTCTTAAAGAAGGTTTTAGCAGTGAATCGATCGTACAAGATGATGCTAGGCAACACGTATTTTGGATGCTACGCTACATCGATCCTGAATTGTTTGCCAATGATTTGATTGCTAACTATTTTCAATCGGTTGCTCCTATTGGTTACACTAGCCTGTACCGTCTAGCTGCAGCTATGGGAATTAATCCTTTTGTCTTTAATAAAATTGTACCTCCCATTATCGGTATAGTTTGTACTTGTTATTGTTTTTCTCTCTGTCAACGGATATTTCCGGTACCCTTTGCTGGCTTTCTTGCGAGCTTAATTTTTAATCAGAGTATTTGGATGAAAGACGATGTCATTTCTGGTACTCCTAGAACTTTTGCTTACCCTCTTTTACTAGCTTTTTTGTATTATTTATCTAAACGTTCTCTTTTGCCCTGTATCGCTACAATTGCTTTGTTAGGGGCTTTTTATCCCCAGGGTATTTTCCTCTGTACAGGGATGCTAATTTTACAGCTTGTTCGCTGGGAGGGTATTAATCTTAGTTTTTCCCAAAATTTTGATGATTATTATTTTTGTGTGATGGGTGTAGGCGTAGCTGTTGCTGTCCTGTTGCCCTACGCACTACAAGTATCAGAGTTTGCTCCCGTGATCGCCTTAGAACAAGCCCGACAATTACCAGAATTTTATCCCAAAGGAAGATCGGCTTTTTTTAAGGACAATTGGTTCGATTTTTATATTGGTGGTGGACGCAGTGGCATGATTCCTAATTCTCTATTTACTCCCGCTACTACTGCTTTTAGCTTTTTATTGCCGATTTTGGCGAAATTTAGGCAGCGGTTTCCCCTCTTAGCCAAAATACAGCCAGATATAATTCTTTTGCCCCAGCTAATTTTCGTCTCTGTAGTGATGTTTGTTATCGCTCATCTTGTTCTCTTTAGACTGCATTTACCGAGTCGTTATACTGGCTACAGTTTTCGGATTATTGTGGCTGTAGGAGCAGGAATAGCTCTCAGTGCAATTACGGATACCCTGTTGAATCAATTACAGACTAGTATTTCTCCTCAGCTAAGAAAATTTAAGCTAATCGGACAGAAAATTTTGGCTTTAATTTTCCTGGTTATCATCGCGATCGCTGTACTTTTTTATCCTAGCTTTCTTGATAACTTTCCTGTTACTAAATATAAACCTGGAGCGATACCAAATTTATATGAATTTTTACAAAAACAACCTAAAGATACTTTAATTGCTTCTTTAATTGCTGATACAGATAATATCCCTACTTTTGCCCAACGTTCTATTTTAGTCAGCAGAGAATATGCTATACCTTATCATTGGGGATATTATGCTCGGTTTCGTCAAAGGGTAATAGATTTAATTAAAAATCAGTACACCACAAATCCCAATCAATTAAAACAATTTATTCGTCACTATGGAGTCGATCTATGGATTGTGGAAAATTCTAGTTTTGTGGCTGAATACCTGGATAATAATCGCTGGCTTAAACAACATCAACCAGTCACTCAAGAAGCTATTGATGGTTTACGACAAGGTAAGCTTCCAGTGTTACTTAAATATAAGGATATTTGTACGGTTTTTACCCAAGACCAGTTTACAGTAATCTCTACTAAATGTTTATTGAATAAGGCAAAATAGGTTTTTTGCCTAAGTTTTAAGTGAATGATTGACAATTTATTTGGGCAAGAGGTGTAATAAACAAGGAAATTATTAATTGCGAGCCAAAATGCAACTGGGAGATAGAATCCGTTTAGGTTTAGCTGTTGGAGTTGCTAAAACTGTCACTGCTATTGTGAGATTGCTACGTTTGGGTGCTGCTTCTGTTTTACCGGGAGAAATTTCTCGTCGTCTCCATCCCCATCTTCTTCCTTTACTGTTTGCACAAGTGAGTAAGGGGGTAATTCTGATTGTGGGGACAAATGGCAAAACTACCACATCTTTACTCTTACGTACTATTTTAGAAGAACGAGGTTACCGAGTTACTCACAATGCTAGTGGTGCTAATTTGATTAACGGCTTGATTACTGCCCTGTTAGCCAATACCAATTTAACAGGGAAACTAACCACCGATTATGCCATTTTAGAAGTAGATGAAAACATCTTACCTCTGGTTTTAAAGGATTGTCAGCCTCAGTATATTGTAGGTTTAAATTTGTTTCGCGATCAACTCGATCGCTATGGGGAAGTAGATACTATTTCTCAACGATGGCAAAAAGCAATCTCTCCCTTACCTAAGGATACTGTAATTGTTCTCAATGCTGACGATCCTACGCTATCCTATTTAGGACAACGGCTATCGCAAAAAGTGGTTTATTTTGGACTCAACGAACCAGAATTGTATCTCGAAGCAATTCCCCATGCAGTAGATTCAATTTACTGTCCTAGTTGCGGACATCTATTAGATTATCAAGGAGTTTATTTATCTCATCTAGGTGATTATCAATGTCCTAGTTGTGGTTTTAGCAAAAGTAAAACAGCAATGGATAGTCGAGAATGGTCACAAATACTAATCGGTGTTTACAATAAATATAATACTTTAGCTGCTGGATTGTTAGCGCAATCAATAGGAATCGATCCTGATAGTATATTCACTACGATTAAAAATTTTAAAGCAGCTTTCGGTAGGGCAGAAGAATTAGAAATAGAAGGGAAACACATTCGCATTTTATTATCTAAAAATCCCGTCGGTATGAATGAAACTATTCGGGCGGTTAATGATATTAAGAAAGCAGGAAAATCTTCGGTCACTTTGTTAGTTTTAAACGATCGCATTCCCGACGGCACAGATGTATCTTGGATTTGGGATGTAGATACGGAAGAATTAGTAAAACTGGGAGGAACATTAGTTGTCAGTGGCGATCGCGTTTACGATATGGCACTACGTTTAGATTATAGTAAGTCAGAAAATAATGACAGTGAAGATAATTTTAACTTAATTGTTAAAGAGGACTTGTCAGAGGCGATCGCTACAGCCTTAGAATGTAGTTCTAAAGATGAAACTCTACATATTCTTCCTACTTATTCAGCCATGTTAGAAGTTAGAGAAATATTAGTAGGCAGAAAAATTTTGTAAAGTGGGTTCCAATTTGACTATACTAGTTGATTGTTGGTTATCAGTGATATAAAGAATATTATGACTTGGATAGACCCTCTTAAAGATGGCAAAAGTAAAATCGAACTAATAGATTCAATGGGTAGTGATTTAAGTGTAGTAAATGATGCCCGTGCCAGCTTTGAAAAAAGCTCAGAAGAGTTAAATAAAAAAGATATTAAACTAATAAATTACCTAGTCAAACATCAACATACTAGTCCCTTTCGGGGAGTAGTTTTTAAGTTTAAAATTAAAGCCCCTTTATATATCTGTCGCCAATGGTAAACATGGTATGTTTATAAGAGTAGCTGGTTAAACTCAAAGCAAAATAAATGCTAGTGTCTTTACTTGAGCAAGTTCGCACAGAAAGAGGAACTAATGCTTCTAGACGGTATCGCTATCAACGGATGTGTTTATTGCGTTGTGAGATATGTGGAAAAGAACGAAGAGTTCAGTATACCAAGCAAGTGAGGGTAAAAACAGAACATCCCTGTAAACCGTTAAAAATAAAACGTACTTTAGAAAGACAAGAAAGAGTACATCATATTGATGGTGACAAACAAAATAACTCTCCAGATAATCTTTATGTATGTTCTTCTAATTCTAGCCAT
>JAAUYH010122353.1_pt1 | contig 16869 bp, 16 predicted proteins | sample 7278061 | NCBI WGS metagenome assembly JAAUYH01 (sample SAMN14350203, study PRJNA611818) | marine sediment metagenome | isolation source: surface marine sediment (0.6m) | place: French Polynesia: Moorea | collected 2018-08 | reverse complement strand
GATGTCAATTATTTGTAGTCAATGTTTAGAATCTGTTCTCAACGACTCCATTTTCTTCGATAAATATAAATATTTATCTATTGATTTACCTGCAAAAGAAAATATTATAAAACATGAATTAAAGTATCATGTATGGGATATATTTTTAACTATAAGAGGCAGAATATGTGATATGAAAGATACGATTTTAGAAATACAAGAAAAATGCCAATTTTATGATTATGAAATTTTCCATTCTCCGCCAGTAGAAGAAGATAAAAACTCAGATAATCCTACTTCACCAAATATTTACATTTTTAATCAATCTGTGGGTAATGTTAACGCTGGAAACACCACAATCCAAGGAAATCAAATAGGTACTCAAAACAATCAACAAACTGAATTCAACGATTAAAAATATGTTAGAAAATTCTAAATATCAAAATGAAATTAACTTTCATAAAGAAGTTGGTAACGTCAATACTGGAGATACCACAATACAAGGCGACCAAATCGGAATTCAACACAACGAAGCATCAGAAAAAACCCTCGCCGAATCAGCAAAAGAAATCCAAGATTTACTGACCCAATTACAAACAACTTACCCCACGGAAACTGACTACGAAAAGCAAGTCTTTGTAAATAAATTTGACGAAGAAGTCAAAACAAATTCCCGTGTTAGAGAAATGCTGTTAGCTGGAGGAATTGAATTAATTAAAATACTTTGTCCTCCCTTGGGTATTCCGATTGAAATGGGTAAGCGATGGTTGGAGACAGCGGAACGTAATCAGGGGGGAAAGTAAGACAGGAATGGCACGAAAGGTGACCATCGTGTACTACCGCCTTCTAATCCTTTCATCCTTTCATCTTTCCAATAACGTTATTGGAAGATTTTAGATAGTGCGTAAATCCCATTTGGCGTTGAGCCGAGATGCACCCAATACTGTTGAACTAAGCCCACGAGATGGCGTGGCTCATTGCTTAGTCAAGCTCACAAAGATAATCCCTAATCTTCAACTTGAGATCCCTCGAAATAGGATACGAAGCAACTTCTTTTTCAATGTCTGACTTAGACTTACCTTTATTGCGTAGTTCATCTACAACTGCCTGAAACATTTTTTCAAATCCATATTCTGCCAGTCCCTTGGATATCAATCCCAAAATTCCAAGTACAGCAATTCCTCCCAGCATGCCAAAGGGTCCACCAAGTATAGCCAAAGCTGTTGTAATTGCTGCTGCACCAGCCCAACCAGTGACAGCCATAGCCACCAAAAGAACAAGACCGGGCACACCTAATGCAGCAATTTTATCTACAATTTGATCCACTCTCTAAACTCCTGTTTCAAAATTTGATACTTGGTCTAAGGATTTTACAGTTAGACGAAAATAGTTCTGCTACCCACAGTCAGGCATCATTGCGATAAAAGGAGAACTTATCAAGTAAAGTAATCACTATCTGAAATATTTTCTTATAACTTCAAGGGGGAGAGAATTAGCGCAAGCTGCATCAACCTCAATCAGTTTTTTGCGGGGGATACCCTGCGATTCTCCCCATTCCCAATGGTCATTAGCGACGGATTCAAAATACTCCTGGATGGTGACAGCGCGAACCTTGACCCCTATCGTATTACAAGAAAGCTTTTGGCACGTGGACTTCACGACACCATCAACGTCTCCCGCCACAAGCACCAACTCATCAAATTTTCTTACTTTCCCACTGGCAGCCAAAGCATATCTTCTGTGCCCAATGCGCTTCTCAAGTTCATCCAAAGTCAGTGTTTCGCCTACTACCTCAGCTACTAACACCAAGCCATTTTCTAACATTGCGTACACATCAATCGAATCATGGATTGCAGGGTTCACCAGCTTGCAAGCAAAATCCCACTGCCTATCTTTAAAATATTCGGGCGACAAGCGATCACACCAATCTTTGACAATTTTCTTCAATTCGATCTTCTTGGGAGTGGCTTCTAACTCGTCAACCATCCAAGGCGAGATATGCTTGACTTCTTCTAATTCTTCTGTTATAGCCGCAATTAGATTATCCAAGTCAAAATTGTTCGCTGAACTCTGGCTTTTTGACAATCCATTTTTTTCTAGTTCTTTTTTTAACTCTTCTAACTCAAGTTCAAAGTCCATCGGCTTCCCTAACACTAGATGTATGTATTAAAAATTACTAATGCTCTACGAATAAGTTCTATTTCAACACTAAATTTAATGATTCCGGAAGAATTAAGCAATAAAGGTAAGCACCATTGGCTACCAAAAGTTTCACCAATATTTATCTATTTATCAGTGATTTTAAATATATAGATAGTGTGATAGTTATGTTTATAACAGTAACTTTAGGTGACAAAAAAACCTTAAATCTGAATACATCTAAGTAGTGCCTCAACGAACATTTCCACACCACTTAAGATACTAATTGTAATAATTACTACTAAATTTTATATATTTATTTCTCGCCTTTGGCGCGATTAACACCTTAATTATAAGGATAAAGAGCGATTTGCGCTGCCAGGTACGTAACACACTCCTTGACAAAAATGTGACTAAATAACATTTTTGAGAAATGCTTGACCAGATTCAAGCACATTTACTCAATTTGAGGATCCAAGCAACTCGGAAGATTGGCGACCTTTCTCCAAGTGCTGCGCGGGGATTTTTTGTAGTAGTCAGGCGCAAATCATTTTTGTGCGCTGCTAGTGAGTTAATTTATTTTTTTTGAGTGGATAAATAAGCAGCGCTGACAAAAATTATTTAGTGGAGCGAGTGCAGCGAGCGCAACGGCGGCTGACTACTTTTAGAGTTTCTAAAAGTCAACAAAACTTTTTAATAAGTACATAGGTGTACTTATTACAATGACAAACCTCTACTTCTTTTGAGTTGCTGTTCTTCTTCTTCTGCTTTTTCTCGTTCCACTTCCTTTACTATCTCTGACAATCCCTCAAAATTTTCTTTGTCTTCTTCTTCGATATTAAACACTGGTTCTTGTGAGTCATCTAAAGATAAGTCAGCAACTAATTCTCCATTAGGTCTGGTAACTTTTAGTTGATTTTCAACACGCTCAAAGCCATAAATATCAGTTTCAATAAAATTTGGTTGTCCTAAGCAGTCCCAAGTTTCTTTTAGAATTGAGGCGAATCTTTCTGCTTGCTTTCTTTGGGATATTCTTAATCCCTTCAACATTTTTTCAAATGTTTCTTTGTCTCCTTCCTTGATATTAGACACTGGTGAGTGCGACCCATCCAAGGGTAAATCAATAACCACTTCACCAGATTTTCTAGTGAATTTCAGTCTGTCTTCGTAATTCTCAAAACAGTAATTTTTTGTTTCACGAAATTTTGGTCGTCCTATGTACTCCCAAGCTTCTTTTAGAATCAAGGCGAATCTTGCTACTTCCCTTTGATTTAGCTGTTGTTGAGTATTTTGTTGAATTATACCATTTGGGACTATTTTATCTAACTCACTTGCCTCAATTTTTTTTGCAGTTCGAGCATACTGCATCATATTTATTATTAATACTTTATCAGTTTTGGGGTTGTATTTTATCGATTCATATTTCTGTAATCCTGGGAAGGTATAACCCTTACCCAACTTCGTTCCAGAGAAAGCTATTCCACTCATTCCATAGCTAATTCCTTTCGGCTTCCCAGTGCGTGTAAATTCACATCTAACTGAAACATTTTCAAGCAAAAGTTTTTTCATAAACTCTGGCATTGAATCAGAAGATTTTATTGCTTCATTAATAGTTGTTTGTAATTGTTTTTTGACTGGAAGTTCCGGTGGAGAATCACGCTTACCCATCTCATATTCTGCTTGTTCTCGCTCCATCCGTCTTAACTGCCCAGTACTCAAATTACGTTCTTTTTTCTCCCGGCTAGATACTGTTTGTTCTAAACCATATTCTTGTTCTAGTTGGCGAATGATTTGTTCTGAGCGAATATACTCCCAACTATCCCTAGTAACCTTGCCGTCATCTAAACTAATTCTGCTGGCACAAATATGTATATGTTCATGGTCGCGATCGCTGTGGCGATAGATGGCATATTGGTTCGCTGTGTAACCCATTGCTTCCATATACTTGTCAGCCAGTTCGCACCAAGTATCATTATCTAAATGTTCACCACCTGCCAGTGAGAGAGAAACATGGTGAACTACTTTCTCTGCTGAAGGGTTAAGTTGTCGAGATATCCGAAATTCTTTTGCTAGTTCTCTGGCATTTCTGCCAAACATATTACCGCCAATTAAGCATGAATTATCTTTGCTCTCAAGGTAGTCAAGCAGTCCGCGAAAACTTTTACCTTTACTTTGGTTGCCAATCATTCTGTTTCCCAGTTAATCGTAGTCATCTTCATCAATATCCTCATCACCAATCTGGGAAAGTTTAAGACCAATTTTTTGTAATAGCTTTCGCAGTTCTTCTATTTCTCCTGAATCTGCGGGTGGTTGCAATCCCATTTTGATTGCTGTGTTTGTCGCTCTGGTGAGTTGATTAATATTGTTGCCGATGCGAGCTAACTCTCTATAAGTTGTCAAAGTTATTTTACTCATTCGTCGCGGTAGTGGCTTCAACAAAACACAGCGTCTTGTGAATTCAGCTATCGATAGTCCCGCATCAAGTGCTTTTTGTTTAATCATCTCGTCTTCGATCGCGTTGACACGAGCTTCTAATTTTTTAGTTCTAAGCAAGTTCTTTGACAACTTTCGGGGCATAAATCAACACAGTGAGGTTAAGAAAATCGATCTGTTAATAAAAACGGGAGTTATCGAGGAGCAAGAAACTGACTAAACTTACACGAAATGTATTGGCAGACAAGGGGGAATCGTAACGAGGGATAGGGGTTTCCAAAGGGGGAGCCCCTTTGGCAAGCGCTGGTCGAGCGAAGCGAGAGTTGCCGCAGGCAACAAGCACGGCTTGCTCCTCACCCCCCTCTCCCCACAAACGCAATATACTGCTGCTTCCCAAAACCGAGGAATAACGAGAAGAATTTTGGCACGCCAGAGAAAAAATACAAAACAAAAAAATATAAATTAAAACAGAATTATCATATAACGAGAAAATGCATTATTTTTATCTATAAAAAGAAAGATTTATAGAGCGAATATTTTTTAGATAAATTTTAAATTAAATCTGTTAAATAAATAAATTATTTAACTAATTTGATTTTTGATTCTATGAGATTAATAGTATTCGTTTAAATTGAGTTAAAAATTAAGACAAATTAAATCAAAAATATGATTGAAATTTATGAACAAACAACAACGAATATCTAAACCCAAAATATCTAAAGCGATTGATGTTTTAAAAGAATTAGATAAAAAAGAATTAGATGATGTTAATGCACGTAAAGCTATTAAAAATATGTACCGCCAAATTCAACATGTTTTAAAACTGGGATATACTTATTCAGAAGTTTCCGAAACTTTAGCTGGTTTAGACATTAATATCAGTTCTCAACGCATTAAGTATTTTTTGGCTGATATTCGTAACTCAAAAAATCAAAAATCTCAATCTAAAAATAAAGTTGATAATAAGTCTACAGAAGACGACTGTTAATTCAAGTTCAGAACAAGATAATAATTCAATTACTGATACTGTCAAACCTGCTCAAAATAGACAATCTAATCAGATACTTGCAAATGCAGAAACTTAACGAGTAAAACCCTTACTCTTATCCAAACAATAAAAATACTTTTTAAACCATTATAATAACTAATATTTATAGATGTCTACAAAAACTTCAACAAATAAAACTACCTCTTTTATCACTAGAAAACTAATAATAATAACAATATATATAATTAAATAAATAAATGGTCGTTAACTATAGTTAAAATTTATAAAAAACACGAAAAAAAGAATAGCAAATTTTAGGTATTTATCATCTAAAATATTTATTAATATTCATTTATTAATGCCGATAACTATGCTACTAAACGAGGGGGAATTTTATCATGCTTATAGTAGAATAATTTAGAAAATGAATCTTGGTTTATCTGGTCAAAAACGTGAAGAGTTACAATATGCTTTACTTGATGCTTTTCCTAGTAAAGCTTCACTTAAAAAAATGCTAAATTTTGAGTTAAATAAAAACCTAGATGAAATCACTACAGATCCTAACTTAAAAGGCATTATATTTAATTTAATAAAAACAGCTGATTCTCAGAACTGGATTGAAGATTTAATTAATGCTGCACTAAATAGAAATCCTGGAAATTCCAAACTAAAAGCTATTGCTGAAGCGACAAAACTAAATCAAGCTAGTGTAAACTCATCCAATAAACCAAAAGACAGAAGTGGACACTCAAATACTAAACAGGTAAATCATTTAGTTATTAAACTACATGGCATTAGTTATGACGAATTTCTTAGTGACAAGGAAATACACTCAGCTGTGTCATTACTTTTCCAAAAAGTTGATTGTGATCCAAGTTTAAATATTGAGAAAGTAGAAGATAGTAGCATAAAAATAACCCATTGTGGCACTCCAGAAGGTCTTCAAAAACTAGCAGATTTAATTCAGTCAGGAGATAATTGTGAACTAAAAGAACTTGAAGAATTAGGTATTTATATTGAAGATGCAAAGCTGATACTTGAATCTGCTCAAGAAGAAAACAAATCAGCTACTAAAACCTTCTCACCGAAAAATATAAATATCCGTCAAAACCCAATTACTACCAAACAAGTTTTTGCAAACCTAATTCGTGGCAATTTAGTTGGAGCTTTTCGGATTTTTAGAAATCTCAGTCGCGCCAACCTCAGTCGTGCTGACCTCAGTGGTGCTGACCTCAGTCGTGCTGACCTCAGTCGTGCCAGACTCAGTCGTGCCAGACTCAGTCGTGCCGACCTCAGTCGTGTTGACCTCAGTAGTGCCAAACTCAGTCGTGCCAGACTCCGTCATACTGACCTCAGTGGTGCTGACCTCAGTCGTGCTGACCTCAGTAGTGCCAAACTCAGTCGTGCCAACCTCAGTAGTGCCGACCTTAGTTTTGCCGACCTTAGTTTTGCCAACCTTAGTGGTGCCGACCTCATAGGTGCCGACCTTATAGGTGCCGACCTTATAGGTGCCGACCTTATAGGTGCCAACGTCAAAAACACCAGATTTGCAAATAACCCAGGAATTTCTGAAAAACTTAAGCTTGATCTAATTCGACGCGGAGCAATTTTTGAAGATACCCCCCCAGGCGATACTCCCTGATCGCTCGCTTCGTTCTGGTTCCCCATTAAGAATAGCAATCCTCTCGTAGGAGGGGGCAGGGGGCTAGGAGCAGGGGTTTCCAAGGGGGAATGGCAAAGGTTGGATATTTTATTTATTGGAAGTGCCAAAAGCCTTTTTTTGTGACATAATTAGTATAAATAAGCAATTTATGATTTATAAATCTGCGTAACAATACGCAGATTTATTTTTTTGAGAACTCCAATAATTCCTTTTTCCATAACCAGCTAAACATTCCGGAACATAAGTGATTATTTTAAAAAATTTCAGTATATTACCGTACTAGTACACCGCAACATAATTGAAGAAGGCAGTGCCGATGAAAAATAATTTGCACCACCAATTACCGGGCGTAAAATTTTTCTGTCCCCCTGCTCCCCACCCCCTGCTATAAGAGGATTAGAAGCCGGTTAGACACGAAATTCCTAGAACGTGTAGTTAAAAGCATTACGCTTCTTTCTTCTGTTTGGGTTTTGGTTTCTGGGCAGATTTCCCGGTGTTACCATTCTTTTTAGAATAAATTTTCTTTGATGTGCCTTTTTTGGAACCGCGCACTTTTTTGTCCTTACTAGGTTTCTGCTCCGGTTTCTTAACCTTTATGTACTTTGGATGTTCCGGCGACGGTGGTGCTACCAACGACTCAAAACCAAACACTCCTTTCTCTGGCAGAAAACGCGCCTTTAATTGAACAAAGAATCTTGGTTGCTGTTCATCTTTTTCTAGTCGCGGGTTAAATCTAAACGGTTGAACTGGCGCATCACGCCAAACCAGCGGGATATGAGTCGCCTTGAAATATCTTTTCTGCCGATCGCTATCCAAAGATTTAAAGAACTCATACTGCTCGGAATCAAAATTACGCGCCACCGTTAAAATCGGAAATTTATTACAAGGGATGAATTGCCACCACCCGGAAAGTTTAAATTCATTCACAGCAAGTTCAGTCATTAGTTCGCCAGTTCCAAACCCTACTAACTGAAAACGCATTGTTGGCTGCTTATTGCGGTCTGGTAAATGTAGTGGACGTGGATGCACAATTAGTTTTTGATGTGCGCCAAACCTTTTTACCTGGATTTGTAGCGCTCTCCATGCTTTTTTGTATTTGGGCGAATAGAACAGTTGATATTCCTTGTCCCCAACTTTGATAAAATTCTTCTCCCCAAAGCTGACTTCTCCCTCAATCACTCCAATTGCTTTAAATACAGTTGTGTCCCCATCGTCACAGTCAGTGGCAGTGTTCTCAGACTGCGGTGAGGTATCCTGCACAGGCACGGTGCCCGATAGCGACATATTTTCTTCTGGAGTACCCGAATTCTCAGTATTGTCCAAATCCTGGACAACTGTATTGTTGTCATTGGCAGTGACAACTTCTGTTTTCGGTTTGATTTCTAGCAATTCTGACATCTGATTATCCCTGATAATTTTTGTGCACCATTAGAATTACAAGATGCTTAATACGATAAATTTTCCCGAATTTCTTATTGGACTACCAGAAGCTACTTAAAGTTTTCTAACAATCCAGTCCCGCAGACCACCCGCTATGAAAACAGTTCTTTCTTCCTTAGTCTTATAGTCCCAATAAACAACGTCACAACCAGCAAATATCCCATGCTCCACTATTGGTAACTCACCAGCTTGCTGCACAACTCCCCTTACTTCCCATCCATTCTCTGCATGGTCAGCGGTGGGATAAAACTTGATGCGTGAACCTTGCTCTAAAGTGCTGGCAATATGAGGCTCAGTTACATGGTTACATGAAGTCTCCCCCTGGTTACATGAAGTTGATTTCGTTTCATGTAACCGCTCTTCAAACGCTGTATCTTTCTCTGTACAAGGGTTACATGATTCCTCTCGTGGAGCGGTTACATGGTTACATGGAGAACTCCCTAAAATATTTTTTTGTATAACATCATTGTTTTTGTTTTCTGGGGGAGAATCATCATTCAAGACCAAATCATTATTTTTTTTGCTGAGGTCAACTTTTGGTACCTCTTCATGTAACCATGTAACCAATGGCTGTGATTCTGTCTGCAAAGGCGTTTCAGCGGTTACATGAAGTTCCTGCTGTTTCATGTAACCGTCGGATTTTTCATGTAACCATGTAACCGGATTATTTTTAAAATCTTCAAAAGCTTCTAACCCACCTTCCACTAAATTGCGGGATGCAAGATTGCCAGCTCCATCAAAAAGGTCTGGGTGGAGTTCAAGGTCAACCCATTGTGTTGGGCGTCTTTTAGCTTTACCGTTAACTTTCTCCACCTTGCCCTCTCTCTTGTGGTTGCGAATGTTGGTTCCTAAGTCACGGCGAAAAGTTCCAAGAGACTTGGGTTTATGGCTACTGAAGGCGCAGTAAGCCTTGTAAGCCTCATAAATTTCAGCATCCGTTAAAGGCTTAGCGTCAGGCTTAGGCATAAGGCAACTGTCAATGAAAGATTTAGTGCTGTCTGCAAAAGTAGCTTGCTCCCGTTTTAGATTTGCGATCGCCTCCATTTTGCAAGCACTTTTTAGCAGGGCGTCGCGACGTTCCACATCCATGCTTAACGCCCAGGAAATCACCTGGGGCTTAACGGATTGCAGTCTGCTGCCCAAAGTTAAATCCATCTCACCTTCTCGGGGTTTGGTTTCCACGGGAATACAGCGCCTGTCCCAGCCATCCCCAGAATTCTCGATGGACAGCCATTGGGTAGAAGCTAGAGCAAATCTTACGTTCCAGGTTTTTTGGTATCCTTCCGTTTGATACAAAGCCCGACCACCCAATGAGCCGTTATCAACTAGCTCATAAAAATTGGTCATTTTACCTTGGAAATTCTTTGCATCTGGGCAGACACAAAGTCTTACCCCAGTCAGGTGTTGGTGTAGTGCTTCTGCTGTTTGTAAAAGAGAAAAGTGGGATATTGAACGGGTAGTATTCTTCTGGAAGCAGCTAGTTAAAAACCTGATAAAAGTTCCTTTACCCGTGCCGCTCTCACCTTTGATATGAACAAAGTAACCGTATGGCGCAGCCGGATCTAAATACATTGATAAAATAGCCCGGATTAGTTCCAAGTATTCTGCACCAAAGGTTTGATAGATGAAACCTGCAAAAATCTCAGGGCAATCACTTTGAGGGGTATAATCGGCATCAATTCCCCAAGTCAAATAATCAAGGGGGTTGTGTGGCTGTAGTTCCTTGGTCTTGATGTTATAAGTGCCATTGCGGAAGGCGATTAAATGGTCATTGGTGACTATGTCGGGAACCGCTAGGGATTCGGCACAAATATTAAACGTGCTTCTGCTGTTTCTGTGGGTAAAAAATTTCCGGATTTCGGTTATCTTGCCCTGGGCAGATTCTCTGAGTTCAAAGCATTTCCTCAATTCTTGTGAGATGAGTTTTGATACGCTTTCCCGTGTTTGATTTTCCCAATAACCCTTAAGGCTGTTAAATCTGTGATAAATGCCGTTAAAAGTGCGCCACTTTCCTTGTCCTTCCTCAAATGTGGCTTTGTAAACAGTATCTTCCACTGTGGTAGATACTTGGTATATAAACTTTTCTGTACGGTGCATGTCACCGTATTCCTCAAACCAAGCCTTAAAAGTTGGGGCAGATTCGACTAATTCTCTGTAGGCTTCAGCACCATATTGGACGATAAAGTCATCAATTCCCTTAGTTTCAGGAGGCAGCATTAACACGTAGGGAATTGCACCTCGCCCACGGAACAAACCACCCCAAGTAACTAAGGCGCGGTGGACATTTTTATTAGTGCGCCAGTCCCCATCAAAGAATAAATAGATTTTTCTACCCGGAGTAACAAACGGTTCTAGCCAGGGATGTATAACATCATGCTTACGGCATGTTGTGACCCCAGGAAGTGAGATTGCAGCATCGCCCTGAGAAAGCATTGCACCGGCTTTCTTTGCTCCTTCTCCCGCACCAAGAGGAATAGAAACATCCTGCTTCACTTTCTCCCAGTTACCTTCTCCCCAATCCAAAAACAATGGGTAAGCGCCGCTATCAGAAGGTCGTAAGTACTTACGGAACTTACCATTTTTATCAGGTAAAGTCTCATTGGGCTTGTATTCGGCGCTTAAGGTAGTTGGTTCCCAACCATCGGGATGCAAGCCGCGCACAACCCAACCAGGACAAAGTTCTTCTGGTTGTTTCCATTTGCGCGTTACATTCCGGTTCAATATCTGCTTGACTTCGTTTGGATCGTAAAGCGACGAAATATTTTTGCTGGTAATTTCCGGGCTAACACCTGAGCCTAAAGTCCATTCATCCCAGTGTTTTTGGTCGATTCCTTTGAATTCTGGGTTATTTACGTAATTTCCTAACTCAAACTGTGGTGCTAATGTACTGTTAGTCACAAGCTTTCTCCTTTTGTGGTGACAGAGAACGGTTGCGCCTAGTAGACAAAACAAATAGAAAACAAGTATTATTAGATTTATGGAGTCCAAGTTGGAAGAATTTAACTGGGACTACACAAAATTAATAAGAGTAAGTTTTTTAGTTAAGATGCTGTCTGGAGGTGCTCTAACACCGTTAATCTAGGCGCATTTTTTGTATTAAATGGGCAATAACACTCTAAATAAGAAGCAAAACGCTTGAAAACTTCTTGTCAAGCAAATTTTTTTGTGTATGTAAGGGCTTTTACATTTCTTAACTGGCTCTCATATTTAAAGGCATTAAGAAATAGAAGTAAGAAATGAAAAAACGAGTTGATGGAATTGGCTCCCTTATTTAATTCTGGGAGCCATTACTGCTCACCCCTCTTGCGAAGTGGAGGCTGTTGTTTGCTGCGAGGGGCAGTTTTGTTAAGTTTTATTACAATTTCCAAAAATCGTTCCATTGTTAAGTTGTGTAATGAAAATAGGGCTCAATCAGGGGTTTTTCTCGAAAAATCATGAGAATCTTGAAAAATCTTCCTTTTGGTAGAGATTTCTGTTGATTTCATGGAAGGTATTGGGAAGTTTAGCTCAGGCACTTGCGCTTTTAAAAGGTACCAGCCGCTCCCTTCCCAGATCTACGCCACACAAAGAATAATCCCAAAATACGGCTGGTACCTTTTTTTTGTGTCTCCCTCACGTCACATACCTATATTGGATGAAATCGATTATAACGTGTTATCGCGCTATCGCGTTATTCTTGTTTAAAAAATCTATAACGGCTTGCTCTACTGCATCGGCAAGCAACATTTTGTTTCCAGTACAAAATAACCTTAGCTGTTTTGCAACCTCGGCATTTATAAGAACAGAAATTTGGTCGTAATCAGGATTATTTCGTCTACCCATATCAATATATATATGCTTACATTTTTATTTTATGTCGCGTTAGCGCTCTAGCGTGGCAGCAGGATAACGCGACATATTAACAAGATTTTATTATTCACTAAAAAACATAAGTAATATTTATTATTGTTTATAACGCGTTGTCGCGACAACGCGTTATAATGAATTCATACAAAACGGTTACGCGATTCCTGCGCGATACCCCGCAACTGCTTAAAGGTTGCAAATGAGTATCGTGTAGTAAATTATGCAGCTCATTTTACGTATTTAGGTGTGAGAAGTAAGTGTGGCTCATCTGTGGCGGTGTGGCGACGGTGCCACAGGCTGTGATGTTGATATGAAAGGGTACCACAGTTTTACCCCACAGGATTACCACAGCAGCCACAGGCGTGAAACCCATATATAAGACACAAGTGAGTTTGTGTGGGGTTAATAAAATTTCATTTTTTCAGTTGTATTTCTTGGTTGCAGATATCACTTAAATGTCTGCGGTTACTTAAGTTACTTTTGCGTTTTGAGTTTTGGAGGTTTTGATGGCAGTTTCAACGCCAAAGAAAAATAAGACTAAAAAAGAATCGGCAGTTGTTGAGTCAGTCGATTCTCAGGTTGTGAGAGCAAGTGCGGATGAACAACCTGAGAATCCTGAAACCAAGGGTTTTGATGGTCAAAGCAATGTAAAGCATATTCCAACTCCTGAACAGTCAGCAGAAGTTGGAGGAGCTTTGGATGTTGCGACAGATTCCAAAGTCCAGATGAAGTTTATAAAACTTGTTACTAGTACAGGCAGTGAAAGAAGTAAGTCTGCCCTAAATGTCGATGGTGAGGTATATTTTCGTCAGATTATATCAGCGGTTGTAGAGACTGAATATCATGAACGAGTCAAAGGCGGTTTTACTGCTGCTAAATCTGTAAAAGAGCCAAAACTAGATGACAATGGGCAACCTGTTTTGAATGACAAGGGAAAGCCAGTAATGGTTACCAAGACCAGTACTGCTCATTATATTGGTGGCGGGAAGGCGACCAAGAAAAAGGATTGTGTGAGAATGACTGACAATCCTAACTATAAGAAGGAATACAATTCTTTAATTGTTCTTGCTCAAATAGTTCATTATGGCTCAAAAATATTGAATTCAATCTCTTATCCAAAAGAACGAAAACGTAAGGGTTCAGAAGATAAGTATTTTGATGAAAGTAAAAGAGTTCTGCCTATGCACTGGGTTTCTCAAAACATTGAAAATGGCTTTAATCTGTTTGATGATTTGAAAGCCTATAAGTGGATTGAGTTCAACAATGTTCGATATTACCTGAAGTGGGCACCAGGGATTAACACCCATTCAGAAAGCTTTGGTGCTGTAGCTTGGGCAAAATATGAAAGGAAAGAATCCCGCTCATTAATCATCGTCTGGGATAAGGGAGGTATAACGAGTCAATCGATTGAATTTGATTGTAGCTATGATGAGCCAATGGAAGGGGATTCAGAATTGCACGGGGGTGGAGGAATTGTAAGCTTGATTGAATATCTCCGTAAGCTTTGCACCGACGGACAGCGAGCAGTTGAACTTAGTTTTGATGAATTGAGGTCTATTGTCTGGAATTCTAAGTATGTAGATGGCAGGGTAAAAGCTTTCTACGAAGGTGAAGATTTAAGTGAAAAGCTAGCAATAGCAATAAATCAATGGTTGAAAGGTGCTGCTGGTGATGCCTTAAAAGATATGACAGGGCGCGGTCAGCAGGTTCCGATTTATCTATGCGGCGGCGGTTTTCAGATTGAATCTGTCAGAGAAGTAATCTGTGAAAAAATGCGCTCCGGTAAAGTCCCACAAGAGAACATTATCTTGTGTGACGAGCCACAAATAATTGCTACCACTTATACGAGTAAATATTATGCAAACTTACGGTAAGCCTCAAAGCGAAAGATTAGCTTGGGATGTACCCAGAGAACTAGTTCCCAGCGTGAAACAGCTTGCAGCGAGAAACAATTTAGCACCGCGTAAGTGGTTGAGGAGAAAGCTTTTTGAAATTGTGATGGATGAATTAAGGAAAAAAGAAAGTAGTAATCACACGGATTGAAAAAAATTAAATGCCCTTCATCCACGCGTCTTCCAAAGTGGAAATTAGCGGGTTTACAGGGCTAAAAAAGTTACAAAACTCTTTGGATATAATATCATGCACTACGACAACGACTACGACAACGACGTAACAGAGGAAGTAGCACTTCCTTACACCCACCCCAGTGTGATTGCTTGGGATTTGCAGGGTCCAAGCAATCATCTAACCGAACGGCTTGATGGACGTGGCTTGGAAGGTGAAGAATTAGACACAGTTGTATTTTTCCAGCGAGCAGTCAACTTGCTAAAAATGGTAAGAGACTCGAAGTACCTCCAATCCAAGAATAGCTATGTTCAGCAGTTGCTGGGAGTTGAACTCGAACAGCTCAATTACTACACAAGAGAAATCAATTCTCTCAGAACTCCCCTTCCACTACATATACCCTCACCTCACTATGTTTTCTTTAATTGTGAAGGAGAAGAATACTAATGACATACTCCGTTGGATACTTTTGTGACAATAACCATCCGACCATTGCAGAAATAGAAAATTCCTGGGGCTCATTGAAGAAGCAGAGGGGAAGGGAGCAGGGAGTAAGGGAGAAATCCCACAGCATCTCAATTTGAGGGCTTGAGACCAGGCAGCAGGAAAATAGGGGACGGAAGCCGATTTTAATTATTCTCTTTTTCCCCCTGCACCCTGCCCCCTGCTCAAGAGCTTGGTTTGGTCACATCTACAAGAATTGACTGACGCGGAGAAGGTTTATTTTGTACAAAAAATTACTGCGAGTTTAATCCCTGTTGTTGATGGTGAAATTGATACAAAAATGATGGATAGAGCAGCAGCAGATATTAACGAAATCCCTATCAGTGACCGGATTGGGTTAGCAGAAGCATTTTTAGCAAACACACACGACAAGTAAGGAGGGTAGGGGCTTAAACGCCCCTACAAACACGGTGAATTATAAACGAATCTGGCGTAAACACAATTCAGTCATAGTGTTTGGTGGTGCGATCGCAATATCTTTGTTATTTGGATATAACGATATTCGGCGCAACATGTTGAGTCTTTCGACTACGCGGGAATTTATTGCTACCAACAACATGAAGCAGGCGCGTCTTGAGGAGCAGATAAAGTTTGAGCAACAGCAAGCGAAAATCGCGGAAACTCGTTACAAGAAAGGCTGCACCATCGTCGTCGCGGTGAGTAACCCCCGCAATTTAGCAACCTTAGTAGAAGGTGAACCAGTACTGGATAGAACGACGTCAAAACATTTACCTGCGGGGACAGTGATTTGTGACTCAAATGGCAACACAGCAGTACTGCGTACTAATGAAAAAGGTGTACCAGTAGCCCGTGACTTGGCTTTTACTGGTAATCGCCAACTAGCGATTAACACTGTGCGTAAAATCAAGGGCGCAAAAGTTTATTACGTTACCCCATCAAAATAGGAGTTAGTAAGAAGTGGCTTATTCAAGGTCTTCAGGAAGAGGTAATTCTGGAGGAGGAAGAGGTAAGAAGCCAAACAATTTCTTGAAGTTGTTAAAAATCTTGCGCTGGTTGTGTGTTGCTGCAATGTTTTGGTTTGCATATATAAATATTCAGCCTTATGAAATATTTGTACGCCGTTTAAGTGGTGGTGCTATAAACCAAGCCTTTCTAGCAATAATTAGCGCAATTCCAATAATTAATGGCATCGCAGCGATATTGGGTCGGGGAATAACCTGGATTGTAGGAACTATTGTTTGGGGGGTTCTCCAGATATTTGAACTCCTCCCCATGGTTCTTTATAGTCATGATGATTTTCTAGTCAGCTTTGTCAGAGATGCTGATGCAAGAACTCCATTTAATTTAAAAGACGACGACCATTGGGCAGTGAAGAAAGCGAAGATTGCTTATAACAGCGCTGTTGCAATGCTGGTAGGCAATTTAGAGGTTTTTAAAGCAGTTGCTTATTTTATTGACTTTTTGATTTGCATTTCTGTTTATAGTCCAGTGGCAGGGGGCAATGTGGGCACCTTATTTTGGGTCTTGCTTACAGGTCAGTGGGGCAAGATTGACTGGGGCAATATGGTTTTGATTGCAATTACTCTGTTTACAGTTGAGGCGCTAGTCTACTCAATCATTTGGATTGGCAAAGCAATTTTTGCAATCAAGAAAGCAACTACTTAGATAACTATAAAAACCGTCTTGTCCAACCCGTAGGGAACGTCCGCCCCGTAGGAAGGTGAGGCGGTAACATCATGGTGTAAGAAGATGACACGTTTTAGCAAATATAAGAATACTAAAGAAGCGGAAGAATGGTCTGCAATTGCATTTAAAGAAGCGGGTAATTGCGGCAACGAAAAGACTTTAACAT
>JAAUYH010166777.1_pt1 | contig 16875 bp, 13 predicted proteins | sample 7278061 | NCBI WGS metagenome assembly JAAUYH01 (sample SAMN14350203, study PRJNA611818) | marine sediment metagenome | isolation source: surface marine sediment (0.6m) | place: French Polynesia: Moorea | collected 2018-08 | reverse complement strand
TGCTCTGGCCCATAACCCGAGCAATCACGTCAACATGTTATAGCAAAACAGAACAGATTGTCGTTATACCTTTAAATAAAAAATATTGGCCCATTCAAAATCGGCGGTTTTTTTTGCACACCCTGTATATACATTGTACATTATTAAATATGAAACAAGAACTGACGCTGTAGTAAACTTTGTCGATGCAAGAAAAATATGCGATAAAAGAAAGCTATTCTCTGTTTTCATCTGTACTATACAAGCAATTCACTTATAGTTTACAAATAACCATTTTTCAGGTACTGAGAGCAGGCCTCGGTAGCAGTTTCTCAATGTACCACGTATACACGCATAATTTAGGAAAAGCACGGGCGGAAAGATTTAAAAAGATTCTTTGCAAATTAATATTGGCAACATTGAGTGGCTTTAACATAGTTCGAAAAAGAGTGGGGAAAGATGGAAGCGAAAATCATTTCAAGTTAATTGTGTCGGAAGAGCGAAATTATTCTCCTTTGGTTCTACAATTGCTATCGCAGAATGTTGGTTTAAATTAGAGCACCTTTGCTTCCTGCAAATTCATGTTTGAACCAGGAAAGTTATAAATTATTTAATGAAATTAATAAACAGTAATACCATGAACATGTAATGCTTTAGAAGATCACCGATGATATGTCAGTGGAAACATAGTTTTGGACGTATCAAAAGAGAATTTCTGAACATGAATCGCGAATCAACAGCTAATTTACTTATTGTTACTGGCGTAATTGATCGATCTTACACATTTTTTAACGAAAACGCGACGGTCATGTTAAATTTGCATTTGAGTTCAAGCCAGATATGGCTATGCTCGTAGTGGAAAAACGAACTAGATCGTAACAATCAGAATTATTGTCGGAATTAGTTTCGACTACGAGAGTTTTTTTCAGTGCCCATAAATTTTCATCCTTTCTTCCTCGTGAACTTTGGGCTGTCCGAGTTGCATTGAATAGGTTCAATAAGTTATCAAGGTTTATTTATAGAAAATGTACTTGTACAGCGCACTCCAAGATAGGACAGTACCGTCTAGTTCAAATTTGTAAAACAAAATTTAGGAAAATAGCCGAGTCCTGAAATTTCTCTTTTAGCGGTGGTATCCAGAGCACTACAGTAGGTGACTACTATTCGAAATCGTGCTAGTGCGATGCTGATACCGCAACTCCTTGCAAGTGTTCCTCACTGGTTTCGAATCTACACTACGAGATCGAATACGGTCGATCAAAATATCAATAATTGAACAAGTTCAAGACAACTGCTTTCTCGTAATAATAATACAATCAGTAATCTGCAGAGAGAGAAGTTATTCTCTAAGATAGCTAGAAACAGTCTGAATTATCTCGTTGACATTCGACTACGGTAGTGGTACTCGGCAGTACATAAGAATAGCTATATTGGATCAGAGAAAATGTAAATATTGCTTGCAGTGTGAGGTAATCGACTAGCCATGTCCCACAAGTTTTATTGCTGCAGTGAGCAAAAGGTGTGTACTCTATGATCGAGAACCAATTCCCACACAGCTCCCAACCAAAGGCCTACTTTCATGTGTAACTCACTGGTACTCATATTAGAAGACAGACAACGATCCTTCAACCAGAACGTGAAACACATTGCTGCAATGACAACTTAGCACGCGATCGCATTCGTTTAACTCCCGGAATAATAACCACACAATTTCCACGAGAAGAGGGTATGAGTAGATATGAATTCTTTTCCTTCATCAGCACTGTCTCCTTTTGTTTGTTCGAAAAAATTTGTACCTCGCATCTTTTCGTACTGTGACAAGACTGCAGTAGAAATCACAGTTGAACAGAACCAACAGACCGCACGGTACAATCTTCTCACTCATTTCAATAGCACGACAGTTATTCTGTCGCGCTCCGCAAAATGACAGTGATGCATGGCACCCCCAAGCACATCTTCCGTACCAGGCGAGGAATTCATCAAATGCTTGCATACATGCACGACGAACGATGCAGTACGTTGATTTAGAGAAGAAGAATAATTGTAATATCAATTCACCAACTTGCTACAGTCTGCATCATATGGCAACCACAATATTCCATACGCAAGCAAGTAATATAGACTGTATCACAAAGAAGACCCCAAAAGCGAGTGTGATGAATACTGCAAACGGTTTGAAGGCATTTGACCAGCAATATCGTTCATTATGGTGTGATAGAAGTGTGAAAGTAGTCAGCCGCCATCGCAAGCACATGCACGGACTACGAATGGGGTGCAGAAACTGTAAGAAGGGCATGGCATTCAGAGTCAGTACAAGATCTCAGTGACACAGGACGCAATGAATGCGCTACGGTACTTGCACGTAATTTGTGTGGGGGTAGCACAGGTGAATCACAGTGACCGTCTCATAAATTGGAGACTCATCAAGGCCACCCTACGCCACAATGCAAACGTTTGAGACCCGCCGTGCTGTCAGAACATGCGCCAACACAGACAGACGTGCCGTAGTTCGGTTCGCCAGAACAATACTGCACCATCAATATCTACGCTGCATAGAGCGGCATTGTACAGTATCAAGCGCAAGGGTCGGTACGAAAGCGTCGACAAGTGCGAGAAAACAGTGTGATGCGCGGCACCACACTGTCGTCTACTCGCTCAACGTACGAGCACGCCAAAGCAGTGGTGGGGTTATTCGACTATTCGACGAGCACTCGCTCGCTCGCATCAGCTGGCCTAGTTGTACCCTACACACGAGGAAGAGGAATCGTGACCCTGACATCATAGAGCAGCAAGCGGGTGTATTCCGTTACACTAAAGGTTCCATGCGTGCGTGCGTTTGTGCGTAGTGATGAAAACGCTGCTAGCACGAAGACTAGATACCGCCATCTTATGGCATGTGAAACCATTCTCCTGCTTGTTTCTATGCCGAAGATTTATTGCAGAAACGATGCACCTCCCCTGCCAACACTCAGGCCATTATGGCCATAGCAGGAACGACGAAAAACAGAAAATGACGTCAACCGCAGTAAAACGGGTCAGTTATGATATCGCACAGATTTTGATCAAACGAAAAATGAAATGAATTTATTTATACTCCGACGGGTCGGTACTCGCTAAATTTTCAAAACGGTGACGAACCATAGCAGAATGCCACGCATCTGCAGATCTCGATCGCTCATTATCCGGTGTGGATAGTCAGTCATCCTTCACTTCGTACCGCTCTGTTCATTGCACTGAATGGTGTGCCGCTTCTCGAATGACCCGACCCTGCCACCCAGCACCGCACTCTCTGCGCGCAGCCAAGGTGCACATGCCCCTTTACCCATACCCTTGAACTGTATGCCGGTGCTGTATTGCAGATTTTCGGCCACAACCTAGCTATTCGAGAAACTACGGTATTTACGAGGAGCATAGATAAACGAACATCGGTTACTGCACTGCACACAAATTTTCACCACTGTTACAGTAGATGAGATAAACTTTCGCACACCATGTAATTTTATGAATATTCACACTAGGTACATTACCCATGCTTCGCATACTATGTGGACTAGTGGAATACCAACAGACCATTCACAGGGTGCTCAACATCGAAGTTCATGAAATAGACCGAACACAATGAAATAGACCAACAATAGCAACATAGGACATAGAACTCAGAATAGGCATTGGCACTTCTCGTGCTGCAACTTTCATTACATTAATTTACAACATTGAGTTAGTTCAGTGGAGCGTACAGTCAAGCCAGTGAATGTTACCGGACACGAAAAGCGGGCACTTGGCACGAAAAACTGATACGACGCAATCCACACATCTCGCTACACTTCTCCACGTTTCACCTGAATCGACGTTTGACGATTGTTTTCATCAGCGGTGGCGAGATCACCGTGGTGCTGGCGCGTGAGTCGAGAGACTGCAGTTCACGCAACACATCCACCGACTCGCTCGAGTCCTCCGCCTTCACTATGGTCCCTTGCCCCAATGAACCAGAGCCGGATACACAAGAGGCATTATCCGGAACATCACGTTCCGTCGTCGCACGTGCTTCTTCATTTCGCACCTCGTTCAACACCGCTTCCAGTTCCTCCTCGATAGACTTGCAGCCTTCCCCCACGCTCGATACAGGTGGCAACGTGGGTTTCGTCGCACATCTAAGTTCCAATCCAGCATCCAATTCAGCAAGAGCTTTGTCGACACGTTCGGCATTAACAAAGAATTTAGTCGGAGCCATTGCATTCTCGTTCGACGGTGCAGACGTCAGCGCAGAAGTACAAGCCAGGTCGACCAAGGGCACATTTGTTCGCGGTCGCTTACGCATGGTCCTGTTGGGAGTTGAGAGCGCGGAAGTGGAGAGGTTCATCGTTCGGGCGGCGATGACTGTTGCGCAGCAACAATTCGGTCGGCGATGAAGTATTGCGAATACGCTAGGGATGGAAGCACGTCAGGTATGTACATACAACAGACGAATCGTCATAGCGTGACAGTCACGCTAGGGGTAGCAATGAACAATTTGGTCGTGTCATTGCAAGCGCGCTGCTGTCCACGTCGACGTTAGAAATACGCAAATTTTATTCCACCGAACAACGGTTGGAAACGAGGACGAGCTGAAGCGTGCGCTCGTGCGTACGTGCGTCATTCGAAGAAATCACGCTGGTCTCCTGCAACACTACAATCCGGTACAGTGCTGTAGGTTCGAGATGAGATGAAAGGTAAACACTCGTCCACGTGCTAATTTCCGGGCATGCCGACAGTACCACACCTGTTGTCCTCCTTACGGTGGCAATTATCAGCATCCTACAGATGCACTGCGTTTGTCGACTGCGTTTATAATTATACCAGCCTGATTGTAAATGCTGCACTACGGAAGAAAATCCCCAGAAACAGTGATTCAAATGAGAATTTGGTGACTGGCTTTGAAACAAACAAGTTTCAGTTTTTCGCCATAGCTTGTTGGCACTACAGCTGCTGCATGTACAGTTGGAAGATATCCTTCATGCCCTGACTTGTCCCAGTCGTGTTGCTGAATGTTTGCATCGGACAAGGTAGATTTGACCATAATCGACAAACGAGTCACTCTCATTTGTCAGCGTCACATTTGTGTTGCTCACACATGCCTCCATAGAACCGCGCGATCCAATCTGATTGTCGGAAATGGACAGTGACGCCAGTCTTGCTTACGACTCACTAATTTAATAATTTACTGTTATTCTCGGTACTGTAATAAATTATACTGCGGTGCTATACCCGATTTAGACAGGCGAGGAATAACCTGTTTTTTTTGTTTCCTACCCTGACATTATTGGACTCGCTTTGACAGTCAGTTTCTTTCTCGTTTCGAACAGCAGTTACAATAATCAAAACAAGAGCCACCTTCTGCTCGTATAAAATAATGTACCGTAGTTTGTAAACATGGCCGAGTGTGTCGAAGAAATGTTGTTGACAACGGAAACAATCAATCAAAAACTGAATGTTGACTGTGCAGTAGTGCACGAGGATGGAAGGACGGTAGTGCTGGCGGACTTGGATGCAGGAGTGGGTACTGTGCTGCGGTGTAGATGGAACTGGTACATACACTGCTCAACAGTTCCTGCGGCGGCCCGTAGGAACAAGACCGACTGACACATGCCAACCGATTACACTGTATCAGCCGAGTCTCAACAGTCGAGGACCAAGTCACTGCCGAACGGCCACCCTGTCGCCATTGAATTGGCAGAATGATTCACGGCGAATAATTTACATAGGCGACTGCTGTGCGGACAGCGGCAAGGATACATCATTATGCTTCGAGTGTACCGTTTGGAAGCTGGGTCCTAATAAATTTACATGTATTTTCTCGTGTACGGAACAAACGTAAGGAGCACCTCGGGCACGCACACAACAGGACTTACCCAAGTTATGCCGTGTCCTGTTGCAGTTTCTCAACAGAATAGAATTGGTATATTGAATGGAGACGAGCTGATGATTGCTTGATTGCGCGCATGAGGGTTTAGATGCGATTAGAAACTCGAATTCTCGTCGAAGAAAGAACCGTACATATTGGCACATTTCGGATTGCTGATGAGAGTGAGCCGTCATTCATAGAATCCGCAGGACACCGCCATAGATACGAACATTCAGAATAATTGATGCTTTTCGTCTAAGGCTCCTGCGCCTCCAATTGACAGAGCTTACCAGGATAAAAAGCAGCGAGCAGTTTCTGATGTTATTTCCAACTCGTTTCAATTAAAATTGATTTAATTACTAGACGACGGTCCTGAAGCATGCCTGCCGTCAAGTCACGCTCGGCAGCAGAACGGAATTGACTTGCTAAAGTCATGTACCGCCTCAGGAATTGACGTAATCACCATCACAGCCACGATCCTTTCGTAAAATGATGAGGTGTTCATTATAGTACTTTTGTTTCGCTTACAAAGAACTGCACGGTACAGTAAACTGGCTCCAGTACCTTAAATTTAGGTACGTCTTCCAATTAAATTTTCTTTTATCCCGTGCAACCATAGATTATTGTTGGGAGACTGCTTAAATAGCTTCAGTTTGGTGTACACGGCAGGGACGTGTACACACAATCGATTGAATGCTCTGTAACCGCAGTACTGTAAATTACTTCATAGAATTGTGAACAAATTTAGTCAAATAAGGTCCGCCTAAATTTCATCCGAGTTCTAACGAAAGAGAAATGTTATGCTGTATTATATGCACCGAATGGATGGACATGGCAATTCCTGTGACAATTTCAATCACTTCTTTCTCTCTGCTCTTAATCGTCCAGACGCAAATCAGTCTACCGAATAAGATGGGAGAAAATTCTTGTTTTTTCCTCTTTAGAAAGTGCGGCAGTGGTATACAATCATAATTACCCGAGAATAGAAATCGGAGTTCTCGCCAAATTCCTGTTCGAAGAAAATTTCGGTTTTGCTACATAGACTCGAGTAGAGTTCGGTGAAAACACAATCAATCCATTAGAGTTGAATGTATTCGTGCAGCTAGTAATAAAGTGCGTTGGGCAACAACAGCCAGTACTTTCTTTTTGCGTACCCAAAATAACATAAACCTAGAGGTTATTTAGATTATGATAGTGGAATATGAGAAAAAAGCCGTGCGAATTAGGTGGAATGTTTTAAAGCTTCCAAGTCGAGGTTAGGCATTTAACGACCGAATACACATCTACAACCTGCATGTTTTTTTTCGGAGACCACACAGTACTGTACTCCTCGAAACGAGGCTGAGGTGCATCCCCATAACGATCTTCAATGTGTAACGGCACGGTAAATGCACGATCACAAATGTGAGTCGGGTGCAAAGAGTTAGTGTGGCACAGTCAGTCGATGCAAAACGCTCGAACAAATCGCCAAAGCGAAGAAGACGTAGCTAATAATATCATCCCCTACCCCAGCATCGTAGCGGTACTGTACCTTCATGCCGATCGCATTCGCATCTGGGATGCTGCATTGTTAAAACAAAATGCAGAAAACATATCGTGTGATTCAGTCAAAATGACACCCACATTTTGGTACTGTAATCCCATGCTATCTCGTTCACTCGGAGAACAGTCGCTCAGCAACAGTAGCACGCACTGAATTTGGCTTTTACCAAATGCATCAAATGCGTAGGAAAGACGATCAATATCTGCGGTGATACAGTGGCTGTGCTGTGAGAAACCGTTGAATTGCTGAGATACAGTTTCAGTACTGTACTGTACAGTACAGCTAGGAACCGAAACGCGTGAATAGAAATCGCGCGATTGACCTACTGTTAGCGCATTCGTCACGCTCTTGTGTTTAGAGACGCCACTTTATTTCATGTTGACGCCAATGATTTTGCATAATACCTGTTCATTTTCTAGGTTCCACACAGTACTCCACAATACAGTATCGGGACTATACAGCACACTGTGAAGAAACCTAGGCCAGCCCCTTTTACAGAGAATCAGCATGAAAAGACAGAGGTGTACATGTACGTACTTCTGTTCAGTTCCGAAAGTCAATTGCGGCACAAGTTTGAACTTGATCATATACATCGGCATTGAAGCTTCACATTCCATCAAAGGAGCCTGAAGTTTAAAGATTTACGAGGTACAGACGTACTTTACTTCACAAATCAATCCAGTACCAGCGTGAGAACCGAAAACGATCATGTCAAGTACAGTACAGTAGATTTATAGTACAAGTGTTCGAGCTTCACGATCGTTCCTTCGTTAATAACGATAGGTTGTTGGCTCTTGTTCATTCTGCTTCTCTCTATTCCGAGTCATACAGTACAGTACATTTAATTTGCAACGACAGTGCCCAAGATTTATGGAGCGCGATCCCAACAAATAGAGATGACGAAGTACAGTTCAGTATGTGGCGAAGAGAAGGGAGTGGAGTCACATGGTTTTAACTTTAGATGCGATCTTCACACACGGTACACACGAGACTTTTGTTGACGCTTTCCTAAACGAATGGGCATTGATGGACATTGGAGATGGAGCTAAACAACTTACGCTTTTCTGCAGCAGATGACGTGGCGCGATTGGAAACAGTTTGTGTGGACTGTTCCATGGCTAGATATCGACAGGCATATCTTATGCTTAGTCTGGAATTATGTCGACACTTTACCAGCATTGTCTTGTGATACTGGAGACTGCCAGCATGTGATGCACAAGTGATGCGCTAATGAACATCGAGGCACGATAGCATCCAAGTCATTATGAACCGCACAGTTCAGTCTGCACTTGGGTGCAACTTTTTTGCTGGAACCCAGTCCTCCAAGCCTATGGCACCTAATTTACGGTATACTACGAGATTGACAGTGCCCCAATCCAAATGTGTACTCTTTAACCATTGATGGCAGAATTGGTGAGTGGATTCCGGACTCAATCTATGACACTTTGCTTCTAAATTTATGTTCTTCATGCTGACTTGGTGCATAATTGCTGTGCTGGGACTGAAATAACGATCGTTTCTTGCAGATCAACTTCACTGTTCATGCATGAATTTGTTAAGCATCTCACGCAGTTAGGTACAGTACCTTGGAAATCAGTGGCTTTGTAGTGATTTACAAGTGGAAGATGCCCCTGGCGGCAGCTTGGATGACATTAAATCACCCTCGCAACTTGATTTCGTAAGCAACTTTGTTTTCTAGTAGAAAGGGCTATGCATAGTAAATTTATACCGTGACAATGTACAGTACAGTACAGTACAGTAATTTACAGTACAAGAGCCAGTGAAAGAAAACGGGGTAAATCAGCAAATCATTCAATCTCATTCAGCTACTGGACCGGTACTGTACTGACATTGATAATCTCATTCACTGTCAACATGTCTCACTGTTTTCTGTAGCCCTGATGAATTGTGGAGTGTCGTTTTAATTACGAACTCTGGCAACTATTTCACTTCTAGGCCCTCTGACACCGTCCCGATTCGGCGTTCATACAAACATACTCAATCTGCGCTGAAATGTCTACAGACTCCTGGCACAGGCTCGGTTCGCAAAACGTAAGGGGCCCTGGCAGGCATGCCAATGCAAGCAGGCCAGCAATGTGCACGGTTCGTAAGTAATCGTAACCATAGTCCATTTCTCATCATTTGGGGAATTAGATTCGCGCCGGTCGCCTAAAATTATTTCGATCTTATTTCATAGAAGACCGTTAGAGTGGCCTGCCGTTCTATTAGTCGCTGTGAACGTTTGTGATTTCTATAGTTTTTTTGTGTGCATCTCAATACCTGACTCCGCGGTTATGACAACGAATGGAGAAAAACCAATAGAGTTACGATTAGAAACCCATCAAAGTCTACGACTCTTTTGAGCTTCCTTTTGTCTGTCAGCGGTTTCGCCTTTCTTGAGGACAAGAATTCGATGCTCTGTTCTTAATTACGGGAGATCTTGTCCACCATCAAGTTTTGCTTATGTGTATTGTCTCGTAAGATTATTGACGAATCTATCTGTCTCTCAATCCTTTTTTGCGCTGTGTTGTATTGGGAGCATCTTTCTTTCTTGTAGCACGTCGTAGTTCTGACCTTGAGCCCTTCTTGACACAGAAGTGGTCGGATAGCATGCATTCACAACCTGTCACTCTTGGCTGAAAAACTCAGGGATAAATGTTGAACTTGAACGAAATTCTTGCTGTTAGGATAGAGCTTGTTTTATTTCTCTGAATGTATGATGAGTAGCAAAATAGTGAGTAATGAACATGCGGTAGCTTTGTTTGAGTTCAAATGAGTGACCGCACTAATCAATTGACAAGTGACCCTAATACTGTAGACATGAAAGAGAAGTAACACACCCGTCATTTTTCAGAAGGAATTGACGCAAAAGACTATAAGGGAGTTTTACAAAACACAAGCGTGACTACAAACTTCAGAAAGAGAACGAGGGAGCAATGTGCAGTAGAGTTCTGGACAGTACTGTAGCACTTGAAAGACTGTACAGCACAGTACTGAACAGTACTATACAGTACGAATTGAACGACAGACATGCTACAGTATAGCAAATGACGTGGCGATATTGTACTGTGCCGGTAATGTACTGTACAGTAAAACTGAGCTGTACAACACAGGTGCCATCATTTTTCATCTCGCAACTACAGTACTGTACAGTACTGGCACACTTGGGATCGAAGAGAACATGATTTTCGTTATTGCAGCCGCAACGTCTTGCGAGGGGCATTAAACGCAAAGATTCGTGGAGCGAAATTGAGAGACATTGCGATGTATGCTTGCCTCTTCCTCCTTCCTCCTCGCTCAGTGAGAGTAACGGCTACAAATTTACTGTAGTGTAGTTATTTCTCACAAAAATCGAAAATCTACTGTACTCTACGGTACTCTATATTTCTATTGTCATGTCGTCGATGTGACGGTGTCTAAGCCGTGCCTCGCCCCCTCTGCATTGTCTCTGATTTATTGAAACGAAATGTGCGCTCGAATATGGACACAACGATTGTAACCAGTTCTTGGGCTAGTGCAAGCCTTGATCTTTGTAGAGGACGTTAAACGGTTACGCTGATATTTTTCAATTCTCTACAAAAATACGAAAAATAGTTACCACGTTTATGTGAGCCCAAGAATCCTCCTTCCAAGAACCCTTGGCTGATTATAAAATGATTCCAAAAAGTTCGTTTCAAAGTATCATATCATCTTGGAACTACTGTACCTTAGATTGAGTTGTGCTGGTTGAATTCATTGCACTAGGGCAACGGAGTCCACGATCGCATGTAAATTATAGGTACTCTGCTACACATGCGCCCTCGAAAGCAACCAGTAGTTCTGTGACCAATTACATTTCCTACTACCTTATCTTGTTTCGGCACGAACCTGAGAAAATCTCGTTCATCATGCTGGGCCACACAATATCGAAGGCAATCCCCGGAGTTGTGCAGTTGAACGTTCTTTTCCAACGGCTTCCTACGATTCATGGAGTTCAACTCAAAGATCCGCCTCTTCTCAAATCAGCTGCATTTCACCGATCGTTCTAAAGTGAGCTTTATATATGTAAGAAAGGAGCAATTCGGACTATCCATCACCACAATCCACTTCATGCCTACGACAGCCAGAATACGATTCGGGTCCTCACCTACCGACTCGATCTTCTCTCTGTTTCAGAGTGAATCGCCACGTTTCTACGGAACACTGCTGTTCTATGCACAACTACCGTATGTCTAAGAACACTTTCCCTGACACTGTGCAGTACAGTACGGAGCATGAAAGAACGATATAGTGTCATCTAGATACCGCAGCCATGTTTGGCAATGCTCCCGTCAGCGAGTGAGCAACAATTTCCCTACCGGTGCAGGGGAATCTTCCATTCCTTTCTAATTGCGTACTCGGCAATTTTCAAAGAAGCCCTTTTGTGGGATTTTCTATGAACCGTTCTAACAAAGGCTGCCTTTAGTACCGTACAGTGTACTGCACTGTACTTGAGCTACTGAACGGCATAGTGCTGCCACAGTATTGCCCTTCCGGCCCTTCGCTCACCAGCGTAGAACATTGCATCTACTTCCCCGTACGGTATAAGTATCGTTGATAACGACGTTTCCTATTCATGGTGACGTCGATTATTGTTATGCAAATTCCACTGTGTTCTAACTGATAGACACTGTTCCGAGCCTGATTAGGGTGCAAAAGGTACAACCATTGTAACGCAAGTGGGGAGTACTGTACATATTGAGATCGGTACTACTTGTAGACAAATGCTGTTTTTTATGCAATACGGTAATGTACTGGACATCAAAATGTCACATTTCTCATCTTTTGTTGCCTACATGCAGACTGAGATAGCGCTTGGTTGTTGTGAACACATAATTTACATTTTTATTTGGCTCAGAGGCCGCCTTCAACGACTCATCAAGAGACTTACTAGACGTGTACAGTACAGTAGTGTTGCTTAAACCTCATCACTACATTCAACGAAGTGAGCCAAGCAAGCGCAGGACATTATTATCAAGCAAGGGAGGCAGTAAGGGCTTTCTCGAGTTTTTCCTACACAGTAACGGCATACTGTACAGTACAAAACTTAGCGTTGCAAATGAGTGGGTGATACGGCAATGCAAATTTGGTATAGTATCTCCCTAATGGGTACAGTATGCTGCTGTCGCCACAGTAGCTACGGTACAGTACAGTTGTTCTCACATGCCGCGATTCCCCGATAACACTTGGCCTCCCAAACGTGCTCTATCCTAAAAACACTTGGATACTGTACCCAGTACCGTCCAGTGGTGTACTGCTGCCCTGTTTGTTTGTGATCAGGTTAAGCATTGCGTGCGCAAGATACTTGACGGCCTGGGTCACAGCATGCCGCTAGTGTAGACCTCATTCGAAAGGTTCTCTGAGCCAATCAGCACCATTTCGATGGCTTCACTGTTAAACACTTGCATGTGTGGTGGCCTTGTTTGACTCAACACAGTTGCGATACGAATCACAGGTTCTCTAAGAACTAATCTCATGGAGCAAAAGGCATACGTTGTGCTGCATTTGGCTTACAGGTTTGACATGAATTTCATAAAAACAAGACCACCGGCTAGTGAATCAACATTGGGCAACGGTTCATGAATTAACTTAGTGTGACAACGTGCGACCGGTCTGTACCTCGCAAAGTCCAAAGATCTCGATCGTTGTCTCATTGCTTCGATCCTACGACGTACCGACTCATGGACAGTCGTCTCACCTGCCTGCCTTTCAGTACACCGCATATTGTACAATACTGTACCTGTACTTGGTATGTAAAATACAGTATCGTCAATCACAATATTCCCCTGTCTCTTTACTTCTACTCGTCCGTGGAAAATGCAGTGAGATTCTTATTGCTGTGAATCGAATAGATTCAAAGCACATGAACGCAACTGTAGTAATTTAGGTGAGCGTTCGATTAATGGTGTGCTCATATCAATAATGTGCAAAAAGCTATTTCCCGCAAGCTAGGTCCAGTTACAGTGATTTACAATGCCTAAATTTTAAATGAACGTCATTGGCGTCAATGTTTCCTATACGATTTCACCGCAGGGGAGACATGACTGTGGTGCTTGACCGCAATTCGAAGGCTTGCAACTCGTGTAAAACATCTACTGAGGAACTCTTGTCTTTAGCTTCCGCACCAGCATGTATTACTAGTCTCCCGGAACCAGACACGCAGGACGTATCATCGGAAGCGTCATGAAAAGTCCTGGTGGTCTGGTGTTCTTTTCGCACTACGGCAAAAGCGGTATCTAACTCTTCCTCAATCGTTAGGTCGGTGGTCGGCAACGCAAAATTCGCTCCTGATATCTTGGAGCAGACCAAGCCCAGGCACACATCGAGTTCAGCAAGTGCATCATCGATGGGATTGCTCGTAACAATCAGGTCATTCGGTTTAACTGCCGCTTCTACCACAGATGGTGGTGTTAAGGAGGTGAGCGCAGATGAGCACGGCAGGTCGAACAGCGTTGGGTGTGTTCGCGGTCGCTTTCGCATTGCAGTGGTGAAAGTTGATAGCGAGGAAGTGGTGTTTGTTTTCAAGTTCATGACGGTAGTCACAGTTTAAGTTGCGCTCGGGCAAAGTTTGGTTCGGTGGATATCGATGATATGCAAGGGAGGATGTCGGGAAGCACGTAAGGAGATGGTCACTGCCACGGATGCGTTGCTTCAAAAAATTTCTGAATGCGTGTCTATCTGGAACGTTTCATGAAAAGAAAGGGTAGGCAATAGCTCGCGTGTACCAACAGGACTGTGATTCAACTGAGAATTTCAACCATACAACTAAGCGTATTCATTTATTATATACACCAGTTATTCTACAGCCATCATGAAACTAACTGCAAACTAAACCGCAATGATTTGGAAATTAGTGAGTCGATGTGAGTAATTTTTATAATCTATGTCTTGGCACCTTACCTATGTGAGCTAATGCGCTGCTGAGTCGGTATTCCGCTTCACTTCTTATTGCTGTCATGATGTACAGATCCAAGCATTACCCCTGATACCTCTCATGAAGATTTGAGAAACGGTCCGTCAATTAAAATAAATTAACGCTTATGTCTGAGGAAATATTGTAATTCAAAATTATAATTATTTTAGAGTATACTCATACTTTAAAAAACACGGAACTGTAAAATTCTTGCTAGTCGATACTACCACAAGTTAGTCAATCACATACATTATTATTTAAAAAGCATATGGCCTTTTAGGTATTTATAAACTTTCATTTAAGTAATGAAGAGTTCAACATGACTCACTCGCTTTTTCCTAAAAGCTATTCTATTTTTCCTGTAACATGTAATCTTAGATAAAATGAAGCCTAATTTTTTCATGCATGTGCAGGGCACAGTAATCTGTGATTAAAGGAATAATACTCGTGGGACTTAAACCTCATAAAGGGTTAGAATGGAAAGGTCGGTTTTTGTTCATGTAGTAGATTAATTCAACATTAGATCAGACTATGCAGAAAAATTCATTTATTTCAGACAAAGTGAATTATACCTTTACTTTGGAAGACTAAACCAAGCAAAGGTAATTCGATTTCGTTTATTAAAGTATTCTAGTTCTCAATTTTCAGCTTGTAGGGAATGGCTTCAGTTTGTTTTGAAAATATGGAGGTTGTAAATTGAAATGCTCATCCAATATTCTTCATCGAGGAAAAAACTCTGATTAGCATTTTAAATATGAGTCTTTTTTCTTCATCCTCGCTTGTTTGTGAAGAAATATTACCGCGTATATGATGTTGTTTCATTCGTACGCAACAGTAATCGTTCCATTGTGTTCTTCTTGCTCAACTTTTAGTTCTATAATACAATTAGTTCTAAACATGGTTAAATAGCTTTGTATTGATTTCGTTCGAAACCAAAGAAAGATCGTGGAAGTCTGAGAACGTCAAATGATGATGAAATATTTCAGGTATCTTGTTGATCCATATTTTATCATCGCTTTCACTTGATAATCTGTACTAAGCAAATATTTCTGAGAAAGTGATGATTCGACTGAACAATTCCTAGAAATAACGCTTATATTTGGAAAGAATCGGTTACTAAATAAGTTCTTCAAGGAATCGAAACTCAAAAATTATTTTTTCAAGACGCAAAAGGGTAGGATCGCAGTATGAAGCAACCATGAATACATTTCTTTGCATTGTACAAGCAACGTGTTGCTTGAAACATAAGCTCAAATTCAATGTCATACGTACTGGTGTCTTAAAAATAAGAATCATAACAAGGCGAAAAATTGTGCTTCGACATAATAGGTGATCTAAAAATGTCAGCGGTTCTAATAGAGAATCTGCGCAACATACTGCGAATAACGTCCAGAATCCAATCGAATTAAGAGTGTCTAGTACAGCGATACTCCTGTTCTTGTTACTTCTGAGAACTGCAAAACTTAGAGTAGAAATAGTAGAACATCCTATGCAATGTAGTGTATTTCAAACAAAAAATTCCCCCTGCTGCATGAGATCTCGCAGGCCAAATCCACTATTCTTGACTATATCATCATAAGAAAACGTGCAATTCTTTGAATTTCGAGAGAAAGCGATCTATGATCCGAGAATCTAAACGAAGAGAACAGCTGAACGAAATTGTAATAGGGGCGAAGGAAAATTCCGGGCCCAAAAAAACCTAATCCGAGTAGGATAAATGATCGAAAAATATTGAAAAAATGAGTCCATTATTCAGTCTTAAGTAGTAATTCGCATAGAAATGATAAGGGTTAGAAATTTACTTGCCCATCTGTTGAAAATCAAATTGCAGAATAGATTAGATCAATGTTCAACAAAATTGTAAATGTTACTGAAGCTCTAATACAACAAATATGCCACCGATTGCTCCATGCCGATCAAGCGACTGTAACCTTGAATTTTAGTAGAGGATGAATTTTGAGTTCAAATCACACCACACCATCAAGGTTTATCGCTCTTATTGTGGAATTGATAGTGCGAATAAATCAGCTGAATTCGAATCAGATTCGTATATTCAAAGTTTTGTACAACCATACAATTCAAACAATGTTTCGAATGCGGTTGAGTTTGGTTTACTCCATTAAATGGCTTCGATTACTACTATTGGCCCTGCAAGACTCTCTGGTAACAAAACACAATAGATGAAGTGACATTCTTGGCTTGTCACAATGCTGAGGGCACAGTAAAGTTCCAGTTTTAGTGATGGGGAAGTCTCAAAAACGGAGATGCCTTTGTAATGAAGATCCATAGTCACCGGGTACTTATTATCGAAACGGCTCTGAAGAAAGCGTGGCTAAATAGGTTTTCTTTGGATAGATCTATCCATTTCTTTATTTCGTCGGCAAAACAAAGTATCGGAAGGTTCTCTTGATAATAGATAATGCGTTTTGTTATGATTCTTTTGACATCGCACCTAATTTGAACTACGTTGAAATGTCATTATTACCTCGGAATACTACTTCCTGCATTCAGCGATTGTACTCTGTTTTCATGCATTATATC
>JAAUYH010010908.1_pt1 | contig 16875 bp, 16 predicted proteins | sample 7278061 | NCBI WGS metagenome assembly JAAUYH01 (sample SAMN14350203, study PRJNA611818) | marine sediment metagenome | isolation source: surface marine sediment (0.6m) | place: French Polynesia: Moorea | collected 2018-08 | reverse complement strand
TTGATCGCGGCCCACAAGGCTCCGGCGCGGTCAACGAGATCAATATCGAGCAAGCCGAGTTGGACCGCATCGTCAATATCGCCCAGACGCTGTACCAGTATGACCCCGGTGCCATCCCGAGCAGCCGTCCGCACGAAGACGAGAAGCTGCTCCTTAAACTCGACTGGAACCTCAGCGACACCCAACGTGTAGCCTTCACCTACAACTACAACGACGGATTCAATTGGTCAGAGTCAGACAGCGACCAGAACGAGTTCGAATTCGAGAACCACCTCTATGAGCGCGGTGCCGAGCTGAATTCCTATGTCGGCTCGTTGTATTCGGACTGGAGCGACGTCTTCTCGACCGAACTGCGCGTGTCTTACCTCGAACTTGACAATCGGCAGAACTCCGTCGGCGGCAGCGATTTCGGTGAGATTCGTATCGAGACGGACGATGTCGACGTCTACATCGGCGGCGACGACAGCCGCCAGTCGAACGTGCTCAGCTACGACGTCATGTCGATTGCGCTCAAGGGCAACTATTACCTGGGCGATCACAGCCTGACGTTCGGCGTAGAGACCGAAGTGCTGGACATCTTCAATCTGTTCGTTCAGCACACCTCGACGGAAATCCGCTTCGACGGCATCGACAACTTCGAAGCCGGCCTGGCCGACGCCATCTACTACAACAACGCTCCTTCCCACAATCCGGTCGACGCGGCCGCAGACTGGGGTTATGACTTTAATACGGCATACATCCAGGACGAATTCGCTGCGACGGACACGCTCAACATCGTGTTCGGCGTGCGCTACGACTGGTACACGACGAGCGATGAGCCGCCCGTGAATCCGGACTTTCTCGCCGACTACGGTTTTGGCAACAACAACACGACCGACGGCCTGGATCTCCTGCAGCCGCGCTTCGGTTTCACCTGGGACCTGACGCCTGATACGACACTGCGTGGCGGTGTTGGCCTCTACTCGGGCGGCAACCCGAACGTCTGGTTGTCCAACAGCTACTCGGCCAACAACGTGTGGCAGTTCGGTCAGCGTGGCCGGTCGTTCTGCTATACGCCGGACTGGAACGATCCGGACGAGGACTGGTTCGACTTCTGCACGGCGAACTTTACCGAGCAGCGCTCATTGTTGACCGATCCCAGCACCGTCTATGTTCCCAACGCCCAAGGCGTACCGGACGGCCCGGGCTGGGGCGTACCACAGGATCTGTACGACGCGGTTAGCACGGGTGTTGGCGACAACTTCGAAATCAACTACCTCGATCCTAACTTCAAACTGCCCTCCGAGTGGAAATTCGCACTGGGCGTCACCCACAACTTCCCGGGTGACTACCTCGTAAATGCCGACATCCTCGTGACGCGAGGACGGCACTCGCTCCTGATCCTGCACGGTGACCTGGACCAGGTCGGCACGGACCCGGACGGCTACCCGATCTACGATGACCCTCGTGAAGCGAGCTTTGTACTGACCAACAGCTCGACGGGCAACCGTTCGACGGTAGTCTCGCTGGGACTGCAGAAGAGTATCGGCGACAGTTTCGACTACAGGATCGGTTACTCGTACACGGATGCCGAGGACGTGCAGCCGATGACGAGTTCCGTCGCTTTCTCGAACTACACCAACCGCGCGTTCTTCGATCCGCAGGAAGATATCCTCTCGACCTCCAACTACCAGATCAAGAACCGCATCACGGCGGCTGCCAACTGGTACAGGGATATCGGCAGCAACATGTTGCTGACGGTGTCGCTCTATGGCCAGGCCAACTCCGGTCGTCCATACAGCTTCGCGTTCAATGGCACAGCCGATCCTTACGGTTTCACGCCGTTCCTGGATTTTGCTGACAACGTACTGGAGCCCGGCGACGCACGTAACGGCGAGGAAGGTTCCTGGTGGCGCAAGCTCGACCTGCGCGTCAACCTGGATTTCCCGGGCTTCGGCGACGGTCACGAAGCGTCAGCGTTCCTCGTCATAGACAACCTGAGCAACCTCCTGAACGACGACTGGGGAGTCCTCAGGCAGCATAACTTCCCCCGCACGGTTGCCAGGGGTACCGAGGAACCTCGTATTGGCGACGCCAGCCGTTACGAGATCCGCTTCGGCGTCCGGTACAGCTTCGAGTAGTGGAATGCAGACCGATCTGCAGGAAAGGGCGGCCGATTGGCCGCCCTTTTTTTGCGTGCTAACCTCGGCCGATGCACACGATCAAGCACCTCGCCCTGCTCGTTGCCACGACTTTGGTCGCTGCTTGCGCTTCAACACCTGAACCCGCCGAGGAGGCTTTCACCCCGTGGGGTCTCCTGTGGGTCGAGAACGCAGCGGAATACCGGGCATTAGCCTTGCAGGCCTACGGCACGGCGACGCGCGACTTGCCTCGATTCGTCGAGGATACGTCGTGGAGCGCCCTGCCGACACAAACCGACGCGGCTGACCTGCCGCCTGCCGTCATCCTCGACGTCGATGAGACCGTCGTCTCGAATGTCGACTTCCAGATGAACTTCGAGCCGCCGTTCTCGAACAGGAAGCACGACGACTGGAATGCTGCGAACGTCTCCATCGAGATTCCGGGCGTTGCGGACTTCGTCGACGCAGCGCGCGCGGCCGGCGTCACGGTGTTCTTCGTCACCAACCGACCGTGTGAACCGGCCGGCCAGTTTCCGTGTACGCAGCGCCAGACCACGATCGGCGACATCAACGAAGTCGGCATCGAGGTCGACGCAGAGCACGTGCTGCTCGCCGATGAACGCGGCTGGACCAGCGAGAAATCCACGAGACGCGCACACATTGCGCGGACGCACCGCGTGATCATGCTGTTCGGCGACGACCTCGGCGACTTCCTGACCTGTGTCCGCAAGACGATCCACGATCCCTGTGAGGTGTCCGCGTCCGCGGCGAGTCGCGAGCAGGCAATCCTCGAGCACCACGAGTTCTGGGGCGCCGGCTGGTACATCCTGCCTAACCCCATGTACGGCTCCTGGACGTCCCATCGGTAGTCATGGGTACCGATGCCAACAGGCTGGTCGAAGCCGCCGAGGCAGCACGGGAGCACGCCTACGCGCGCTACTCGGGGTATCGCGTCGGCGCGGCGCTAATAGACGAGCACGGCGATCTGCACACGGGCTGCAACGTCGAAAATGCGGCCTACCCGCTCGGCAGCTGTGCCGAGGCCGGGGCGATTTCCGCGATGGTCGCGGCCGGGGGAACCCGCATCGTCGCGATAGCGGTTGCGGGCGGCAGCGATGACGTCGGTATCTGCACTCCCTGCGGCGGGTGCCGCCAGCGCATCAGGGAGTTCGCCGATGCGCATACGAAGATCTATGCGCGTGCGGACGACAGCGGCTGGTCGGAATTTACGATCGAGGAGCTGTTGCCGCGGTCTTTCACATTGTTGTAGGAGCGTTTAGCTGTGGGAGGGCCGTACTGTGGGAGCGGCGTCTCGCCGCGATAATCGGGCCGGGACGGCCCTCCCACGAATTGCGGTCTTACGACCGCTCCAACAGAACGCGTTCTATTTCGGCTCTGGTCGGTAATGACGGCTGCGCCCCCGCCTTCGTTACCGCCACGGCTCCTGCCGCGGTCGCAAAATCCAGGGCCTGCTGCGGCTCCATCTTCTCGACGAACGCCAGCGTCAGCGCGGCAACGAACGTGTCTCCCGCGGCCGTCGTATCCACGGCGTCGACGTCGGGCGGCCTGCTTCGGGCCAGCACGCGGCCACCCCGACTGAGCTCGGCGCCCTCCCCACCGAATGTCCTCGCGACGAAGCCCCGGCACGCTGTGAGTTGTTCGCCGTACCACGCTGCCTCGGTTTCGTTGACGACGATCAGATCTGCGGCCTGCAGCACGACGGTCTCGACGGGCCTGGCCGGTGCCAGGTTGGCGCAGAAGAAACCATCGAAGCAATTTGCGGCCTTTGCGATGCTGTGCGCCGGCACCTCGAGCTGGCAGATGAGCGCATCGGCGTCGGGCAGCGAATCGAACTCGACGGCGTGATTTGCGCCGGGCGCCACGATGATCTGGTTTTCGCCGTTCCCTGCAACGGCGATCATTGCAACCCCCGTCGGCGACGTTGACGATACCGCCACACCGCTCAGATCCACACCTTCCTTACGCAGCAACGCGAGCGCCGCTTCGGCTTCGGCGTCGTTGCCGACCTGGCCGATGAGGCTGACGTCGGCGCCGAGCCTGCGCGCCGCTAACGCCTGGTTGGCGCCTTTTCCTCCGGGGTAACGATGCAGCGTCGCACCGGTGACCGTTTCACCGGGCGAAGGCAATCGCTCGACGGTCGCAACCAGGTCGAGATTGACGGAGCCGAGGACAACAATACGCGCCACAGGCCTACCCGAATCTCGCCAGGCGCTCTGTGAGCAGGTCGTAGAACCCGTCCGCATCGACGGCGTAGCCCCAGTACGCATTTGGCGGCCTGTCGGTGACGTACCAGAAGTCCACAGCAGTGTGTCCGAGCGTCAGCTCGGACTGCGTTTCAACCGTGATGTTGCAGTGCTTCGTCTCGAACAGCCCGGGCTCGAGCAGGTACGCGACCGTGCACGGATCGTGCAACGGCGGGCCGTCACTGTCGTACTTTGCCATGTCGAAGCGGCTGAAGAAGCCGAGCATGCCTGCCACCGCAAGGGCTACACGATTGTCCAGTTGGCGTATGCGGTCGATGCGAACTTTCGTCGATAGTGCCTGGTGCGTGACGTCGAGACCGAACGCCGTAATCGGCGCACCGCTCCGGTAGACGACATCAGCGGCTTCGGGGTCTGCCAGCATGTTGAACTCGGCGGACGGCGAGCGGTTGCCGCTCTCGCGCATTGCACCGCCCATGAGCACGATTTCCTCGATCGACTCGAGGACGTCGGGTGCTGTCCGGATGGCCTGCGCGATGTTGGTCAGTGGCCCTGTCGGCACCAGTGTAAGCTTGTCGTCGCCGGACTCACGCAGGGTCTCGACGATGAAGTCGACGGCATGCTGTTTTTGCAGGGGCGTCTCGGGCTCGTGCACCTCGATGCCGTCGATGCCCGTCTCGCCATGGATGTTCTCGGCCGTAATCGCATCGCGTTCGAGCGGCTTGTCGCAACCCGCAAACACGAGCAGCTCGGGCTGCCCGGCGATGTCGCACATCAGGCGCGCATTGCGCTGTGTGAGTTCGAGCGGGACGTTCCCCGCGACTGCCGTGATGCCGACGAGATCGAGCTCGTCGGGCGACGCCATGGCGAGAAACAGCGCAACGGCGTCATCCTGGCCCGGGTCACAGTCGATGATGATCCTGCGACTCACGGCGTCAAAAGGTCAGCAACAATCCTGCGAGCGCGGCACTCATGAGATTGGAGAGTGAACCCGCTGCAACGGCACGCAACCCGAAGCGCGCGATCAGCTCTTTCTTCTCCGGCACCAGCACGCCGAGACCGCCGAGCAGGATCGCAATCGACGACAGGTTTGCGAATCCACAGAGGGAGAATGTCGCAATCGCCTTCGTGCGTTCGCTGGCACCGGCAAGATAGTCGTTGAGGTTCGAAAATGCGACGAACTCGTTGAGGATCAGTTTCTCGCCGAATAATGCGCCGGCGGCTTTTGCCTCCTCCCACGGCACGCTGAGCACGAACATGATGGGTCGGAAGATCCAGCCGAGAATGTCCTGCAAGGTCAGCATCTGGCCGAACCAGCCCGCAATACCGCCGATGATGCCGTTCAGGAGTGCGATCAAGGCAACGAACGCGATGAGCATGGCGCCAATATTGACAGCGAGTTTGAGCCCGTCGCTGGCGCCGACGGCAGCGGCGAGAATAACGTTTTCGTGATCGCTGTCTTCCATGACGAGCTTTTCGCGACCGGGCGAAACCGTGCCGGGATCGTCCGGCATGATCAGCTTTGCCATGAGCAGACCGCCCGGTGCAGCCATGAAACTGGCAGCCAGCAGATACTTCATCTCGGCGCCCATGAGCACGTAGGCGGCAAGTACCGTGCCCGCGACTGACGCGAGCCCGGAGACCATGACGGCAAACATCTGCGGCTCGGTGAGCCCCTTGAGATACGGACGAACGGCCAGCGGCGCTTCGGTCTGGCCGACGAACACGTTGGCCGCGGCATTCAGTGATTCGACGGCGCCCGTGCCGATAATACGGTGCAGGGCGCCTCCGACGAGCTTTACCACGACCTGCATGATGCGAAGGTGATAAAGCACCGACATCAGTGCCGAGAAAAAGATGATGATCGGTAATACGTGGATCGCAAAGCTCAGCCCGATGTTGTCGGTGTTGGCGAGCGGCCCGAACACCATGTCGATGCCGGCGCGCGAATAGCCAATCACGTTCATGACCCAGCCGCTGAGCGCATCGATCGCTTTGCGGCCCGCATCGAGATACAGCACGAACGCGGCGACGGCGACCTGCAGGCCAAACGCCGCGCCGACGATGCGCAGGTTGATCGCCTTGCGATTCGTCGATAGTGCGACGGCTATGCCCAGCAGTACGGCGACTCCGACGAGTCCGATCAGGTTAGCCGGCATTTCGTCCCCCGTTTGTTCTTTTAATCGATTTTCTCATGAATGACCGGGCGCTGCGCCGGTTTCTCGTTGCTGACTTCGCACGCGCTCAGCAAATACTCGGCTGCCATGGCCGCATCTTCGGCGGTCTTTGCATGGACGACCGCAAGCGGCGTAGCCGCATCGAGCTTCGTGCCGATACACGCGATGTCGGTCAATCCGACCGCCAGGTCGAGCGTTTCTCCGACCTTGCGGCGACCGCCGCCCAGCTCGATGATCGTGTTGCCGACCGCACGCGTGTCGACCGCCTGCAGGTAGCCGTCGGCGTGCACGGCCTTCGTGACGGGTGCAGCCGGCAGGAGTCGCTCGAAGTCATCGACGAACGACGCGGGTCCGCCCAGCCCGGCCACCATGCGCTCGAACGTCTCCGCCGCCCGGCCCGAGGCAATCGCCTCTTCCGCGCGCTGCCGCGCCTCGGCCGGGTCGTCTTCCAGCCCGCCGAGGACCTGCATCTCCGCCACGAGCGATAACACGACGTCGTCGAGGCGGGACTCCCGGTATTCGTTGCGCAGGTAGCGAACGGCCTCGGCAATCTCTACGGCATTACCGGCGCTGCGGCCCAGCACTTCGTTCATGTCGGTAACGAGGGCGCTGGCGCGAAGCCTCGCCTGCGCAGCCGTGCCGATGATGCTGCGGGCCAGCTCCCGGGCTTCGTCGGCACTCTCCATGAACGCGCCGCTGCCGACCTTGACGTCCATGACCAGGCAGTCGAGCCCGGCCGCAATCTTCTTCGACAGGATCGACGCAGTGATCAGCGGCACCGATTCGACCGTCGCCGTGACGTCGCGAATCGCGTAGAAACGTCTGTCGGCCGGCGCCAGATCGTCCGTCTGGCCGATGATCGCGCAGCCCGCATCCTTCACGACTCTGCGAAATGTCGCGAAATCGGGTGCCGTGTCATAGCCGGGAATGCTCTCTGCTTTATCCGTCGTGCCGCCCGTATGACCGAGACCGCGTCCGGATATCATCGGGATGAAGCAACCGCAGGCCGCAGCGATCGGTGCCAGCAGGAAGCTGACCTTGTCGCCGACGCCGCCGGTCGAATGCTTGTCCACGACAGGGCCATCGAGGCCCTGCTCGCTCCAGTCGAGCGTGTCGCCCGAGGCGGCCATTGCCAGCGTGAGCTTCGCAGCTTCGTCGAAGCTCATCGAGTTCAGAAACACCGCCATCGCCAGTGACGACACTTGCTCCGCGGGAATGCTGCCGTCGGTGAGACCGTCAACGAAATACTGAATTTGTCCTTCGCTGAGTTCGCCGCCGTCCCGTTTCTGGCGAATGATGTCGGTGAATAGCATGTTCAGGTCCCGTCGAAACCGCGCAGCGGCAACGAATCATCGCGCTGTAGCCAGTTGCTCGCCGGATAATCGCACACGCGATCGATCGCGTGCAGCGTGTACGCATGTCGTGACTTGTCCGACGTATTGGCCGCGCTCAGGTGCGGCGTGCGCCCGTCGAATATCACCAGCGTTCCGGCCGGTGCTTCGGCGGCGATCAGACTTTCTTCGGGCCACGGCGTGTCGTCGATGGTCTCGAGAACCATCTTGCCCGAGTGGTCCCGGTAGTTTCTTTTTTTCAGCCCCTGGCGGTGGCCACCGGGAATGAACTGCATGCAGCCGTTCTCGAGCGTGGCGTCCTCGATAGCAAACCAGAAACCGACGCAGGATTCGGGAATCGTGTAGATGTAGGTCGAGTCCTGGTGACAGACGACCTCACCTCCGATTCGCGGCGGCTTGAAGATGTACATCGACTGGATGATTGCGGGCTGCTCGAAGCCGATCCGTCGCGCGACTTCGGCGAGCTCGGGGGTATGCGAAAACGCATCGAACACGGGATCGAGATCGTGCATCGCGTGCCCCATCTTGTTGAGGCTGTGTTCCTTCGATTGAACGAGTTGACCATCCGTGTCGAACGCACCGTCTTCGAGGAAGAAGCGAATCTTATCGCCGGATTCCAGGAAGTAGTCTTCGCCGAGCTGCGTGTTGGTTTTTGTCGAGAAAACGGTCTGCACGTCCGCCGGGTCGAAAGCATCGACAAGCCGCGCTGCACGTTCCTGCAACTGCCGGCAGGCATCGATCGGCACGAAATCGTAGAGCACGAGAAAGCCCGCTTCCTCGTATGCGGCGAGCATGTCGTCAGTCAGTGCACCGTTGGCGGGTGCCGCATACGCGGGCAGATCGATCATCGCGTTACTTTAACGGATGCTACAATCAGCGCCAAAAGGAATCCGCATGACACGAATAAGCCGCTGTTTACTATACTTTTTTTTCACTTTGTGTGTCGCCGCCTGCAGTGCCGGCGAAGACCCGGGCGAGGCTTCCGATGATGCGATCGACCTGATCGTCAGGGGCGACCATGTCGTCACCATGGACGCCGCGATGACCATAATAGAGAACGGCGCCGTCGCTATCGACCAGGGAATCATCCTGGCCGTTGGCTCCGCGGACGAAATCGAATCCGGGTTCAAGGCAAGGGAAACGCTGTCGGGCGAGAACCGCATCGTCATGCCCGGCCTGGTCAACGGGCACTCGCATGCAGCGATGACCCTGTTACGGGGTGTTGCCGACGATCTGTCGCTGATGGACTGGCTGCAGAACTACATCTTTCCGGCCGAAGTCGAATTCGTCGATACGGAGTTCGTGCGCATAGGAACGGAGCTTGCGTGCTGGGAAATGATTCGCGGCGGCACGACGACGTTCGTCGACATGTACTACTACCCCGATACGATCGCGGAGATCGTCGACAGTTGCGGCATGCGCGCGCTGATATCGGCCACGGTCATCGACCAGCGCAGTCCGGACGCCGAGGATGCCGGCGACTCGTTGCAGAAAGGACTTGGCTTCATCGAACGCTGGCAGGGACGCAACCCGCGCATCACCCCAATCTTCGGCCCGCACGCGAACTACACCCTCGATGCGGAGCAGCTCGCGGCGACACGTGCCGCGGCAGCCGAGTACGGCGTACCGATCAGCATTCATCTGTCGGAATCGCCGTTCGAAGTGCAGTACTCGAAAGACACCTACGGCACGACGAGTATCGAGATGATGGAGTCGATTGGCTTCTTCGAGGGCCCGACGATCGCCGCGCATGTCGTCTGGCCAACAGACGCCGAGATTCCGATTCTCGCCGACCGCCGCGTAGGCGTCATTCACAACCCGACCTCAAACATGAAGATTGCCTCCGGCATCGCGCCCATCAGCGCCATGCTCGATGCCGGCGTCCTCGTCGGCATCGGCACCGACGGGGCCGCGAGTAACAACGATCTCGATCTCTGGGAGGAAATGCGCCTGGCCGCATTCCTGCAGAAAGTCGATCGCATGAATCCGGAAGTTCTGCCGGCGACAGCGGTACTGCGCATGGCGACAAGCGGCGGTGCAGAGGCCATCGGGCTGGACCACCTCGTGGGTTCACTTGAAGCCGGCAAACAGGCGGACCTGATCCAGGTCGCATTCGAGGACGTGCATCACGTACCGACCTACGACGTCGTCTCGCACCTGGTTTACGTGACCGACGAGCAGGATGTCGCCTCGGTCGTCGTGGACGGTAAAGTGCTCATGCGCGAAAGAGAGCTGCTTACGATCGACACGGAACGCGTTGCGGCGGAGGCCAGGGCGCTGGCAGCGAGAATCCGGCAGGCGCTGGCTGTGCGCAACGAGGCCCGGTGATTTAACGTAATCTCGCTCGCTGCGATACCCGGAATCCGTAGATCTCTGGATTGACGTACCATTGCCATCAGAGCGTAGAATGATTCACGATGAAGCTACCCGAATTCACAAGACCTTCTCTCGAATCCATTGTTCGACTCCGCGATGAGATCGATGACATCGCGGTGTCGACATGGCTCAGCTTGCGCCGGACGCTGAGCCGGAAACCACGAGAACGACGGCGGGTGCCCAGGACCAAACAGACGGCTGCGCCAGACTCTGATAATGAAGAGGCGGGCTAGTCGCGGAACTTCATGTGTTGCAGCAGAGACGTACTCATTATCGTCCGGTACTCTGCACGATTGCCGCTTTCTTCCTGCATCTTGTCCATGCTCTTTTCGACAAATTCGAGGTACGCCTTGCGGCGCTCTTCGTTCTCGGCAACTGTCGCCATGTTCTCGAATACGCGAATCAGATAGATGTCCGGTTCGTCTGCGCGGGCGTGCACGTTGCTGATGACCATGAAGTCCTTGATCCACCCCTGAGATTTTGAGAATTCGCTGTTCTTGCGCCATTCGCCTGCAAGCCATCGTGCGTATTTGAGACCCGCACCATCTGCGATCTTGATTCCGGTTACTTGCCAGTAGTCGCCGCCGATAAACGGTGGCTCTTCTTGCGCGTGCGCAATATTCATTGCTGAAACCGTCAACAGTGCGACCGCTAATACCCTGAACAGATTTCTTTTCATTGTTATCCCCTTGATTGATGACCAGGCAAACCCGACCTGGTGCGAGAACGCAGTGTGCCACAGATATAAGCGAGTCGTTCCGCAGGAGCGGCCGGGAGACCGCGATCAACGCCAATACTTGCGCGTCGTTGACTGCGATCGATCCTGCAATCGCTCGGACAGCCACTCCTCGCGGAGAGCCGAATAGACATCGAGGTCCTCGAACCTGCCCCACTTCATCGTGCCTTGCCGCAACGTTCCCTCGTAGCTCATGCCGATCTTCTGCATGACCCTGCCGGAGGCCGGGTTGCGGGTGAAGTGTTGTGCCGCGATCCGGTTCAGGCCGAGTTGCTCGAAACCGTAGGCGAGCATGGCTTCGGATGCCTCCGTGGCATAGCCCCGACTCCAGTACGGGACGCCGACCCAGTAGCCGAGTTCGGCTTTTCGGATAGCCGGCTCGATTTTGAGCCCTATCGCGCCGGCAAGGTGATTCGACTCGCGTTCTACGATGGCGAAGACCGCGTTGCTGCCCTCGGCGAACTGATCGGCATGCGTGGCAATCCATTGTTCAGCCATCCCGTCCCCGTAGGGATGAGGGACGTTCAGCGTGGTATCCGCGATCTCGCGTTCGCCGGCGAGCCGCTGCACCGCTGTCGCGTCGCCTTCATCAAAAGGACGCAGCACCAACCGCTCGGTCTGAATCGTGGGTTGCTCCATCGGCCGGGGTCCAAGTGGTTTACAATGCCTGCATTATGAGCGTAGCGATCTACATTGTCCCGGAAGGCGATACCGGTGAGGAGGCAAGCTCCGTGGACGGCAAAGCTCTCGGACACGTCGACCCCGAGGTATTGGACGAGATCGCGCGCAGCCTCGGCTGCACCCCGCTTTATGACTTTATGAGCTTTGCTGCCGACGACATAGCGGAATTCGTCGACGATATCGAAGAACTCGACCTGCCATCCGAAAGCTGGTTCGCAGCAAAAGACGGCCTGCAGACGGTCAGATCCATGAAAGCACATCTGGAGGCGAATCCCGCGGATGTCGCGGATGCCGCCGAGGTCATCGAAGACCTGAAGGACTTTGAGCGTGTCCTGGCCCTGCTGGAATCGCGTGGCACCGGATTCCGCCTCGCCGTCGACGCCTGAGGCGTCGTTCGGTAGCTCCGCCCGCCGGTCTGGACGAAACGGTCGCCGCCCGAACGAGAAGATACGAATGTCCCGGTTTACCGGGTATTGATGAAGCTCGTGCCGTAGTCCATCGGTGGCAGGTCAAAAAACGTCGCCAGCGACTGGCCGATGTCCGCAAACGTCTCGCGCTTGCCTAGCGACCCTGCACGGATTCCTGCGCCGTATGCCAGCACCGGAATATTCTCACGCGTGTGATCCGTGCCTTCCCAGGTCGGATCGCAGCCGTGATCGGCCGTGAGCAGCAGCACGTCGTCGTCACGCATGATGTGCATCAGTTCCGGCAGTCGTGCATCGAAGTATTCGAGCGCAGCAGCGTAGCCATGCGGATCCCGGCGATGCCCGAACAGCATGTCGAAGTCGACGAAGTTCGTGAACACGATCGAGCGATCCGGCGCCGACTCGACTTCCCCGAGCGTCGCATCAAACAAGGCCGCGTTGCCCGTGGCCTTGACCTTCTTGGTGATGCCCTGGTGCGCGTAGATGTCGGCAATCTTGCCAACGCTGATAACCTCGCCGCCGGCCGCGACGAGCTTGTCGAGCACGGTGGGTGCATGGGGCGGCGTCGTCAGGTCGCGGCGATTTCCGGTGCGCACGTAGTTGCTCGGCGAGTCACCGACGAACGGACGAGCGATGACGCGGCCGATCCGGTACTCATCGACGAGTTCGCGCGCAATATCGCAAAGATCGTACAGGCGCTGCAGTCCGAATGCCTCCTCGTGACACGCAACCTGGAACACGCTGTCGGCCGACGTGTATACGATCGGCTTGCCGCTCGCGACGTGCTCGTCGCCGAGCTCGGCGATGATCGTCGTGCCCGATGAATGGCAATTGCCCAGAATGCCGGGCAAGTCGGCGCGCCTGATCAGCTCATCGAGCAGCTCCGGCGGAAACGTGTCGGTCTTGCCCGTGAAATAGCCCCAGTCGAACATTACCGGTACGCCGGCGATCTCCCAGTGGCCACTTGGCGTGTCCTTGCCGCTCGAGAGCTCTGCGGCATAGCCGTACGCGCCCTCTATATCGACGTCGATGTCGACGCCCTCTGCGAACGACCCGGTGCTGTCCCTGCCCGCGTGGAAGAGGCCGAGCCTTGCCAGGTTGGGAAGCTCCAGAGGGCCATCCTCTGACGCTGCCCTCACACGCGCGACGCTACCCATCGTATCGGCGCCGGCGTCACCGAAGCGCGCCGCGTCCTCGGTGGAACCGATGCCGAAGGAATCCAGTACCAGAACGATTGCGCGTCCCATGCCACTCCGTCAGAGCGCCTGCAGCGAAAAAAAGAATCCGGCCAGCGCCGCATTCATCAGGTTGACCAGTGTACCTGCAAAAACCGCCCGTAGCCCGAGGCTCGCGATGTCATGGCGGCGACCCGGCACCACGGCACCCAGGCCGCCGAGGAGTATCGCGATCGAACCGAAGTTCGAAAAACCGCAAAGGGCGAAAATCACGACGAGCTGCGTGTAAGGGGAAAGCCCTGCCTGGACCTCCATGAAAGACACGTAGGCATAGAATTCGTTCAGCACCAGTTTCTGCCCGATCAGGCTGCCGGCGGTGCTGGCCTCGGCCGCCGGGACGCCGAGCAGGAAGGCGATCGGCGAGAACAGCTTGCCAAGCAGCCACTGCAGCGTGAGACCTTCGAAACCGAACCAGCCGCCGATGCCGGACAGGATGCCGTTGAACAGGAATATCAATGCGACGAAAGACAGCAGCATGGCGGCCACACTGACCGCAATCTGCAGGCCAGTCATAGCGCCATTGCCAATCGCTTCGAACACGTTCACGGGCGCGTCGGGGTCTTCCTCGAGGGCGAGTTCCTCCTGCTCGGTGCGAGCTTCGGTTTCCGGCATCATGATCTTTGCAATCAGCAGCCCGCCCGGAGCCGCCATGAAGCTGGCCGTGATCAGGTACTTGAGTTCCACACCCATCGTTGCGTACGCCATCATGACGCCGCCCGCGATCGTCGCGCAGCCACCGGTCATCACCGCGAACAATTCCGACCGCGTCATGCCCGCAAGGTACGGACGCACGACTAGCGGCGCATCTGTGTGCCCGACGAATATGTTGGACGCGGCCGATACGGACTCGGCGTGACTGGTTTGCAGCAGCCTGTGAAGCCAGCCGCCGAACACACCGACGACCCGCTGCATGACGCCGAGGTAGTACAGGAGCGACATCAATGACGCGAAGAAGATGATGACCGGAAGGACGCTGAATGCGATGGTGACACCGAGCGTCGGTTTCAGCTGCTTGCCGAATACGAACTCGATTCCGTCGTTCGCGTAGTTGATGACGTGCTGTACGCCGCGAACGACCGTGTCGAGCAACGCGCTGCCCCAGGGGACGAACAAGACGAAGCCGGCGATCGAGGCTTGCAGGAGAAAGGCGACCAGCACGGTTCGCCGGTTAACGGACTGTCGGCTCGTCGAGAACAGGTACGCGATCGCGATAATGGTCGCGACGCCGACGAGGCTCATCGCTATTTGCATAGCCTAGGCTAACATCAGAGCCCCATGTCGTCGCGGACTTTTTGCTCGACCTTCTTGAGGTCTGATTGAAGTGCGTCGAGTTCCTCTTGCAACGGAGCCGTCAGCACCGCGGTCTCGGCATTGAGCCTGAGCGCCGGGATCTCCAGGGCATCCGACGGCGCCTCGACCGGTTCCGGAGAACGGGCCACAGTGGGCTCATCCCCGGGTTCCGGACTTCGCGTTGCAAGAAACGCGATCGCGGCGACGGCAATGACCGCCCCCGTCAGGCTGCTGGCGAGCCAGAACGACCATGGCTTCGCAGACGCCTTCGGAGTTTCCTCAGCGGGTCTTACCGCGTGCAGCGAGGCATGAATACGTGCCTCGAGTTCCGGGGAGATGGTAGCGTCTATGCTGGCTGCGTCTTCGCGCAGTCTTTCGGCGAGATTATCCATAGGCTTCACTTTGTTGTTGTCCAAGCTCCGCGTCCAGCGCCTTTCGGCCACGGGACAGGTTGACCTTGGTCCATGACACCGAGTGATCGAGCACCCGGGCAATATCCTTGATCGACATGTCTTCGACGTAGCGCAGCCACATCGCAGCGTAGACGTCGTCGGAGAACAGGCGATGGGCAGCCGCCCAGAGGTTTTCACGTTCCGACTGGGCAATGACCCAGTCGAGCGGATCGTTTTCGGTACTCACGGGCTCGTCGCCGCCCGTCAGCTCACTACTTCGATTGCGCATCGCGTTCCGAATCGCGATGCGATACAGCCAAGTGCTGAATCGCCAGCGCGGGTTGTAGGAGTCCAGGTAGCGATAGGCGCTCATCAACGTATCCTGCAGAGCATCTTCGGCATCGGCATGGTTGCTGCAACGCGTCCGCAGGAAGCGGAACAGGCCGACTCGATAAGACTCGACGAGATCGGTAAACGCCGTTACCGATCCCGCCTTCGCGTCTTCGATGAGCTTTAGCTCGTTGATCACTGACCCTCGCTAATTGTCGAGCATCGTCACGAATGCTTCAGGGTCCATGGCGATACTGATTTGCAGCTCATTGTCTTCGACATCGACTTTCGTGCCGCGAAGCAACTCGGCGACCTCCGGCTCGACTTCGCCGCTCAGCGCCGCCAGGCCGATAAGGCCACGGGCAATGCTCGCCATCGAGTCCGCGATATCCGATCCGGTCGTGACCAGCCGTGCATCCAGCGCGATCTGATTGCCGACACCGGCGATGAGCAGCGCGAACTCCTTCGTGTTCTGCAGGATGTTGGAGTCCCAATCGTCGCTCTCTACGCCGATCTCCTTTGCGTTGGCGCCCGCCTGCAGCAGGTTGCTCTCTGCGGACAGCACGAGCAACGCGTTCCTTGCGCCCTTGCTGCCGTTGACCTTGCCGCCGCTGGCAAGCATGGCTTCCATCTGCTCGCGCGACGGCGTGATGATGACCCTGTTGGGCACGGCGAAGCTGAAATACGCGCCATCGTCGAATGAATCCACGGTGATTTCGACATCGCCGGTCTCCACCTCATCTTCGTCGGAATCGTGATCGTCATCACCCTCGACGAAGTAGAACGTTTTGCCCTTCGACTTGAAGTTCTGCATGCTGCCGTGCATCGCCGCAGCGGCCATCATCTTGTCCTGGGAGTCCTGCGAGACGTTTCCCTGCAACAGGATGACGGGCCCGAGGTCGCCGGTACCGAATGCCGTCAGCATGTCGAGTTCCTTGCTGAGATCGACACCCGTCTCCTCGAGGATCTCGGCAAACGCCTCACGATCCAGCCAGTCGTACAGATACCTGCCCGACTTCGAACTGCGCATCTCTTTGAAATCTATGTGGAAATACCAGGTGCTGCCCGGCGGAAGGTCGCGGCTGTCGAGGCCCGCAGAAGCGACAGCAGGAAGCGCCAGCAGCGTTACGGCCAGTATCAGGATGAGTTTCCGCATGGTGTTACCCTCGAAATTCGGTCTGTGTATGGGCTTATAGGCCGATTTCCGGAGAAAGGTTACACGCTGATCGCGGTCTTACGACCGCTCCTACAGGTGCCAACGCAACTGTGGGAGCTGTTGAGCGCAGCGAAACTGCGATTGGGATCAAATCGCGGCGGGACGCCGCTCCCACTGCAGCTCCTACAGGTTTTTTTCCGGCTTATGCGTCAGCCGGCTGACGATGATCGTCAATGCAAAGCCTGCGATGAACCCCGGAATCGCTTCGTACAGATCGTACGTCCGCGCCTTGAACACGAGCACCCAGACGACGCTCGTGAGGAAGCCTCCGAGCATGCCCGCAATAACGCCCTCGCGAGTCGTCTTCCTGTCGTAAAGCAGGC
>JAAUYH010159071.1_pt1 | contig 16877 bp, 6 predicted proteins | sample 7278061 | NCBI WGS metagenome assembly JAAUYH01 (sample SAMN14350203, study PRJNA611818) | marine sediment metagenome | isolation source: surface marine sediment (0.6m) | place: French Polynesia: Moorea | collected 2018-08 | reverse complement strand
TATCAGAGTGCAATTGGTGTCAGCTAGACAAGATTGAACATTCTATCAAAGTTACTGTCCGATTGCGTCAGTATGTCCAGTACGATGGTTTAAAAATTATCAATACAACGAGAAAAAGAATCCAAGGACCAGGACAATGACTATAATCAGAAAAATCCATGATCTTGAATCTTTTTCTTGATTAAGTATGAAATCAAAACTCTTTTACGAATTTCAATACAAAAAGAAACTAAATCCAGAGTATTTTGCGTGAAAATTAACATATGTTCCACATCTCATAGGAGCTGATAGCTATCAGACTGTTCCATGTAAAATGCATATTACATGCAACTCATCATAGATACATGAGGGTGATAAGCGCAGTCGTACTTTTGTTGCATACTAAGATCATAGAAAATAATCAGAATAACTCATTTCAAATGCACATCTATATCATGATACTATCTATGTAACAGCTATAGTAATCATAGTAGCTAGTAATCGTAGCAGTTGAAAGGATTCCGAATTGTGTGAATGAGAAGATAGAATTTTACCGTGTACTAACATACTCGATATTTTGTGGTTTGATACGTTTTGACCATCATGTTCAAACTCTTATAGCATAGTAAAGAATTTCTTTTCTCTCATAGCAGTAGACTTAGAACACTTAGTCCTTGGAGATAAACCACATTTCTACAAATAAGTGTAAAACTGTGTTTTTCATATAATTCAATGAACCTGATTGACATATACTTATTTTGACAATGTACAAATTTACTTTTAAAGCGATATACTTTGGCTTTTTATCTTGTTATTGAGCGGTTTCTACGGAAGGCCTAATCCGCTCTCTTTGTAACAAATTCAAAATTTAATTTTGGGTTGATCCTAACTTGGCTTAAATCTATTTGAAATCTAACTGTAAGACAAAATTATTTTAATAATATGTTTTAACCGAGAATAATAAATCAATAATTGGAGCAATATTCCTTCTCTCTAAGTCAATCCCGGACTTCTCTTTTCTTTTTAATTTAAATTGTTTTCATAATTCTATCTAGGTGCAGGGACCTACCATAATTCGAGAACATCACAGTCTGTGAGTACTGTACTCACCAACCAAAGCGACTGAAAATTTTCTAAATTGCGGGTTTTTGGAGAACTTGCTACAGTAGAAGGGTTCAGGAGAACAAGGTACATCAACAACAGAATTCTTCTACCTAAATGAAGGTCGGAAGCAACGTAGAGCGATATGAATAGTCCGGATGTAGTAGCCTCTACCGATTGGTAGCTGTAGTGCAACCCGCGAGGGAAAGACACAACACACACTAAACCCAGAAGGGAGGTCGTCCACGAGGGTAAGGATCACCCAAGAGTTCAGTGTGGGACTGTAAACCACACCCCCAACCAACACGACTGCCCGCCCTAGGATGGGGGTGTCACCCGTGAAGGGACTAGGTTGGAAAAGGGGGACCGGCTGACGTCGCCGAACGACTATCGGAGAGGGATGTGCACCACTGTGCCCCGGGGGGTATCGTGCGCCCAACGTAGGGAGTAGCCCAAGTTACCGCCCTACGGATCTGTGGACCAAAGCAACCCGTTCGGGAGATACGTTTGGGGCCGGAAAACTTCTTACTTCACCATAGGATCCCCTCGGGCAAAATATACTACCCGGTTACAATACGATCTACCTAGAAAAGGGGACTACTAAAACACAACAGTACTAAAAAGGGATTGGGCCAATCGAGGCGTCGAAAAAACATCACCTGTTACGGGAAGTGTGCCAACCAATCAGAAAACCCCGTTGGGGAGTGCGGTCGTAGCGAGGACAGGCACAGTTCCCGGTAGGGTCGTAGTGCACCACCCCTCTGGGTTGCTACCCATGCTCGGGCACGACAATAGCTGTACAGGACATTCTAATGACAGTAATGCGAAGTTCAATAAAGAACAGATATGCTTCCCTAAGTAATTCGAATGCTTTTCGATGTTCATTTCCTCACGAAAAAGAACGAGCAGGACACCAGAAATCGTTGAACGGCATAGAAAAAGATCATTATCTCTGCTTGACTCTCAATGGATGAGCGTTTAGTGATCCTTCAAAAGAAACCAATTAAAACTTTATTACTTGAAGTATCGATTTGAATTTCACTTTTGTTTAATGAAGTTCTTGACCTTTCCTGAGCTCAAAAAACTGTCGAATGTGTCTTTGAAAATTAATAATTCGTGCTGCCATTAAAAGAACTAGTGAAGGGGCAGGGAAGTTGTAAACATGAATTGACTTGAAAACAAAACTTAGAAGAATTTCCTGAAGAGTAAGCTGGGCCGATACGTCTGCAAGTGTACAAATTTTACATGTGAAAGGCGCTTTTGTATGACAAGATTAAAATGAGCAAATTTTTGGGAATTCATGATAATATTGAGGTAGTTCTTTGTTTTTGATACATCTGCAAAGAACAAAAGATTTCCAGTACTAGGTGCCGGAGTGAGAAGGAGAGAATTTTATTGGAATCGGTAGAAAAAGGAAGAGAAAGGGAATAGAGAGAAAGAGATAATAAGGAAGTACTATGAAAATCGTTCTGAAATTCCGGAAAACAGACAAATGATACTTCTGATATTAGTCAATAGAAGCATTAAACGGATAAAACGACATATAATCTTTCAAGAAAATGAGCATGTTTTCTGATATTGCACATGGGAAATTCTAGTTTTTGCAAGTTTATGGTTATCATATCGCAATGGAAACACGAATTAATTGCAATAAATGGAGCAAAACTGATGCAACAATGGTATGTAAAAACCATCGCATGCGGCCAACATTATCTGATCAGTTGTATGTATCAACAATTGAAGCGTAAGGTAAAACTTTGACCATAAATAACTTGAGATTATCGAAGGAAGCATGATTTCTTCTGCGACACACAGGAAATGTAGAAAAGTCCCGTAAAAGAAATTACTTCTGAATTTTCATTCATGAAAGAAAATTTTGTGACTACTGCAAGTTAAATAATTCGAAGTCGTAATCTTTAGAAGATAATACCTAAAATTCCCTTCAACAAGCAAATTTCTCAGATGGCAACTAAAATAACAGGTTTAGAAATGAAAACTAGATCAGCGGCGGCATCTGTAAGGAGTGCATTATCATCCTGCAAAAAATCGAAGAAGCAGAACAAAGATTACATGTACGATTGTTTTCTTTATGAAACATGTTAAATATGTAAGGCATGAGCGCTTGGTCCTAGATGGATTGGTGAACATGAATTGCAGGTGATGGTAACGTATCGCTTTATGGGAACTACCATTATACTACGTTACTGCGTCACGAAGGCTTTCTCACCAATAGTATTTCTCTTTGCCATCACTTCTCCGGTCTTACTTTTATAGACCTATAATCATGTTCAATACGAAACTGATTGTGTTCAAGAGGTCCCAAAAAGAAATTTTCGTGTATTTGAATGGAATTGATGAAAACTTTCCTCGAAAGCTTGGATTCTTGTCGAGAAAGCTATTCAGCAATCCTCAACTTATACTTTCTTGACTGGTAAAGTGTGTATACTGTGAAATTTTAATAGATCGGCATATTTGATACTGTATTTTTGAATGACGGGTATGTCTCCGAGAACTCGATTAATGGTCACTGTGAGGAAATACACATACGGACGGACAAGTCGATGGATAATTGATTTCAGCACAAATATCGAAGAAAATCTTTAGAGGTTCTTTGTTTCGTACATTTCATGATTCTGCGGCATAGCAGATTGCTTAGACAGGGAATGCCATCGCTATGCGTTAAATAGCTTTTCTTATAGGATTATAAATTCAACTTTCTCGGATTTCATGCCTAATTCATATCACAGTTTTTTACGGGCGAACCTTTAGATGCAGTTATGGAAAGAGAATAAATTAGCTTAGATTGCCGTAGATACTGAGACAAATTTTGAAATTTCAAATTACACTGAAGGTTAAAGATAAATCAACTGTTCTTTTTCATAAAACTATAAACACTAATTTACGATAAAGAATCCAGAAACATGCTACAGTTGCCGCGATTCTTCTTTAACATATCAAGGAACGGATATTACAGCTTGCATCAATAGCCGAGGTGAATTATCCAGGAGCCAATCAAACACCTTGCTCCTTAGACTCTCTTACGTTTTTCATTATAAAAGCAGCCGAATAAAATGATACGTTGGGGTTAACTGGTGATGGGACATGGAACAAATTTTTTTCTATCTCCTAACTAATCACTTCACCTCAAAAAAAGCTTCGTGGCATAATTTATGTCGCGGTTTTGGTTCGCCATATCATCTTTCCATGGACACGCCCCCGAGCCTAAGTGTGGTTCTGAATAACCTAGATTAAAGCCCAGCGGCTCGCTTCGACGAAGTAATATTATGAGACTGGTCGCCTATGCTTTGCGAATATAGCTTGCACCTGCTGTCTCCCTCGTTCTCGTCGTCATGTTGGTGTAAGAATGTGTTCAATGCTAGATATGCACCTTGTCTTCTTATCGGATTCAACGATGATTCATCATGTCATCAGTAGTTAATGAAATTGCCAATCAATTGATTGAAACTAGCAATTTTGAGACAGTCTACGAAGAAAAATATTTTCTGCTTCTTGTATTCTCTTTTCGCAAGATTCCTGAATCCAATAGATACGTAATTTGGAATTGACAAAACAATATCAGAAACCTGCATGAGGAACGGATAAATCAAAAAATCTTCTCAGTGAGTGCAAATCATAGATTTAGTTTAAAAACATTTCAGACTAAACTACATATACTGAAAGAACGAAACCGTTAAGTCGAAGTAGAGAGCATATCTGCTTCTTGCGCCGGATTCTAAAATATTTAGAAAATTCTTCCAGACAAAATCATATTAGTTCAGAAAAAACACTGCAAAAGTATTCTTCGTGGACGTTCGATTTGGTAAAGCACTTAAAATATCCGAAATTTCTACTCCTCACAAAGAATTTACTGTATTTTTTATATTGGTCTTGTCAATCAAAATTTGTATAATGAACTGTTACATTTACAATTTACAAGGAGCGTCGTTTTCTTCTCAATTCTAATTTAATTCAACCATCAATTAAGGGAAAATAGAAATTAAAAGCTCTCATTCTAAATTGTGGCTTTTCCGCTCGTAGCGGCTGAAATCACTCTCGAAAGGTTTCTCAAATTCATGGCATTTCCTAAAGCCAACGGTAATGACGCTCAAACACTTCGATCGACAACAAAACAATTTCATTAATGGTCTAGAATATGAAAATGAGGTACCAAATTGTTCCCATACTCATCAGCACAGGTGAACATCAGTTTAGAAAGAGCAGATGAAAGTCCAGGGACAATATGCTGATCATTTCATTAATTTTTATAAGTGTAATTAATCGCTCGGGAAAGACGTAAAAGTGCTTCTTTCTAAGGCTCAGATATTATTTGAGAAACGAAAGTAAGAATCAACTATGAGCTTACAAGTGAATTCAAACGGAAAAATTCTGACCGAATCTCATGATTAGAATAGAAAATCTCGTTCTCAGGTATTTGAAGCTGAAAACAATTTTCCGATCCTCGTGAAAACCCTTCCGCATCATTTCATGAAAACATTAGAAACCCTCCATCACTGTAACAGCTTAACAAAAATTGTCAACCACCGTCAACAGTCAGCGAATAATTTTCAAAGCTATTCAAGAAATCAGAAGTGAGTTCGACATAAAATTTAACTACTTGGAAAAGCATCGGCTGATCTCCGAGAATCTCATATTTTCGTTATCTAGATCCACCCGGCCCGAAATGACACAATCCGGAATTTCGTTCATGGTCAATTACGTTTCGAAAGTATCCGTTCGCATCCGTTGCTGTTTGTTAACGTCCTGGAATCTAAATTGCGATTCAGTACGATTCAGTGTCGGAATAGTGTGACTTCAAATATAAATACCCATAAATATATAGCAATTATCTGAATGGACGAGATTTAGAACTTGATTGTATTCTTTAGAATGAATTCGGAGGAAAGTCTTTGTGGATTTGCATTCTGCACTCAGAGAAAAAGCTTTGCGATTTGTTGTCTAAAACTCAAGTTTTCTACTCTGACCCTGCTTACTAGATAACGCGAAGGAGCTGAGTCAGGACAAATCTGAACCGTGAGTCAATTATTCTATTTCAACGCAACGTAAATGATTGAAGACTAACCAGAAAGTCTATTTTTAGGGTTCTTTTTTTGGTTCGTCAGCACCGTTTTGGTCATGCAGTACTCCAAACCAAAGAAAACTGTCAGACCTGTGCATCGTGTGCATCCAAACCTATCCTCTCTTTTCCACCGCCAAGGACGATTCGGTCCACTTCTTCGATCCTTTGCTTCCCTCACGGCCCTGATTCGAAACCAGCGAACATGTTCGAGATGTTCTTACTGTAAAAACATGGAAATTTGAAATGGAACATAGGGCCGTATTTCGTAGGAAATTAATGTTTTATTTGAACATGTATTTGCTCAATCCTCAGCTTAGCTTCCATTACACTCACAAGTTAAGATCCTGTAACGAATAAAAGAAGTGAATATCGAGCGCGTGAGCAGTAGGTGACTGCTGGCATAAGTTTTTCGGATAATGCGACAAGGGTTTTTCTTCAGTGTCTGCTTAAATCCTTTGACTTGCTTGGCTGCTAGCGCCTTTCTTTAGTACTGCACGAGGTTGTCAGTGTACTCGTAGGAAAATCATTTGTTCAATAACTGGGAAATTAAATACTTTCATGTTCAAGATCAGTCTAAGATTGCTTCCCTTTTCTAATGAGTTTTCAGGTGCGAGTTGTCTTCTGAACACAAATTAGAGGTTCGATCCAGTATTTCTGTCAATTTCCGATAATTCCCATCGTTAGCGAAGTTGACGTCTAATTTCGTCGTTTCACGTATTGAAAACGTGAGGTAAATGGTACTCACTGTGGTTCTTTTACTTCGTCGATTGACATTATTTCTCGTCATTGTGCTCAAATCCTTCAAATTCATTGCTCTTTTGTCAAGTTTGATGGTTCTGTCTTTCATCTCTCCACAGAAACGTGTAGTCTTCTTCATGACACAGCACCTACCACTAGACTACGGCTGTCCATCTGACGGTCACTTATCAAATGCTGAGCAGCACTCACTCTTCCGTCAAATGAAATCGCAGATAAAAATAGCTCAAGATATATCAGCATTTGTGTGGCTCTTTAGTCAATTAGTTCACTTCTTCCTATAATGCAACAAATTCGATAGTAAAGAAGAATTGGCAAAGCAGAAACTTAGAAATATACCACCCCGAAATGGATCTTTCCAGAGAGACGTTAGCGAGAACAAAGCCTATTTTTGTTTTCCCGAAGCGAGTTTGTTATGAAATCGGCATCGACACACTGAATGTATGTCACTAATGCTACGTAGAAGTAGGTGATAAGAAGTTCCAAGAAAAACTAGACACAGTCCGTCCGTCATCGACTTTCCACTCGTTGATGCAAACTCCGATCGACATCGTATCAGGCAGATTTCCGTCCTCTAATAACATGAACAATCTGGACTTCATGTGTGCATGAACCGCTAGGGTAGATTGTCTACCAGCCCCAAAGATAATTGTCGATCGGCTGACCCTGAAGCTAGGAACTATCTGGCAAAAATAACAATTTTTGGTGGCTGTATGCAATAGGGAAGTCGATAACGCTGGACGAATAGACAGTGAGAACTATAGAGCACTGTCTGATTTTGGCGGCTGCAGTTCACCGTGTTTTTGCGCAGCAATCAAGCTTGTGCTAGCGTGTCGACGAAATATCGAGGTATACACGTGTTGCGAAAGCAACCGGTAGTTCGACTTTCGTGTCGATAGATGCCTACAACATTGATGATGCCAACCACCATGGTGAAGTTTGGTCAAGCCAATGTCAGGACTACACTGGAAATCACAAGAAAGCAAAATCTTGTATGTTCTATATGAGTACGTAACAATGACTCGACCGAGCAACGCACAGCGTTATGAATCGAAAGTTTCATAAAACCGTTTGCTCATTGTTTCTAGACGAGGGTTTTAAGTTAACTGTAACCGACGTTTACTAACAGCCCGTTCCACTTTTTTGAATAAAATCTCAGTATTATGAGTCCTGATAAAAGTGAACTTGTTGTCCTAGCAGTATGATCGAAGATCATTGGGAATCAAAACTATTGTGTCGTCTAGGCAGGGCTACAAGGCATCTAAGAACCGCGGGTAGCGCGAACAGCTAACTCAACATAAACAGTGCGATCTTGACTTGCCAATAAGCGAACAAGCTCTGTAGGGCGATCTTGTTCCTCATTTAATTACACTTCTGTACGGAGACTAAGTATGGCGTCCACAGAAGCCGAAAGGAATACGGAAGGTAGACAGAATGCTGACACATTTTGTAAGAGGAAAAGTAAGCTGGAGTGGACGAAATAGGAGAATGATCGAAAAGAAGTTATTCCTAAATGCAGGCCAGCAATTAGACGTCAACATATTTGCAATGCTATGTACAGGATTGGAGCTTCCATACGGTATTGCTTCACCATAGTCAATCATTCGCAATGCCGTTTTGGAGTTTACGAACGTTTTCGGCTCGGCCCACATAAACTATTTCAAAAGTTTCATCGAGTAAAACTCAGACATTGTCGATGTCGACTGGCTACACCATGTCCCAGTAACAAGTTATTGGTTTGCCTTGCTTGGTCAAGATCGATCCATTTCCTGGTCTTTACGTTGTACACCAGTACATTCGATCTAGCTGTGCCTTCATCGTTGGATTTAGTTACAAAATTACATTCTTCTTTTCTGGTCCAATTAACGTTTTAGATTATGGGCTTACTTTTTCCGACACACTTTCGTAGATGGTTCTTAATAACGCATGTGATTTTGAATGTAAGATAACAAACGCATTAAGATGATGTCGATGCGTAGCAGGCACACATACCTGATCGAAACACGACGGCATCTTTCTGCCTTCCCTATTCCACTACTTTTATAGCCATCGACTTGCACCAAGACTCAGAAATTTTCATCTCAACCCATCCTCACCTCATCCCACCCAGTCTCTACACTCTTACCTTCTAAGCTACTCACCGTCAACCATGAGTAACCCTCGGAAAAATCAGAGATCCAAACAACCTACGACTCTTCAAGCTAACCATGCTTGGGACTTCGCAAAAGAAGTTGATGCTATTATCGATAGCAACGGTCAAGGAACACATTCTTCAGCTTCATCAGCACACAAGCAACCATCGCGTTCTAAGACAGCCCGATCACTCAGGCCTTCAGCCCAACCAGCTCGTTGTTGTGAATGCAGAAAGATGCTCTCTAGTCGCGGCAACTTGAATCGCCACGTGAGGATGACGCATGAAGGAAGACGAATCTATTGCACTGTATCTGGTTGTGGAAATTCATTCGGCCAAGCTCACGATCTCAGGCGCCACATGAGGCGAAAGCACTCTGAAAAATGATGGCTCTTGCTCTACTTGCTGTAGTTTTCGGCTAAGCTAGTCTGTTCTACTCTAGTAAACTTTGCAATTGATTGATCCTTTTGCAAAAATTTGATCCTTGATCATTGCCCTTCATGGAAAGCATCAATTGTCCTCGAACTATCTCATCAAGTGTTCCACACGGCATTTGCAAAATAAAATTCATGTTAGATACTTTCTCACGTCCCCTCCGTACGTGAAGGTATGTTTCTCTTGAAGGGCAAAGTGAAGGAAAAACGTTGATTTCTTCTCTGTCGGATTGTTAAGAGACAAGAAATGCAGTTCATGTGAAATCATTCTTTGCGAAATTGTGGGATCGATTGCTCGTGGGAGATCCGAGGCCTCGTCCCACGGGGCAGGGCGAGGAAGTGTTGAAGGCATCGATAAGCAAACGGATCAGACAGAAACGAATAATTACGGCAATCGCGACGGTGTTACATAATGAAAATACATCTTCTTTCCTGAGTTTGGGCTCAAAGAAAAACGGGACCGTCACTATTAAAAATAGTACGTCATACTACGTATCAAACCGAAGCATTTTGGATACGAAGACGGAGGAATTCGGTTAAGATGCCTGGTTTATTGTTAAACCCTACTCGTTGCATTCCACTAGCCCATACTTGTCTTGCCCGCTTTCTAGGTACCATATCTCTAGATCGACCCAAAAAGCTCATATTTTTCCTGGGATAGTTTAACACACGAACCGTTGGAGTAACGTATTCACCGTCAGTCCATGCAGTTGCACTGGATACAGGGAATGCCGCACGGGTTCAGCCACCTCCAATTCTTAGCGAGTTGTAAATGTAATTGAGTTGCCACCTTGCATCGGTCGTACTTCAGCGCCCTCCTCTATGCTTCGACTACGACTTTGAGTAATCAAAGCTATGGTGCAAACTGTGTGTGTTTGTCAATTGGTTCTATAAAATGCGGGCACCCAATAAGCCATTTCAGGGCATTTACACTTGCTGGCATCGCCAATGTCGTGACGAGGTTTCTACATCCATTTACGAAATGCACGATTTGAGAGTGTACAGAGAGGATAGAACTCACATGAGCAATCGAGTACCGGTGCAATTTCGAGCTAGATGCGCACGAAGAAATCAACAAAAACGTGTGCACATCGCCTCTAAAGAACGACAACATTATTTGTGTACAGCGATCTGGCAGAGGGCAAAGCCGTCCTGCCATCAAATTTTCATTGGATGAGTGTCAGTATTCAAATGCGCTCGATGATGCAGGAGGAGAAATCTAATTTACCTTGAGGGAGTTACGTGAGCACCTGCCAAGGAACCACCACGGATGTGGCCCAATCATCCCGGTATTCGATTCAACCGCACGATTTCTAACGTCTAGATATATTAACGCATGCAGCCTTCCTATCTATCTCGTAGCTAATAGGAAGATCAAGTAATTGGTTTCAGATACGCAAGTACAAAATCATTCACTGCATTACCAACAAATAAATGGGCGAAATTCATAATACAGTCCGCAATCTGGATGAAATCGAGCACTGGGCTAGATGGAGTAAAGTCATCATGCTAGTAGGTCGAAAATCTCTTGAGTCCTTGTGTACAATAGCATTGTCTTGTCAAGCCATCAACCTGTATGTGTCGGAGTAGTACTAGCAGATGTGTCGTGACGTTGTTTTCTACAGAAAAGGATTCTAATAAATGATCGGACAACTCGAATTCAACTCTCGAAATAGGAAAAACAGACAGACAGATGAATCTTATTGACTATCAATGGACAAAACGAGAACAATATTGTCCCCTTATCGTCGATTTTATTCGTCAAGATGGTGCCATATTGCAGGTCCGTACACAACTGCGATGCGTGTGCGGTACTATCCTACGGAACATTTCTATATAGTAGAAAACTAGGAAGTATGAGCATGAAAACATTCAAGGAGTGTCGTTTCTGATATTCTTCCCATAGATTTCTAGAATTTTCGATATTTCCTTCACTCTCTGAATTCTGTACAATGCTGCATGATTTATGGATCCGTTAGAAATAGTGTGTTGATGAGCATGCGTGCCCATCATATGATCAGTTCATGAGTCGTGGATGAGATATTAATTTCTATTTTGAAGACATTTATGATAATACTTTGGTACAAAAAGCATTTGTGCTTGCCAGCTGGTCCTCTACCCGTCTTCACACCTGCATGAGCACGCAACTAAAAGGCACTACATTGAACAAGAAATTGACAAAGAAGACAAGCAACATGGGTTCTAGACCTAGAATCACCTCTGACCTTCACAAGCGTCGCACTGAAGTCGCCCGGTTATTCGATAACGTCATTAGCGACAACAAAGAATCAAGAGAAGACACACGCACGCGTGTTTCGGGTGCTTCGAGCGCCCGTGTATCTAGAGAGAACAATTCTACCCGGTGTCCGGAATGCCATAAGAATTTGTCGTCTCGTGGAAACCTCAATCGCCACATGAAAATGGTTCACCTCGGGCATCGTGTATATTGCACCGTCGCAGGGTGCGGAATGTCTTTCGGGCAAAGCCATGACCTCCGGCGTCATGTTCGTAGGAAGCATGGGGGTAATTAAATCGTGCATATACCTTAGAATATTACAGCGTGCTCCGGCTATTTGCGTAGCCGCTTGGGTAGTAAACAATTGAAATTAGCTTGTTCTATTAAGCCCTGCCAAAGATGGAATGCTGAATCTCACCGCATAGCGTGAACTAGGAAGAAATTGTTTCATGACAACTGGTCTGCAAAGCAAGTTTAATTTCGTTCACAGTCGAAATCCGGGTTGAGTCGAAACCAATGTGCTTTCTGGGAATCGTCATTGAAATTGGGATACCCGAAGTAGAGGTAGTCTGCCTGGTTACCTTCCACAGTTATCCACTCACAGTACATCCAAATTTATTTCATAGATGCATACGTCATAAACAGGGTAGACAGAAGGTTTCGTTTGTCCCGGTTCGTGGCTGCAGTTCGAGATAGCCTCTGCCAATAGACAGGCCGTGACTCACGGTTGACAGTGTCCATGCGACATTTTTTGAAGAACCTCTTACCATTTTCGTCAATACGGTAGGAAAAACTAGAGAAAAGCTCATCCTGAATTCGCATCTGAAGGTTACTCTTCAGATTCTTTTTTTACAACCAAAACATGAGCTGATTCGGATTTCACCATGGCTTTTTATGATTCGCTTTCTCTCATTCCTTCTCATTCTCATTTCGATCCGTCCGAATTGTGTTTTCAAACCTTGGTCTCCTTGAATTGTCTTCTTTTGAGAACACCAAGCAGACGCAATCCGATCTTCCACACAAAAACATGTGCGGTCTGTCCTTTGTATTTAATCGATTCCAAGACAAAACTACGGTTCGCTTAATCGATATCACTTGGTAATCATGAAGCTTTCGTAGTCATCCTCGTTACTAACAGCTGTCTGCTTACCGCAGAACACTGTAGAATATACTGCATTGACCACGCTCCTCAGACAGATAGGTTAAAAAGAGTGTTATCGGATATGACTGTGAGGTGATACAAAGTGCTGACACAACTGATGCCGCCAGCTAGTATGATACAGGATCAAATGGCTGCTTGACCGTCTTGTGCAATCTTGTATGCTGATTCGGCAATGAGAACAAGTCAATGTAGTTTCATTACGAGCCTTTCCATTCTCGCTGACGCTGCTTTCTGAGTTCCAATCTCCACGTTGCATTGGTAAGTTAGAAACCTCAATTTATGGGGAGAATTTAACGAACATCCTTTGATTACAGTTCTTTTACTCAAGCTAATTAATCTGTCGAGCGTCACCCGGAGAATTCGTTTGAATTCATGTCAGAATCTCGTGAGTCGTTCCCGCAGGTAAGGGGGTTTCCCCCCGAAGAATACGAACTATATACGGTGTTGTGATGTGAGTTTCCGAAGAGCGTTGCCCCAAAATGACTTTGCGAATGCTTCTACGAGACTCGGGTTTACTATGAAATCAAAATTTCAAAAGCCTAAGCCATCCTTTTGAACTATTGTCCAGAAACGACGGGAGACTTCCGTATCGTCCACTACACAAGCAAAATTTGAATAGCTCATAACCCGCGTCATCTTACCAATCTGAAATGAACAACGGAAAGCGGTACTTGACTGCTACTTGATTTCAAATAAGAGCAGCGATTTTTCATATTCTGCGACCCTTTCTCTCCTTACCCTCATCACGACAGGCCCAAAAAATTGTGGGGAAGTACTAAAAGCATATCCAAACCACGTGATTCGCAGTAATCATATCTGCAGATCAATCAAGGTACTATATATTTAACCGAATGGATTGGAAAGAACATCTTCGCGATATCCATCTATCTATGGAAAAGTTTCATAACTTTTGCCTGAGGTGTTCCGTCGATTTCCGAGCCCATTCTTCGCTGCAGTGCCGAAGTTTCTGCGACGCAGTGCGGTGCTAACAGGTCATTGTAAGGTTATTTTTAGTCGGTTATTAACGAGGACCAACTCATTATTTATACTCAAGATGCGTCTGCTCCAATTTTATATATGGCACAAGACAATTGCTTGGTATTGGTTGCCTTACAAACGCCTTCAAGCTTTCCTTTGATTCGGGAAAATTGAAGAGAGAGATGGGGGTATGATTCACTGATCTTGAAACATACTAAATCACCGGAGAGATTGGAGGAGACAACCATATGCGGGACAGAAGGTACTGCTCTGCAAAACTGGTGTTCGTGAATAGAGAATGAAGCAATAGACCGAACTAGGAATAGATTTTCGAAAAGGAAAAGGAGGAGAGAGAGGAAAATAACTTAACAGTGATGAAAATAGAAATAGCAGAGTAGAAATGGAAATGAGTAGCCGTATTCGAAAAGAGTAATCTCCGTCCAAACTGAGATAACAGTATAAGTCGCCACATACGAAGGCGGGCCCGTTTGTGCTTTGTGATGATTTTTCGCTTTGGTAGAAATAATTTCATACAATTCACTTCCATGAACTTCCATTATTCTGGCCACGACTCATGATAAACAGATCTGTGATAACTGATGTATTTCACTAGATTATGAGCAATTCGAGTTATTTGGCAGTAAATCATACCAATCTAATTAAAAATAGTTGACAGGAAGTACGATTTGTCCTACTATGCATTGTCTTTCACTGTTTTTCTCGAATAGCCGACAATATGTTGCTTCGAGAAACTAGAAATATTTGGTTTTGTCGCATAATACATGTGCGAAGCTTAACCTTTAGGAGCGAGTATTGTTGTAATTTCGTTATAATTATGTCTGCCACTTTGGCACTCCCACCACAATTTCATCATACCGACTAAAAACTATTATTATTCCTAATTACATCCTAGTGTCTCTATTCCTACCTAATCTACCTGTTTTATCGAGATAAAAACTTTTAAGGACGCACTTAAGCAGCACCATAGGATGCTAGATTTTAGATATAGAGATTTCGGGTTAAGGTAGAAAGCGTGAAATTAAAGATTCTCCGTTAAATAATAAGCTTCTTAGAGGTTGGCATTTGTTCCAGAAACATTCACATTCAATTTTATTTTGGCGCGAACAAAATCGAACCAGAAATTCAAAAATTTCGATTGAATTGTTCACTTTCTGGACGCTTTATCTTCCAAATTCTAGAGGCTCTATTGCTCTGACAAAGTTTCGCAACAGAATCATAAGAATAAAAATTTAAGGTATATTGTTAGTGCTAGCCTAACGAATACAAGTTTTCTGAATTTCCATTAAACTGATGAACTTCACTTGAAAGGGTTCACAACAAACACGATTTTCAAACTAGGTTTAAATCTACCAAAATTTTATTTGCAAATTCTGAGAATACTTTCTATGGCATGTCTAAAAGAAACCACTTGGAAAGGCTCTGGACAATCGACATGAAACCTAGTTCTTAGAAAGGAACGAAAAGTAAGGTGTAAATGATTTAATTATATGTCAGTGGCACAAAGCATTTCTGGTTAAAGCTTTGGTCATATAAATTTCGTAGCAACAGTTTTTCGTTGCAAGAGATCTGAACGGCAAATCATATTGCTTGTGATTGTCTCAATGTCGGTAATATCGTTTACCTTGATGGTTATCGGTCATAAAGCAGGTTAACACTAAAGAAAGAATAACAATTAGGAAACTGTATGAATCCATTAAAACATCGGACTAAATACATTGAAAAAATAGCAAGAAATTATCTGCTTTATGCCCCACATTCGCTTCGACTTCTGAAAATCGAAGCAGTTGGCTCATTGCAGCCCTTCATTGTCTAGCAAAAATTTAGAGAGTTCAAGTTTCAACGCAAGATAAGACTGTATTATTGTATGCGCGTCCTAAAATTTACCTCTGATATCCTAATTGTGACTAAATCAATTCCCAATTCACAGCCAATAACGCTTTGATGAGTTAGACTCTCGATTTAACACACGATCTTGGTTTTAAATTAAATTATTGAATTGGATCAAAACATTTAAGCAAGGAGGAATCGTTTCATAGTTGAATATCTGCTGCATATATTTCTTCAATTAATATTTTCACTTGTATTTCAAAATAGCAATGAAAAGAATTTTGTTCAATAAAATTTTCCGCAGCATTTACGATCCCGTATTCAACTTTAGCTTATGATCCGGGATAGAGAGAGAGAAATGATTATCAAATTTTGTCTGGACAAATCCTATTTTACTGAAGAACTAAGGAACAAATGGTCAATGATTGAAATTGAGAGACACTTCTAGGATTTACTCGATAATAGGCGCTTAAATAGTCTTGCTCCATTTGTTTTGCTGAGTCGACGAGTCGAAGAAACTCTATTTGGTCTATTTCTCAGACACAATTTGTGATGTATTACCAGAACCTCGTCATTTCTCGCAGATTAATCTCTTCGATGATAAATACGAATCTCCCGCATTTGATAATTCGAACAGAACGGAATGAGTCGTGTATTGGTCCAAACTACGGCTCGTTTGATATGATTTCTTGATACATCGCATTAAATCATTTTTCAAATATTCAGCATGAACTATATTCAACGTTTAATGGCGGTATGAATATCAAATTCGTAAGATACGCAATTAACTTTTATGGAATTCCAATGCTCCTGTCAGTTGTCCCGAATGTAAAATCATATTTAATCCAAAGTAAACGACACCAACTTGTTTTAAAAATGACTCCAAGTTCTATTTCTCAGAATTTCGGTTAAATTTTTTAGATAAGGGATCAAAAGCCTCCATAACCTATAATTCAAGTGATAAGTTTAAATGACAGGCTATTCAATTCAAAATTTTGGCCTCATCGCTCGAATATATAACAAAGAAAATAGAAAGCAAACTTCATAAATTAATTTTCATGCAGGTCTGTTCTTATGAAAAAACTAGAGTTCATTAACATCATCATGAAATGATCTTTATTTCTATTCTTTTGGAATCTGATTGATCGAATATGTGATTTGTTTGCAAGGTGATT
>JAAUYH010072576.1_pt1 | contig 16881 bp, 17 predicted proteins | sample 7278061 | NCBI WGS metagenome assembly JAAUYH01 (sample SAMN14350203, study PRJNA611818) | marine sediment metagenome | isolation source: surface marine sediment (0.6m) | place: French Polynesia: Moorea | collected 2018-08 | reverse complement strand
TCGTTCGGACTTTGCTGGGATAAATCGAGCCGTCCATAAGTCCGGGTCGCCTCCCCGCGGGTCGGCGATGGCGCGGCTTCTCAGATTCCGGTCAACGCCCGTTCCAGGCCAAAAACCGACGCTCGCGAGGCATTCGCAACGCATCCCGTTTCAGCGCGGAACCGGACCCACTGGGATGGCCAGCGGGGGGTCGCGGCACGGTGCCGGAACGCCAAATCAATCCGGCCCGGAAAGCCGTCAGGCTCTCCGGGCCGGATCGCAGCGCGCAGGGAGGGACGCGCTAATCCGAGATCTCGGCGTTATCCTGGGGCGAGATGTGGCTCAGGTAGGCCAGGATGAAATCCTGCACCGTCCGGTCCGAAATTCCCACATGCCGCATCTTCGTGCCGGGCATGAAACCGGCATTGTCCTCCATCCAGGCCCGCAGAGCGGCGGGGGTCCAGACGATACCGCTCGCCTCCAGGGCAATCGAGTAGTCGTAGTCGGGATAGCTTCCCGCCGCCCGGCCGACCACGTTCTCCAGCGGCGGCCCGTAGGACGGATCCTCGGCATCGGTCGCATGGCAGCGGCGGCATTCGGTCTCGAACAAGGTCTGGCCGGCAGTGATCTTGACCTCTTCGAAGGTGTCGGCGGCGGCAGGCCCGGCCATGAGGGCGGCGGCAATGATCGGGGCGAGTCTCATCGGCAGTCTCCACGTTCCGTTGCCGCCTGCGTCGCATTCCCTGCCGCCCGGCAATCTGATCTATGTCAAGTCGGGGATCGTGCTTTGGTCGTAGTCGGCCGCCGGTTCATGCTTAAGTCGTATTCCGGCCGGCGGCGCGCGTGCTAGGGTCCCCCGCATCAGGGAGGATGCCATGACCGCCATTTCAAGGATCTCTGCTGCCGTTGTGGCGCTTGCCGTCACCGCCGGCGCCGCGCTGGCGGACGCGCCCGTGCTGCGCGCCGCCGTGCTCAAGTTCGGTACGGTCAACTGGGAACTGGACGTCATCAAGCATCACAAGCTGGATGCGGCCAACGGGTTCGAGCTTGCCGTCCAGGGCATGGCCGGCGGGCCGGCGGCGAAGGTGGCGTTCCAGGGCGGCGAGGCGGATGTGATCGTCTCCGACTGGCTTTGGGTCGCCCGGCAGCGCGCGGCGGGCAAGGATTTTGTCTTCATCCCCTATTCCAAGGCCGTGGGCGGCGTTCTGGTGCCCGACGACAGCACCGCACAGACGCTGGCCGACCTTTCCGGCGGTAAGATCGGCATCGCGGGCGGACCGCTGGACAAGTCATGGCTGATCCTGCAGGCCTATGCGGCGCAGGAACACGGGATGGACCTCGCGGCCGCGACCGAGCAGGTCTTTGGCGCGCCGCCGCTGATCTTCAAGACCGCGTTGTCGGGGGATCTCGCCGGGGCAATCAATTTCTGGCACTTCATGGCCAAGATGGAAGCCGGCGGCATGCGCAAGCTGATCGACGTCGCCGACGCCGCGACGGCGCTGGGGCTCGACCCGGAAACGCCGCTTCTGGGCTATGTCGTGCGCGGTGAGATGCTGCGCGAAACGCCCGACCTGGTGACCGGCCTCGCCGCGGCGTCGCGCGCGGCCAAGGACATTCTGGCCTCCGACGACGCCGAGTGGCAACGGCTGCGCCCCCGCATGAACGCCAAGACGGACGCGCAGTTTCAGGGCCTTGTCGCCGGGTTCCGGGCGGGCATTCCCGCGCCGGGCCCGGTGGACGAGGGGGCCGCCGACAAGATGCTGCGGCTGATGGCGGAACTGGGTGGCGAAGACCTGCTGGGGCAGGCTAGGGAACTGCCGGAGGGCGTGTTTGTCCAGCCGGGAAGCTAAGGGTCTTCGGCTGGCGGCCGAGGACGGCCGCCGAAGGCCGGAGGATGCGGACCCGCTGCTGAAACTGGCGCTGACGGGGCTGGCCTTTGGCGCCACGCCCATCTTTGGCGCGATCGATCTGGCGGTGCGCCCCGGCGAGACGCTGGCCCTGACCGGTCCGTCGGGGGTGGGCAAGACGACGCTGCTGCGCGTCCTCGCCGGGCTGGAAACCGGGTATACCGGAGCGCTTCGCGCGCCGGAGCGGATCGGTTTCGTGTTTCAGGAACCCACGCTGCTGCCGTGGCGGACCGCGCAGGACAACCTGCGCCTGACTGCCGGGATTTCACCCAAGGCGGCCGATGCCGCGCTGGCCGAGGTCGGGCTGGCCGCGATGGGCGGGCAGTTCCCCGATCAACTGTCGCTGGGGCAACAGCGGCGTTTGTCGCTGGCGCGGGCTTTCGCGTCGTCGCCGGAACTGCTGTTGCTTGACGAACCTTTCGTGTCGCTCGATCCAAAGACGGCGGACGAGATGATGCGGCTGTTTGCCCGGCTGCGCGCGGCGCGCGGCGTCGCGACGGTGCTGGTGACCCATGTCGAGGCAGAGGCAGAGGCATTGGCGTCGCGCATCCTGACGCTGGGCGGATCGCCCGCGCAGGTCGTCGCCGAGCGTCAGAACAAGGGTGCGTATTTCCAGTTGTCCGCGTCGGGCGTCACCTCGTCGAGGTCATAGCCCGCGTCCTGCAGGCGCCTGGCGATCTTCAACCCGTCGGCGGCGGCGGCGTCCACGTATTGCCGCCCCAGGGTTTCGTCGCGCGGTACGCCATGGCCGCGCATCAGGGCGAGACCGTAGTTGAACTTGCCGACCGGGTCGCCGAGATCCGCGGCCCGGCGGTCCCAGTCCGCCGCGGCATCGGGATCGTACTCGCCTCCTAACCCATTGTTTTCCAATTGCCCCATCCAGGTCATCGCGGCGGTGTATCCGCCCTGGTCGGCGCAAAGCTCGAAAAGCTCCCGCGCCTCTTCGTGGTCGCCCTTTTTGGTGACGTAGTAGCCCGAGGCGCAGGTGACCATGTCGGTCTGGCCGTTGCGGATGTTCTGCATCACGCGGTCCATCCCCATCTCGGGCGGGTTCAGGGTGCCGTGGTCATCGTCGTCGGCCAGAGCGGTGCCGGCCAGTATGCAGGCGATAAGAAGGGCTCGGGTGAACATATGCGCGTTTCCTCCGGTGCAATTCCTAGCATGGTTCGGGTGGTTTTGCAGTGCCGCAATGGTCGGATGGGACGAATTTTCGTCGAAAATTCGTGCGCTTCAGCCCTTTCGGCGAACCATTCCGCGGGCGGGGTCATAGCCCCAAATGGCCAGGCCGAGGAACAGGATCGCAGCCAACAGGGTCGCAGCGGTGGCGGTGGGGTTGGGCGCGGCGTGGAGCGCGAAGCGGATCAGCTCGACGGCATGGGTGAAGGGGTTGGCAGCGCAGATGTCGTGCAGAAGCTCGCTGGATTCCGCCATCTTCCAGAGCGGATAGAGCGCCGAAGAGAGAAAGAACATCGGGAAGATGACGAAGTTCATCACACCTGCGAAATTTTCCAACTGCTTGATGAAGCTCGACAATGCCAGCCCAAGCGCGCCAAGCATGAGCCCGGTCAGGATCAGGGCCGGCAGGACTGTGAGATATCCCGGCGCGGGCCAGCGGATGCCGTAGAGATCGGCGATGATCAGGAAGGCGTAGACCTGGCAGATCGAGATCGCGGTGGATCCCAGAAGTTTGCAGGTCAAGAGCCACCAGCGGGGCAGGGGAGAGGTCAGGAGCAGGCGCATCGAGCCCACCTCGCGATCATAGACGAGGCCGAGCGACGACTGCATGCCATTGAACAGCATGATCATTCCGCAAAGGCCCGGGACGATATAGGTCTCGTACTGGATGTAGGTCTGGTATGGCGGGGTGATCGACAGGCCCAGGGCGGCGCGGAACCCGGCGGCGAAGACCAGAAGCCAGACCAGCGGACGGACGAGCGCGGCGATGAAGCGGCCGCGCTGCTGGACGAAGCGCAGCGCCTCGCGCTCGACGATCGCGATCAGGGCGGTCAGATACGGGCTCATGCCGCGGCTCCGGTGAGGCGGAGGAAGACGTCGCGGAGGGGGTCCCTGCCGGTGATGTCGGCCGCGGTACCGTCGGCGAGGACGCGGCCCTGGTGAAGGACAACCAGTTGATCCGGGGGCCAGACCTCATCCGTCAGGTGGGTGGCCCAGAGCACGGTGAGGCCGTCCGCGGCCAGGCCGTGGACATGATCGACGATGGCCGCGCGGCTGGCAGCGTCGAGGCCCACCGTGGGCTCGTCGAGAAGCAGGACCGAGGGCGCATGGATCAGGGCGCGGGCAATCTCGGTGCGGCGGCGGTGGCCGCCGTTCAGCGCGCGGACCTTTTCATGGGCGCGCTCGGCCATATCGAGCCTGTCCAGCGATGCCATGATCCTGGCCTTGGCGTCCTGGCCGGAGATCCCGTGCAAGGCGGCGAAATACTTCAGATTCCGGTAGACCGTGAGGTCGAGGTCCAGGGTCTGCTGCTGAAACACGACGCCGATCCGGGCCAGGGCCTTGTTCGGGGCCTTGGCCAGATCGTGGCCGGCGATGTCGATTTTGCCGTCGCTTGTGGTGAAAAGGCGGGTCAGCAGCGAGAACAGCGTGCTTTTCCCGGCGCCGTTGGGGCCGAGAAGGGCGCAAAAGACGCCCGTCCCGACGGACAAGCTGACCGCGTCCAGGGCCTGTTTCGGGCCGTAGGCGAAGGAAAGATCCTGGACGCGGAGTCCCGTCACTTGATCTCGATGTTTAGGCGTTGGGTCTCGCCCGACGAACCTGGGATCTTCATGTAGTAAACCCCTGGTTTTATGGCCAAAAATCCAATCTCCATGGTCCCGGCCTCGTCGAATTCGACCGAGTCCAGCCCCAAGGGACGGATTTCCAGCCCCTCGATGACGATCTCGTCGATCCAGATCGCGCGAAAGAATTCCGGACCGACGAGCGCAAGCTCCTGGCTGCCGTCGGCCTCTATTTCGAATTCATAGTAAGTGCCTGATTCCAGAACCCAATCAGCCTCGGAGATCGGCACACCGGCGCTGAGCGTGATGGGCGGCAGATCCTCCTTGTTCTTGGCCGAAAGGATGCCGGCCATGCCGAAGCCGTCGTCATCATCGTCCTCGTGGTTGGCGGCCAGCGCGCCGAGAGGCAGGGCGGCGACAAGCGCGGCGGTGATCAGGGTGCGGATTGGGGTCATGTCAGGCCTCGTTTTATGTGTCGGAGTTTGATCGGACTTCAATCGGATTTCGGGTCAGGGCCGCAGCGCCGCGCCCCAGGGGAAGCGGCCGACCTTGATGGTCTTGACCGGTTCGCGGCTGGCCACGTCGACGACGGTGACGTCGCCGGACACCCCGTTGGTGGTGAACAGAAGCGACTTGTCGGTGTTGAAGTCCATGTGCCAGACCCGGCGGCCGACAAGGATGTAGTCTTCGACCTCGTAGGTCTTGGCGTTCACCGCGGCGATGTGGTTCGAGGGCCCGAGCGCCACGAAGGCAGTTTTCTCGTCGCCGGTGAACTCGAAACCGACGGGCTGCACGCGGTCGGGGTGGATGCCTTGGACCTCGAACTCGATCTTGGCTTTTTCGGCCTGGGTGGCGACGTCGAAGACGGTGATCGTGCCGCCGATTTCGGAACTGACCCACAGCTCGGTGCCGCCGGCGGTGAATTCGGCGTGGCGGGGGCGGGAATCGACCAGCGTGTTGGCGAACAGCATTTGTGTTTCGGTGTCGATCCAGTGCGCCATGTTGGTGGTCTCACTGGTGGTGATGGCGATCTTGCCGTCGGGGCTGACGGCCATGCCCTCGGGCTCGATGCCCACATCGATCTGGGCCACGACCTTGCGGGTCTCGGTATCGACCACGGTGGTGATCGCGTCGTCCTCGTTGGCGATGTAGAGATGGCGGTCGTCGGGGTGCAGGACGAACTGCTCGGGGTCCTCGCCCGAGGGCAGATCGTGCAGGATCCTGCCGGTTTCGGGGTCCATCACCTGCACCGTGTCGCTGTCGGAGGCGCAGATGTAGAGCACCGAGTAGTCCTTGGAAAAGGTGATGCCGCGGGGGCGTTCGCCGGTTTCGATGGTGCGGATGACCTCGAGCGTGGCGACGTCGATGACGCTGAGCGTGTCTTCCTTTTCGTTGGAGATCCAGATTTCCTCGGCCGGCGCGGGTGCCCAGGCGGTCAGCGTCAGGGCGGTGGCCAGCGTTGCGAGAGACGTATTTCTGCCAAGGTGAAGAAGCATGGTCGGCCTCATTTGGAGAAGGCGGTGCAATGTGATTCGGGTTCGTCGAGGCCGAGGGTGTCGAGTTCCGTGCGCTGGTGCAGAAAGCCTTCGAGCGGGGCCTGGGCGACCAGAGCGCGGGGATGGACGATTGGGATCGGCTGGCGCAGCTGGCCGTTCCAGGGGCGGAAGTTCAGCGGGCGGCCCTTGAAGCCGGCAAGCTCGAACGCGTCGCCGAGGATATATGCGCGCAAGGTGGCGGTGTCGCCGCTGCCGGTGCGGGTGACGGCCTCGCCGATGGCACGGAGGGCGGCCCAGGCGGCGTAGTCCTTGGGCGCCATGCCGCGGTCTGCGGCATCCTCGAAGCGCGACTGCAGCTGGGCGGCGCCCCATTGCTCGACGACCGGAGACCAGGCTGTGGCGGTCAGACCCTCGGATCCGGCGACGGGGCGCGGATCCCAGGTGTTGTAAAGCACGTAGCGGCCGAAATCGTGGATCTCGTCGGCGATCAGCAGGACGTCGTGATCCCTGAGATCTTGCGTGAAAAGCGGCACCTCTTGCGCGGCGTTGCGGCGCATGTCGGCATCGAAGGCCCAGGTCTTTTCGGAATTGACGTCGAGGCCGAACTTGGCGAGCGACGCCTTGAGATCGGCGGCATAGGACTGGTCGGCCGGGTTGGTGCCGGTGATCAGCGCCAGGTCGTCCCAGCGTTTTTTCACGAAGAACTGGGCCAGCGCGTCGGTGCGCATGGCGTCGCTGGGCAGGGTGTGCAGCAGGTTGGCGCGGCAGTCGGCGTCGCGCAAGGCGCGGTCGGGGGCGGAGGCGTTGAACAGCAGCGCGCCCGCGGCCTCGGGCAGGTCGGCGATGGCGAGCTGTGCGGCGGCGGGGGCGTCGAGGACGATCAGCGACGTTTCGGTCAGGGCGGCGCGGGCGGCGGCGAGGAAGTCTCCGCCGGGCTCGACCCGGGTGACCGTGAGCTCGTAGTTGTGGCCCATGAAGCGGCCGGTCGTGGCATTGTCCTTCAGCCCGACCGTGGCACCGGCGATGCCGAGATCCTCTGGCACGGGGTCGAGATTGCTGAGCGTCGGTGGCGCCTCGACCATGAGCTGCAGATAGTGGACGGACACGGCGATCTCGGCCGCAGCCGGTGCGGCGAGCGTCACGGCGGCCAGCAGCGCGCGGCCGGTTTTAAGCGCGAATCCTCCCATGGGGGCGAGACTATTTGCTTCGAGGCCGGGCGAAATACGACCTTGGTCGGCATATCAACTAAGGTCCAATAGCTGCGCTGCAGCATGGGCGGTAAGACGGGGTGAGTTCGATGGAGGAGATGCCCCATGACGATTCGGATCGCTGCCGCGGCCTTGACCTTGCTGGCCGGGACCGGCCTTGCCCTGGCCCACGGCGATGTGGCGCCGCAGGCGGTGGATACAACCGGGCTGCCCGAAGTGGGCGAGGAGTGGCTGATCGAGAATCCCTATCGCGACCAGGGGATGGAGGTCTGGCAGGCGGCGGTGGATATCGGCGCCTCGGGCTACAACCAGAACTGCGCGCGCTGCCACGGGCTGGGCGCGGTCTCGGGCGGGCTGGCGCCGGATCTGCGCTATCTCGAGGCCGAGGAATACGGCGACGAATGGTATGTCGAGCGGTTCCGCTATGGCTATACCCAGAACGGGACTACCAAGATGCCGGAATTCGGCGACCTGCTGGGGCAGGAGGCCGCCTGGGCGATCCGCACCTATATCGAGACGCGGCCCGACGACGTGGCGATGGAGGACGCGACGCCCGAACTGAAGGGCATCCGCGATCAGCTGCTGGCCTGGGCCGAGGATGGCTCGGGCGCGGACCCCGACGCGGCGAAGTCCAAGCTGTCCGAGATCGCCGAAAGCATCGAGACGTTAAGCGGTGCGCCGCTGGCCGACAGCGTGGCCTACCGCGCCGCGTTCCAGATCGACGGCTCGGCCGAGGGTTACAAGCTGGCGGCCGAGACGCTGACCATCGGGCTGTCGGCGGCACAGTGACCTCCCAAAGCATGACGCGCCTCCTCTTCCGCGTGATGCTGATCGGCCTGGCCCTTGCGGCCGGGCCGGTTTCTGCGCGCTGTGCCGATTGGGTGCCGCAGCCGAAGCCGCAGAACGCAAGCCGGGATATCGTGGGGCACGATCTGGACACGATCCAGGACCGCGGCTGGATCGAATTCGCGGTCTACGGGGATTTTCCGCCCTATTCCTTCGGCACGCGGGACAAGCCAGAGGGCGTGGATATCGAGATCGGGCGGCTCATCGCGGCCGATCTGGGCGTCGAGGCGCGGTTCCGGTTCGTCGAGGCGGGCGAAAACCTCGATGCGGACCTGCGCAACCACCTGTGGAAGGGGCCGCTGATCGGCGGAAAGGTCGCGAACGTGATGCTGCGAGTGCCCTACGACAGCGAGTTCGCCTGCCGGGTCGAACAGGTGGTGTTCACCGGGCAGTACGCGGGCGAATCGATTGCGATCGCCTACCGCAAGGATGCCTATCCCGAGGAAAAACCGGTGCCGGCCTATTTCCGGTTCGACACGGTCGCGGTCGAGAACGATTCGATTGCCGATTTCTACCTGGCCTCGCTGGCGGGCGGGCAACTGAACGCCAATATCCGCCGCTACCCGACGATGGCGGGGGCGATGACGGCCCTGGCGGCGGGCGAGGTGATGGCGGCGATGGGGCCGCGGGCGCAGCTGGAACACGGGGCGACAGAGGCTATCGGCGTGCACCAGCCGCCGCTGCCGGGCTTCTCCGTCGGGGCCTGGACCATCGGGCTGGGGGTCAATTTCCGCTACCGGCCGCTGGCCTATGCGGTGGACGACGCGATTCGCTATGGGCTGGAGGACGGGCGCATCGCGGGTATTTACGAACGCTTCGGTTTGAGTTTCACTCCGCCAGAGCGTTAGAGCCTGCACCATGGTCGAATAGGCGCGCCCGCCGGGCGCCCCTAAGCTCGGCCCGAACCCGAGAGGAGATCCCCGATGCAAATGTCTGGCGAACGCGAAATCGCGGCGGACCCCGGGGTGGTCTGGGCCGCGCTTCTGGACAAGGACGTTCTGAAAGAGGCGGTGCCGGGGTGCCAGGAGATGACCGGATCGGCCGAGGACGGATTCGAGGCGACGGTCGTGCAGAAGGTCGGGCCGGTGAAGGCGACGTTCAAGGGCGGCGTCAGCGTCAGCGATATCGTCGAGGGCGAAAGCCTGACGCTGTCGGGCGAGGGCAAGGGCGGCCCCGCCGGGTTCGCCAAGGGCGGCGCCAAGGTCCGGCTGGAGCCGGTCGAGGCGGGTACGAAACTGATCTACGATGTCGAGGCAAAGGTGGGCGGCAAGCTGGCGCAGCTGGGCAGCCGGATCATCGACGGCTTTGCCAAGAAGATGGCCGACCAGTTCTTTGAACGCTTTCAGGTAGCGGTCGAGGGGCCGCCCGAGGACGGCGGCGGCGAGGAACCGGCGGAGAAGAAGGGGTGGCTGAAACGGCTTGTCAAAAGCTGAGGCCGCGGAACGAGAACTGACGACAGGGAGACACGAATGACCACTGTATCTATGACCGTGAACGGGAAATCCGTTTCGGGCGACGTCGAGGGGCGCACGCTGCTGAGCGCGTTTCTGCGCGAGGATCTGGGGCTGACGGGCACGCATGTCGGCTGCGACACCTCGCAATGCGGGGCCTGCGTGGTGCATGTGGACGGCAAGGCGGTAAAGGCCTGTTCCGTCTTTGCGGGCGAATGCGACGGGTCCGAGGTGACGACCATTGAAGGCATGGCGAATGCCGACGGCTCGATGGGCACTATCCAGCAGGCGTTCCAGGATTATCATGGGCTGCAATGCGGGTTCTGCACCCCGGGCATGGTGATGTCGGCGGCAGCGCTGCTGGCCGAGAATCCGACGCCCAGCGAGGCCGAGATACGCCACTACCTCGAAGGCAATATCTGCCGCTGCACGGGGTACCACAACATCGTGCGCGCGATTCAGGCGGCGTCTGGCCAGGACGTGGCGCCGGTCGCGGCGGAGTAGGCCGGAACCCACGAATTTTCGCCGAAAATTCGTTCGAATTTCAGGGAGAAGAACATGCCGAAAGATCATGGCATCGGTGCCAGCAACAAGCGGCGCGAGGACGTGCGGTTCCTGACGGGCCGCGGCAAGTATACCGACGACATCAACCTGGCCGGCCAGGCCTATGTGCATTTCGTGCGCTCGGACGTGGCGCACGGCACGATCAACAAAATCTACACCACTGCCGCCGCGGCCGCCGACGGCGTCGTGGGCATCTTCACCGGCGCCGATTTCGAGGGCGTCGGCGGGTTGCCCTGCGGCTGGCAGGTGACCGACCGGCACGGCAACCCGATGCAGGAACCGCCGCATCCGGTGCTGGCCCAGGGCAAGGTGCGGCATGTGGGCGACCCGATCGCCGCGGTCGTGGCCACCAGCTACGAGGCCGCGCGCGATGCCGCCGCACTGCTGGATGTCGATATCGCCGAGCTTCCGGCGGTGGTCGACATGAAGGCGGCGGTGGCCGACGGCGCCACCAAGGTGCATGACGAGTTGGAAAGCAACCTTTGCTACGACTGGGGCTTCGTCGAGGAAAACCGCGACGCGGTCGACACCGCGATCAAGAACGCCCACCACGTCACCACGCTGGAGCTGGTCAACAACCGGCTGATCCCGAACGCGATGGAGCCGCGAGTGGCCGTGGGTGCCTATGATCCGACGAACGACGAATCGACGCTCTACACCACCAGCCAGAACCCGCATGTGATCCGCCTTCTGATGGGCGCCTTCGTGCTCGGCATCCCCGAGCACAAGCTGCGCGTCGTGGCGCCGGATGTGGGTGGCGGCTTCGGTTCGAAGATCTTCCACTATGCCGAAGAGGCGTTCTGCACCTTCGCGGCCAAGCAGTTGAAGATGCCGGTCAAGTGGACGGCGCAGCGGTCGGAAAGCTTCATGACTGATGCCCATGGCCGCGACCATGTCACCAAGATCGAGCTGGCGCTGGATGCCGAGGGCCATTTCCAGGCGATCCGGACCGAGACCTATGCCAATATGGGCGCGTATCTCTCGACCTTTGCGCCGAGCGTGCCGACCTGGCTGCACGGCACGCTGATGGCCGGAAACTACAAGACCCCGCTGATCTATGTGAACGTCAAGGCGGTCTTTACCAACACCGTGCCGGTCGATGCCTATCGCGGCGCGGGCCGCCCCGAGGCGACGTTCCAGCTGGAACGCGTGATCGACGTGGCCGCGCGCGAGATGGGGATCGACCCCGTCGAGCTGCGGCGCAAGAACTTCGTCACCGAGTTCCCCTACGCCACCCCGGTGGCGGTGGAATACGACACCGGCGACTACAACGCGGTGATGGACAAGGCGCTGGAGATTGCCGATGTCGCGGGCTTCGACGCCCGCGCGGCGGCGAGCCAGGCCGCGGGCAAGTGGCGCGGGCTTGGCATCAACACCTATATCGAGGCCTGCGGCATCGCGCCCTCGGCGCTGGTGGGCCAGCTGGGCGCGCGCGCCGGTCTCTACGAATCGGCCACGGTACGGGTCAACGCCACCGGCGGACTGGTGGTGATGACCGGCTCGCACAGCCACGGCCAGGGGCATGAGACGGCCTTTCCGCAGGTGATCGCCGAGATGATCGGGATCGACGAATCGATGGTCGAGGTGGTGCATGGCGACACCGCCAACACGCCGATGGGCATGGGCACCTATGGCTCGCGCTCGCTGGCGGTGGGCGGCTCTGCCATGGTGCGGGCGACCGAGAAGATCATCAACAAGGCCAAGAAGATCGCCGCGCACCTGCTCGAGGCCTCGGCCGACGATATCGAGCTGAAGGACGGCCAGTTCAGCGTGGCGGGCACCGACAAGTCGGTGGCCTGGGGCGACGTGACCCTGGCGGCTTACGTGCCGCATAACTATCCGCTGGAGGATATCGAGCCGGGTCTGGAGGAGACGGCGTTTTACGATCCGTCGAACTTCACCTACCCCGCAGGCGCCTATATCTGCGAGGTCGAGGTCGATCCCGACACCGGCAAGGTCACGATCGACCGGTTCTCGGCAGCGGACGATTTCGGCAACGTGGTCAATCCGATGATCGTCGAGGGCCAGGTCCATGGCGGGCTGGCGCAGGGCATCGGGCAGGCCTTGCTGGAAAACTGCGCCTATGACGAGAACGGCCAGATCCTGTCGGCGTCCTACATGGACTATGCCATGCCGCGCGCCGATGATGTGCCGATGTTCTCGGTCGACCATTCCTGCCAGACGCCTTGCACCCACAACCCGCTGGGCGTGAAGGGCTGCGGTGAGGCCGGCGCGATCGGCTCGCCGCCGGCGGTGGTGAACGCGGTGGTCGACGCGCTGCAGCGCAACGGCCGCGACGTGAGGCATATCGACATGCCGCTGTCGCCGTCGCGCGTCTGGTCGGCGATGAACGGATAAGGCGATGGCCCGCCCCCGATGCGGGGCGGGACCCGACCTTCAAGGGAGTAGAAAATGCACAATTTCGAACTGGTGAAACCCACCACCATCGCCGATGCCGTCTCTGCGCTTGGCGGCGAGGACGCACAGGCTCTGGGCGGCGGTCAGACGCTGATCCCGACGATGAAGCAGCGGCTGGCCGCACCTGCCGTGCTGGTCTCGACCGCGGGCATCGACGAGATGAAGGGCGTCTGCCTGGACGACAACGGACGGCTTTGCATCGGCGGCGCGACGACGCATGCCACCGTGGCGGCCGAGGCGGCGGCGCATTATCCGGGGCTTGCGGCGCTGGCATCGACCATCGGCGATCCGGCCGTCCGCAACCGGGGCACGATCGGCGGGTCGCTGGCCAACAACGATCCGGCGGCCTGCTATCCGGCGGGCGTTCTGGGATCGGGCGCGATGGTCGTCACCAACAGCCGCGAGATCGCCGCGGACGACTATTTCCAGGGTATGTTCACCACGGCGCTGGACGAAGGCGAGATCATCACAGAGGTGAAATTCCCGGTGCCGGAAAAGTCGAACTATCAGAAGTTCCTGCAGCCGGCCTCGCGCTTTGCGCTGACGGGCGTCTTCGTCGCCAAATTCGGCGGCGGGGTGCGGGTGGCGATCACCGGCGCGTCGGAAGACGGCGTGTTCCGGTGGACGGCGGCCGAGGAGGCGTTGTCGGCCGACTTCTCGACGGGCGCCGTCGATGGGCTGAGCATGGCGGCGGATGGTCTGATCAACGACCTGCACGGCACGCCCGCCTACCGCGCGAACCTGTGCAAGGTGCTGACGGTCCGCGCGGTGAACGCCGCCGCCTGAGCATCTTTGACCGATGTCGGAGGGGCCCTGCCGCGGCAGGGCCCTTTCCTTTTTGCGTGCCGGTCCCAAAATGTGCGCTTCCGCGCGCGGTTTCCTTGCCAGCGGTGAGGCGACGCGTGGTATCGGCCGGGTGCCGGTTGCGGGGCTTTGGATATTTTCGGAGGGGCGCTTGAGGCGGCAAGTTGTGCCTCGAGACGCCATGTCGAGCGTTTTGCGCACCGGAGCCGCGTCCGGGAGCTTCGCCCGCCTTCGGCGGCGCATCCGGCCTCCTTGCCGCGGTTCCGGCGCGCGGAGGCACCCGGTTCAGATCGTCGTGACGTCGCCGTCGTTGGTGACAAGCGTGATGCGGTGGGCCCCGGGCAGTCTTGCGGCGATGCGGCGGATCGCGGGCAGGTCGGCGAGGCACAGCGCGGTCGAGAGGCCGTCGGCGAGGGTGGCGGTGTCGGCCTCGACCGTGACGCTGGACCAGCCGGGCAGGGTCCCGCCGCCCGGATCCAGAATGTGGGGCCGGCCGCCGATCAGGGTTGCGGCAGGGCTCGACGTGGCGATGGCGCGGTTGGTGAGTCTGCGCGTGGCCAGATGGCCATGTGCCGGGTCCGCGATACCGATGCGCCACGGCCCCCCTATGGCCCCGAATTCCCCGATATTGACGAGGACCTGCGTCAGGCCGAGAGAGCGGAAGGCGTCTGCGACAAGGTCGGTGGCGAAGCCCTGGGCGATGCCGTTGAGGGTGAGCGCCTGGCCGCGGTCGAGGCGGATCTGCGGCGGTCTGCGCATGACGCGCCGCCAGCCGATCCTGGCGCGGGCGGCGGATAGGTCACCCCCTGTGGCGAGGGCCTGCCAAAGAGCCTGCACGGTTGGGTCGAAGCGGCCCTCGGTGAGGTTGTGGAGGCGGTCGCAGATATCGAACAGATCGTGGAACCGGGAATCGGCGATATGCAGAGCGCCGCGGGCGTTGAGGCGGGACAGCGCCGAGCCGGGCCGGTAAAGGCTGAAGAGCGTCTCGATTTCAGTCAGACGCGCCCTGGCCTGCGCCAGCGCCTCGGCGGCGAGGCCCGCCGGGGCGTGGAGGGTGATTTCGGCCTGCGCCCCCAAGGCGCGTCCGGTCCAGCGGGTCGGGCTTGCCCCGGCGGGCGAGGCGGCGAAAGCGGCCGAGACCGCGAGAAAGCGGCGCCGGTTCATGCGGCGGCCCGGCCGTTCTGTTGCCGGGACGCCAGGACCAGCGGCACACATTGGGCCGGGTCGTCGTGGATCGTGACGCAGTCGAGGCAGCCGAAGCATTCGTCATACTGGATCTCCCCGTTCCGCCGGATCGCGCCGTATTTGCAGCGTACGGCGCAGAGCTGGCAGGGGGAGCCGCATTCGGCACGGCGGGAGATCCAGGCGCGGCCCCGGATCAGGCCGCCGAGCGCCATGACGGCACCCAGCGGGCAGACGTAGCGGCAGAAGCCCTTGAAGAGCACGAGGCCGAGGATCAGCCAGAAGGCGGCATAGGCGACGTAATACCATTCGCGGATGAAGAAGGTGGTGATGGCGGTCTTGAAGGGCTCGACCTCGGCGGCGGTGTCCAGATGCCCGGGGGCGAGGAAGATCAGCGCGACAAGGCCGGCGAGAAGCAGGTACTTCAACGACTTCAGGCGCTGGTCCCAGACGCGATCGGGCTCGATCTGGGGCAGGCGCAGGGCCATGCCCATGTGGTGGGCAAACTCCTGCAGGGCGCCGAAGGGGCAGAGCCAGCCGCAGAACAGCGCCCGCCCCCAGAGGGCGAAGCCGAGAATCGCGGCGGCCCAGACAAGCAGCGAGAATGGATCATAAAGCAGAAAGGCGAATGAACCGCCTTCCCAGGCAGTGCGGATTACGCCGAGGACGGTGACGACCGACAGCTGGCCCTGGCCCCACCAGCCGACGAACACGGTCATTGCGGCGAGGATGCCCAGCCGGATGGCGGTGAAATGGCGGTGGGCGGCGAACTGCGACTGGCGGACAGCCAGGATCGTCAGCAGGCCGGTCAGCCCGACGGCGAGAAGGATCAGGTCGGTTTGGCGGTTTCGCAAGGCCTCGACCCAGGGTGCCGCCGCGGTCGGCACCTCGGGCCGGGTGAAGAATCGCGCATCCGAGGATTGGGTCGTCGAGAGCGTGACCGAGCCAATCTCCGGGCGGAACGAGCCATGCGCACGGTTGGCCCGGACATGCAGGGTCCAGGGCTCGGTCGGGTCGAAGCCGAGGCGGCGGTCGGTGCGCAGGATCATGGCGGTCCCGTCCTGCAAGGCCCGGGGCAGGTCGGGATGCAGGCCGATCAAGAGATCGCTGTCGCGCAGCGCGACGGGCAGGCCGAATTGTTCCGCCGACAGCCAGTCGGGCGCGGTGTTGCGGACGAAATCCTCGGACACGAGCCCGTGGCGGCCGGTTTCGATCAGAAGGATCGGTTCGTCGAACTCGGAAATGGACAGGAAGTTTTCCAGCTCGGCCAGGGACTCGGCGTCAAGCATCGCGCGGGCGATGCTGGGCGGGCCGACATCGACGATCCAGAGGTCCAGATAGGCGGCATCGGGATCGGTGCGGGCCTGTGGATCGTCGTCGGCCCAGAGGGTGTCGGCGAAGGCGGCATCGACCTCGGCATTGCTGACGCGGAAATGCGTGGCCAAGCCTTGTGCGACAAGGTCGTTCCAGGCGAGCGGTTCGTCCACGGCAGGGTCGGGATGCGCGGGCGGGCCGGTGGCGACGCCGCGCATCTTGTCGCGGGCGATCTGAAGCGTGGCGGCGAGGATCGATTCATGGGCGATGCGCACGCTGGCGGTGGCCTTGGTGACACCGTCGAGATAGACCAGTGCGCCGCCATCCGCGGCTTCGCCATAAGGAGTGCCGACGACGAGACTCGCGGCGATGTTGTGGCCGCGGTATTGTTCGAAGAACGCTTTGAAGGCCGCGTTGCCCAGGCCGGAGACGAAGATCGGCTCGTTATGGCCGATGAGCCTGACGTCGATGAAATTGCCCTCGAGGTCGAGCATGACGAGGACATTGATCGGGGCGCCGGCGAAGCCCGGGATCGGGGCCAGGGGTTCCGTCTCGAAGGCGAAGCCGGCGTGAAGACCGCCGGCGTTTTCCAGGCGCCAGACGCCCTGATCGTTGATCTGCTCGCCCAAGAGGAAGGGTGGTATGACGAGGGGCGAGAGCTGATCGCGCGTCAGACGCTCGGCGCAGGCGGGCGCGAGGCCGATTGCGGCGAGGCAGAAAAGTGCGGCCAGTGTGACGAGCGCGCGCATGCGGCGGAGCGTACCGGCCGGGGCCAGTGGCCCCAAATGAGACCAAGGTCGCAATCCCGGTTTCGCGAGCGATTGTCCGGAGCGGGGCGGTGATGGAATCTGTTCGGCTGGTTCCGGCCTGGAGCGGACGTTGCCCATTGAGCGCGAAGCCGCACCATCGCCGACCCGCGGGGAGGCGAACCAAACCTCTGAGCGGCTCGATTTATTCCAGCAAAGTCCGAACGA
>JAAUYH010091051.1_pt1 | contig 16882 bp, 14 predicted proteins | sample 7278061 | NCBI WGS metagenome assembly JAAUYH01 (sample SAMN14350203, study PRJNA611818) | marine sediment metagenome | isolation source: surface marine sediment (0.6m) | place: French Polynesia: Moorea | collected 2018-08 | reverse complement strand
GATTTGTTTTCTTAGTTAAATTTTTACCCACTGCCCCATTAATTGTTTCAAAATTTAATGCACCACGTATGACAAAACAAGATGTAATATGAACTTAATGCAGGACCGGACATTACGTGGAGTAGAGCATTGGAATAATTTATCTGCTAAATATCTCATTGGTTCACGGCCTAAGATAAATTTATTTCTGCTATCCAAAGGTTTCAGATAATTCAAATATTCATAGCCAACAAGATAGGATTATCTTCTATATCGGATTTATCGGAATATATTCTCGAATTCTAAATAGTTACTCGACATCCACCTTCTGTATTACGAGCTGATTGATATCAGAAATTCCCCACAGATCGGAGTTACGAAACAGAAAGATTTTTTCTTCAAAATGAAGAGGAGACAAAGATAAACGTCTGTCTGATAAAGCATTCCCTGTAATAGAGAACAACCGATCACAGGTGTTCGATGTGGGTAATAAGAATCTGGTGTCAATGTAAAAGTCTCTGGAATTTCGTTCTGTTTTAAGTCTTTTCCTGCCACGCTCCGCAATATTTTTGGCTCGTCCATCAGATTCTGTTATTTCTGCTACCACAGTATAGCCAGGCGCTACTAGTTCCTGAACAGTAGCTTTCTCAGTACTGCTCAATTTGCTTCCTTTTCCTGCCCAAATATAAGCCAACGCATTTTCAAAGTCGGGACAACGGACTATTTTAGCAGTTGGGCTCAAATATTTCTCAGAAGAAGGATAGTCTTGATTACTTCATCGAATAAAGCTCTTTTTTCTGTCATAGTACAACTGTCTGATTGCAGTGACTTCGGAACTGTATCCAGGTCAGCCAACTGTGTACACAGGGCAGATATCAAATTGTCATCAGTAGTATTCAACAGTAACGGCTTTAAATTAGGCAAGTCCAACTCATCAAGATATCCATGGATTCTTTTATATCGAGAGAGCATAATGAACGCAGTAGACCGTCTTGTCCCATTACTTAATAATACCTTCAGGGGTGTGCGTTGGCGGAGCTTCGCAGCTCCTATCGGGGTTCTGAGTCGTTTCATGATAATACGAACTTGCTTAATCAATCTAGAATGCTGTTTTAGTATATCAAGAACAGCTAAATTCAGACGATTACTTGCACATCCAATAAAGGATGTGCGAGCTAAATCGGAAAAAGCATGATTTGTAGAGCAATTATCACCTATCATTTCATCTAAATTGTCAAATGATTCTCCGAATAAATCAAGCTGAAATTTGGTGAGCTCATAGGGTGATACAGCATTCTGAGATGTTTCTTTATCGAATGGAGAAAGTGCTAGTAGTATTTTGCGATACCCATTTGCCGTCTGTGACGAGAACTTAGCGTACAGAGCCACGTAATGGACATCCCCTGATGTCCAATCATCAAATACAACGGCTAGCTTTTCCGGTAGTAGTTTCTTGATTGTATCTTACACACTACGTGTCAAGCAGCTCATATACTTCATGAGTGTTGTGTATGAAACGGTGCCATACTTTACGTGCTTGACTAAACGTTCATTTTCATATGATGTGAACGGCAGGAGTCCGTTCACGACTAAATCAATCCATCCGAACAGGTTTTGAATTTTCGAGCCATAGAAAATTTTCAAAACAGATATTTCATTAACATGCTTCGATGTGCTGTTAGCACAAGTGAAATCGCGAAGGAGCTCTGCGCATGATTCTGGATGTTGAGTTTGTACGTGTGACACCAAATTAGTGTAACTTGACCCACTTTGCTTTCTCAATACACCACATTTGCATTTCCAAATGCAATTCTCTTCATGTGCTAGAGTGTAGAACTTCTCTCTAATCAACTTACCGGTCACTTTAGATGATTCAGGCATTCTGCGATGATCTTCGAATGTATGTATGTATTTAAGTACATATCCTTCGCAAATACAAAAGTAGGATTCTTCAAGACGCACTTTGATGTAAAGATTATTCAATTTGAGTACTTGAGTCAAGATAAGCTACAAAAAAGATACATCGAAGACAAATAAATTACTCAACAAGATTATTGAATAGTATCCAGATGCAGATATATTTTTCCAAACCTCTGACATGGAGCGGACTTAAAGCGAGGACCCCTGTAATACAAAGTGTAACTGTACGTGAATGCACATTTTTTTATTTCCGACATTGTCGTAGTGCATAGTGAACTAATGCTACTGTTACATTTGGGCAAGCAAGTTTTGTCTATCATACGTGGTGCGGGGATGAAATGCGAAGGAAGCCAATTAGTGAAGCGGGCATATGACGGCGAACCTCTGAAACTGCATTCTGACTCAAGATAAATGAAGAAAAGTTACGGTTTTTTATAGTCTTCTTACTAGCGGAATGGCAACATAATACAGTGTTCCCTCTCTCCAATGTGCAGGGTTTTGGGTAATAGCTACCTCTCTCATCGCAAATAAATGAACTCTAGTCTTTTTTACTGACGTTCAATCAGCTAATGCACTGATCTCGAATCCAAATTTCCCTCTCGTGGTGCAAAATGCCAGGAATCTACCAAAAACCCAATAGTACATTGTCGGGAGGGGGCACTGTAATTGACTACTGTAATGATTTGAATTAGTGTTCCATAATTTCGTTTCGTTTCAAGTGATTTTGTATTTTGTTCGCTACAGCACCTCTATCAAGTCTTGGTGTAAATCGTGTATCGTTGAGTTCAATTGTTAAACAACCTGCTCACTGAATTTTGCAAAGTAAACCACTGCACAGTCGCAATGGAAGACTACACCTCATCTCAAGCATCGGACGCTGAGCGCGGTACCGAAGAAGAAGTGCAGAGCACCTCTAGACCGTCGAGGAAATTATCCAAAGCCAGTCGGAACTCGAAATCGCATGGTTCATCATCGAAGATCCAGCGCAAATCATCAAGAGGTGGAAGAAACTCGAAAAGCGGTGCATCGTCTAACTCATCCAAGTCTAAACCACGTCTGGTTGTTTCTATTCCTATAAGTCGCACAAAACACTCAGCCAATGCGAACGATAACCTCCCGCCACGTAAAAAGAAGAGTACCAAGCGACGGTTTACGTCGAAGCCGAACGGGGGAGGTGCACTGAAAAGGAAGAATGGTAAGATGGGTGCCGAAATTGACACTGAGGATGCGGTCGCTTCGTCTGGAGACGAATACACTACGGACTTGTTTAATACTTACATAGGACAAGTCGGAGGCTGTGTTGCTATGGGCCTTACTGCTGGTGATGTTTTAAACCTTGATGCCTGGAATAACCTGGCGGAGGATGAGCGCGAATCCCTTCGTCAGTATTTACCTCAAGGATTGTCGAGGAATGACCAAGATGATGCAGTTCATCGTCTTCTCGGCGGCGAATCGTTGCACTTTGGTTCTCCTCGAGATAGAATTTTCGAGGATATAGCAGCCGGATTGACACATCCCCGTGCTCGTCGATGGCACCAAAGAGTGAACCTTATCGAACGCCGACAAAACTACATGGCGCTCAAAGACCATCAGAATCAATACGTAAGACGATTGCAAGCTTGGAAAGCTTGTAAAGAATCATCTGTTGATGCGTTGGCTGGCCTTGCTGCAATTGGTGGAAATCTCACCAAGCCGGGAGGGCCACTTCTTGCTTTGCCAAACCTTGTGCAGGTAACTGCTGAAGCCGCGGTCGCATCTGGGCTAAACGACTGGGACAAAGAGAGATGGACTAGAGTTCTCGACTTTCGCAATCAAGAAACAGAGCGATATGACAGTCCGGAACATGCCTACGTGTTTCATAATCCATGGGGTACATCAATTGTGGGACCTCTGAAACGGGGGCCTGCACTCGATGGTGGTCGACCACGTGAACATCCATTGTTGCGAAACGAGCGTCCTAGTCATGTGACTATCTTATGTATTGTTCGGGATGCAGCTAGCCGACTCCCGAATAGTCGAGGCACTCGATCGGATATATGCGAATTGCTTCGAGACTCGCAGTACCTCCGAGATGGTGCCTCCTTCGCGCAATTGAACCAATGTGTTTCTGGTGCGCTGGATAGACTGCATTATGAAAAAAATGCTCCTGTTCGCTTTGATCCTGAAACAAAGGAGTGGTGCTACTTACATAATTCATTGGGAAAGAGTGATTTTGATGTTCCTGACTGGGTGAAAGAGAAACATCGAAAGTCTCGAGGATAATTATCCCCAACTAGGGTACTTATCAAGGTACTGTACTCTAGAGCACATGGGACCTTCACAATTCGAGTAGAGGTTTTCTAACGAGATGTCATCGCTCATCAAGAATCGTAGAAAACTGGCGCTCTTTAATTTTCCATAAAGGAGTCTGTGTTATAGTACAAAATCATCATCTCGTCAAACTAGTGATGACGGCATCTCTTTAATGTATTGATTGTACCATTACTTCTTTCCTAGTCGCTTGCGACTCAGGGTTTCATTATCTAAGGGTAGCACCTTGAGTACCCCAGGCTACGCATTGATTCTGATTTCATTGGCTAGCTCTATAATATTATTGTTGGTAGCGGCGACCTTCGTGACGATTAATTTCGTATATTTTACGTAAAAATTTTTCACTTTTTGTGCTTGGTATATATCACATTCGGCACCATAATTTTCCATGTTAAAACTAACAACTGTTATGTGGTTTCATTCTGAAAATACCGAATACCTCGAACTTGGATGACACCACGCCCCAAGAGCTACAACCAACTACTAGCACATGATGACAACCCAATCAACAGCACTGATTCAAAACAGGAATGAACTCGAAGCGCACTCTGCCGAACACCAACCTGCGCTAAAACGACCCCGAGTTAGTTCTCAGAGTAAGAACGTGACATCTACAGCGGAACCATTGCCTGTGACTTGCATTTCTAGTGAAGAAATTTCGGTTCTGGATGAAAAGCAACACATTATTCTCCATAACAATTACCAGACTATCAGGTTTAACTTGCGCAAAGCGTTAACAAGTAACAGTTTCACTCGCCTATGGTTCATACTCAAGTTTTTTACAAAGAATGGAAGCCACCCCGAACCCGATACGTTTGATCTCATAGCAGATTGCCTACAACGAAATGGCAGAACAGCTGAAGCTATCAAGTTTCGTGAGGCAGCTTCTAAACTTCGCGGAGACTCGCTGTATTATAGCGAAGGTAATGCAGATCCTATTGAAAGACTGGCAAATGCGATTGGTAGCACGGAAGGCGACTATGACCTTATAACTACAGACATACGCTCGGAGCCCCGCTTCGGTGATCCTGATTTCAAAAAAATGGTTTTATCAGACGGCAAGTGTTCTCATCATATCGTCATTAGTTTACGCATCCCGCTCGAAGTCTGTCCTGACCTTTCTCTCGGAGTTGATGAAGTTTGTACAGAAGCAAGTGAATTGTGTGATGAACGCGCAAGACCAGAAGAGATTGAAGCCAAAGTCCTGCGACTCAAGCGTGTTTCGGCTTTCAGAGCACTTCGCAAATTGCAAGACCTTGTTAATGAAGCTCGCGAAAAACGCCTAACGCGTGATGATTCCGATGATGAATTTAATGACGGCTTGTCAGCCGAGAAAAAATTATTCGATCTGGTGATGAATCCAGAAGGCACCCTCGAGCTCTTCCTCTCGCCTCATCGCTCTGCCCCGAAATATGAAATTGTATCAAACGATGAAGAAATCATGGAGTTCAAATGTTTCGTCCGGTTAGACATATCGGAATGGATTTCAGTTGAGCTGGACGAGGTTATTGCAGGAAGCGCTAGACGTAAATATCCTGTAAGGATGCCACCGGACTTGCGAAAGCAACGTCTAGCAAGAGTTAAATCACTTGCTGCAGAACATGTAATGGAAAAAATCAATAACACTTCACTTATTATTCGAACTCATGCACAGCAAACTCTGAGACGAGAAGTGAAAAAATTAATCACTCATTTCAGGGTCTTGAATGGCACCCCACTTTATCCTTCGACGTTTGATCGAGTCAGTGAATTGGCTTGCTCGGGACGGGGAGCGGACATGTTTGGCTATAAGCTGAATGTTTTCGGATCCATGCCAACGGAGCTTGCACTAGATGGGTCGGATTTGGACATGAACATCACTCTTCCACCTGAAAAGTACTTGAGAACACCAGAAGACGACGAAGATGAGAATGAGGGCAAAGCTAAGCATTACATGAAAAAGAAGGATGAAGCTGGCGCTGGAGACGAGTATCCGAGAGATGTAGCGAAAAACGTTCTGATTCACTTGAAACCATTTATTGCACGAGGTGGAATGACCAACGTTCAATGTATTACATCGGCTCGTGTTCCCTTGTTGAAATTTACAGACCCGCAAACAAACATCGATGTTGATTTAACAGTTAGCAATTTGGATGGTGCACTGCAATCAAGATTGCTAAGACACCATCTTCGCGTAGACAGTCGGATTTGGGAGCTTGCTGTGATAGTGCGTTTCTGGGCTAAACAACGAAATGTTTCTGGACTAACGGCAGGATTCATAAATCCCCTTGGATGGACAGTTATGGTGATTTATTTCATGCAACACATTGCATTTCCTCCAATTGGGAAATTGTTTAAAGTACAAAAATCTAATAGTACGAAAGCAGCTCGAGAAGATTGTATCGAGAAAGTGAAGTGGCAATCATCAAGTATGGATGGGGTGAATAGAAAAGATATCGACCAACTTGTGAAACAATTCTTTAGAGAATTTTCATCATTCCCATTTGATAAGAAAGTGATATCATTGAATACACAGAATCCGAGAGAGAAAAGTGATTATGCACAGAACTCTGAACTTGGTCGAGCTTGTCCCATTACTATCGAGCAACCATTGTTGAGAAATAGAAATATTGTGGGATATGTTTCGGAATCATGCATGAAAGAAACTAAGAATCAAATGGTTTCTACATTGTTCAGAATGGAAAACATTGGAACTGATGTAGCTTGCTTTTCGTTGAAGTCGATGGACCGCGCTGACCCTTGAGGTTCGCATTGCCTCGTTTTGGTGCTAGTGATGCTATTAGTGGAATATTACTTTCATTCTAATTATTTATACTATTATTCTTGAGTGACTTGTCTGGTTAAATAGGAACAAGTCAGACCCAGTGCAGTACTACACTTACTGCACTTACTGGTACGTTAGAATTAGGTATTTGGCGAAGGAGCAAGGTGGTGTGGAAAAGATATGACGCGTGCACGTAAGGTACCTTATGTGCCGCACATTCTAGACATTTGTTAGTTCGTTGACCAAGTTTATTTTCATTTACGCATAACGCTTTAAATACTTCTCTATCATTCATTCATCATCTTCATTCGTCACTTGTTTCTTCGACGACACTCGAGGTCATCGTCGCTCCTACTACCTGCCTGGTTGCTTGCTTGTTTGTTTGCCCATCCACTCTACTTCACTATCCTCAGTACCCTCACGCACGGCATCATTGTCATTATGAACGTTCTCCCAAGAAAACGTAAAGCTGATGAATTTGTCGGTCCTGACGAATTCCTAGAACAATACTTCAAAGAACGTCGAATTGCTGGTGACTTGACTTCGGATGTCACTAGAGCAATAGACCGACGAGCTAATGATGCACGAGAGCGATTCAAACAGTTGCGCGACTCTACCACAACGAATGAGTCAGCAAACGAAAATCCACAATTGTTATCTCCTGGAAAAAAGTATATCAAACGACTTGAGAACAATCGAAAATCAGCTGCAGCTTCAAAAGTGTACAACGAGGTGCGCAAAGTAGAAATATCCTACGCTCTGCTTAAGCTGGTTAAGTTGATTGATTGCTATAAGTCACAGGTGACCGACCTCACTGCCAAACTCCACCATTCCGAAAGAAATGTGTTGGCACTTCGTGAACGCAATACACAGCTTGAAGCGGAATTGGCGTCTAAGGAGTCCCACACAGTCGATGGACAGGTCGAGGGACGTTCAAACGAATGCAAGGAGACAAATGAAGCAGATAATTCGAAACTTGTTAGTGATCAAAGACCACCTGTATTCGCGGCACCACTCACGCCAAAGACAGCTGAACACGTGATTTCGACAGCACTCAAGTTACCATCAGCTGCATTGAATACAAATCCAGGCGGTTCGAACGGAATAGGATTGAACCCAACGCAAGGTTCATCTAGTTTCGAGATGCCGAAATGTGGCGAACCCTCACCAGATTCAAGTCGCAACGAAACGCTCTTCTGTTTTTAATAAAAGTGAACCTGTTTATCATGTCTACAACGATTCGAACATCTGGTCAAAACATAGTTCGAAGGTTTTGAAAATTCCAATGCAGCACACCTACACTATGCAAGTGAGCAAATGCATTAATTTTCAAGATATGACGCAACATGTTCACGCGGGAGAGGAGTGCTTTACTTTCGACCTTGAAAAAGCTGGTCGTTTCGAAGTGAGAGCAATGGTAACTTGCTTGACCGTATAGTCTAGTATCTGAATTCATTCAGACTTGGAATAGATGAAAGACGCGACAAGAAGCTGTCCATGAAACTTAATTCAATAAAACTCCGAACATGAAGCTTGTAATGTACTCACTACCTTTTTTCAATTCTCGAAAAATTACCGTATTCAATAGAGACTTTATCAATTCGACCCGTTCCACGCTCCACACTATCGGTAACCTACTGTATCACATTATCTTGTAACGATGAAAATTAGACCGTACTATACTTCGAAACGGGTCGACTATACAATATTTTAAGTGAATATCTGCGAGTATCATGGTGGTGCCGACTTTCATCAGGTAAGAAATTAGGGTTTTAGATCGAGAACGGTAAGGTGATCGTAGTGTGTGGTAACGGTTATCAAACCACCGTGTCTTGTACCCACCCCTACAAGTCATTCTTGTCCGGGAGGGTACAAGGTACTGATACAGAACAAGCTCAGAAAGTAAGGAGTTAATGTTAGTGTGAGTGTGAACGAGAGTTTAAGCGGAGCTGTGTTGAATTGCAGATCTGAAGCTGTGGAACAAAATACTACTATTTCTCTATTCCAGTTATTAATGAACTTACAACTGTATCATTTCCCAATATTTTCATAATTTTTTCCTATATTGCAATGCCTTGTTGAGTATGTTAATAAATGGAATCGAGGATAATTGCTGAATCATCTACTGTAGCTAGAACATATTAGTGAGGTTACGGTACTGTATCTATTGATCTGTAGGAGTACTGTTCAGCACGGTATTCTTTCTTGTCAATTTTTTCAGGACTCAAACCACCGGTACTTTATTCGTTTCGTTTCAGTGTCACGATCAGATAAGAGTAGCAGGACTTCAATGAGAAATGGGCGGTAGACACATATTTCAGTTTTGCCGTATTTTGCTCGAACTCATTCCATTTTTCGATTGGTTATTACTTCAATACAGTCGATAAAACTATTACGGTACTGTGGAAGCATCATAGATGCGCCATTCGCGAAGGATGCATAATCAAGGTACCGGTACCGCAAATACGATTTTCTTTGCCAAGTGTCTGTTTGAGGTGTTGTGGACACGATGAACTTCAGACAGAACTAGCTCCCTTCTTTCGCCAAGACTTCATCTGAGAGCCAGAATCGGTAACTAGTGGATTGGGTTACATAATTTGGTAGCTGATGAGAGATCAAATCAAATGCAACTTCAAGTAGCTCGTGTACTACAGTGTATCCAACACATTAACGTAAATCATGAGTTATTCAGAATAGTTCGGGGGTAGCCCAAGTTGACTTTACTCGCTCTGGACAAGTCCCCTCTACTTTTAACAACCACGGATGAGAAAAGAGATTAGAAGTCATCACCCCGCGATAATACTTCTTTTCCCGTCGGCTTCAGAACTAATGTGTGTTCAAACTGAGCCGTATACGAGTTTTTGGCATCACAGAGAGGCGGATATGGTTCTACAACTCCCACATCACAAAGCTGTTTCAGCGCCATTTGATACTTCTGCTCTCCGAGTCTGTCCAAGAATCGTTTCGCAAACGCAAGAGTGCCAAAGTTTCGATCTATTACAGACAGAAGAGACCGAGCCTTAGCTGATCGAATAGGGACATGCGGTGCATCGAAGTTCTTCATGTAGTGACTACATTCCATATCTTCCATGACAAACCCTTTGCCCGTACTGCTGAAAGTCTCGATAGCGAAAACCTCGCCCTCTTCCATTTTTGTTTGCTCCCCCCCGGCCACAATCGGCACCGATTTTCCCGCATGAATCTGATATGGGGCAATACTGTGCCCTCTCAGATTCCTGACAGGTGTAATGGGCCGTGTTTTTCCATCAAGGTCAATTTCATAGCTCTCCATAACTTCTTGAATGGCTGCGCCCACATCACATAGACGCACATCGATTCCAGCCGTCTTAATTCCAGTATTTGTTGCTTCTCGAGCGGCATCAACGACAGGATCGAACTTCGGGTTGAAGTGAACTGTGAACGCAGAATCAATGATACGACCATTAATCTGAGTACCAAAGTCGATTTTCATCACATCATCATAGCCAAGAACTGTTTTATCCCCTTTGTTCGGAGTATAATGTGCCGCAACGTTGTTCAAAGAACAACCTGTTGGGAACGCGATACCTCGAGACAGGTCACCATCTACAGCTCCAATTAGAGCCCGGCTAGCGTTTTCTAACCTTTCACACATGTCTGTGAGAAGAATGCCTGGCTTCATGAACGGTTTCATGTATGAGCGGACTTGTCGATGTACTTCGGCGGCTTCACGCATAGTATCGTACAAGTCTGATTCAATACGCTCCCGTTCTCGCATTTCTGCAGATGTGGTTCGGTAAGAGTTTGCGTCAACATACTCTTGTATCTCGCCAATCGGAAATGTGCCTTTTCTAATGAATTTCGAGATGGGAATAGATGGTGGGTCAGTCTGTACGGAAGCTGACATCAATTGTTCATTTCCATCGATGGCAGTGTCACCTGTGCCCTTCTTTTTGCTCTTTTTCTTCTTCCGTTTCCTCTTCTTCTTCGCACCTTCAACAGAATCTTCTTGGTCCGCAGTGTTCTGTACGCCTGGCTGCTTGACATTTTGTTCCTCGTCTTCCTTCATTCCAGTCTTCTCTCCCACTGAGACTGATTTCAATACTTCAGTTGTAGTAGCCTTAACATCAGCTTCCGGTTCTGCCGAGCCCACCATAGTAGTACGGATTGTGTACATGCAAAGTTTCACCGAGATGACAAACATACACAAATTATCAGAAATATTATTCTTCGTTTTCCAGATTTTGGGGATAGTAATCTATGCTACAGTCGCCGTCGGCGCTCGACTAGTACGAAAAGTGCAGGCACAAATTATCAGAAATATTTTTCTTTTTTTCCGGATTTTTGGGTTGTTATTTATGATTCGGTCGCCGTCGGCGCACACTAGTCATTGCATACTGATTATTCCTCCAGACGGTTTTGAGCTGCAATCCAGTCTTCTCTGTGAGCGAGTACAGCGGATTGTCACCGAGGGTTAGTGGCTAAAAGCTGAGCCCCACAAGATGCCGAATTATCGCAATGGTACGTGAAGCAAGGCAACTATTGTGAGGCAGGAGCGATACTGATTCTAACTCATTGACAATCTGTTTTGCGCACATCCATTTAGCTTCGAAAACGTTTAGGACTCCTCGTCGTCCGTTCGAGAAAGAGCGCTTGGATTCCGAGTTGCAACTCGTCGGAAAGTATGGTTTGCGTAACAAGCGTGAGATTTGGCGCGTACAGCTAGTACTTTCCAAGATTCGTTCGGCTGCTCGTGAGCTGCTCACACTAGAGGAAAAAGATCCTCGTCGTGTGTTTGAGGGTACTGCGCTTCTCCGCCGCCTTACTCGCATGGGATTGCTCGATGAGTCGCGACAGGCTCTCGATTATGTGCTTTCACTCAAAGTTCAGGACTTTCTGGAGCGCCGTCTACAAACGCAGGTTGTCAAATTAGGATTAGCCAAATCGATTCACCACGCGCGCGTGTTGATTAAGCAGCGCCACATTCGTGTTGGAAAGCAGTTGGTGAATGTTCCTTCATTCATGGTCCGCATTGATTCGCAGAAGCATATCGATTTCTCTTTGAACTCGCCATTCGGTGGAGGTCGCCCAGGTCGTGTGAAGCGTAAGGCAATTGCCCGCAGGAAGGGCGGTGACAACGCGGACGATGAGGAAGATGATTAGACTGGTATTAATTGTAGGAGTTTGGACAAGAGAAGTGTGCCGTGTTTCCAGGATTATCACAGAATTCGTAATCTAGCGTGTTGTTGAAATGACCCTTCCGAAGCTCCTAATTAAACTACGTGGTCGCAAGCACAATCTAGTTAGTCGTCCCATGCGCTCGAACAAACAATGCAGATAAGTTCAGGAGTACTACCCTGTAAATATATATCGATGTACAAATTGCAACAATGTAATGTACAGTACCGTACTCTACCGTAGATGGATGTCGACTGTAGAGCATTAATGCAAGAAAAACATTTTTCTGTACAGTATCGGTATGACCATAAATTTTCTGTACAGTATCGGTACCGTTCACCCAGGTGGTTACAGTATGCGTAGAATTGACACATCTACAGCACAGTACGAATAACACAAAGGACAGGCAGTCAACCATTTCCAGCACAGCGTGATTGATTCCACTGGCAGTACGCTTGCCCTGTTGGTAGACGCTTTTTTTACAGCTGGGCAATCGCGTCAGAAAAAACAAATTTGTTTGTAATTTGCACACATGAAGAAATGGCGAAGTGTTCAAAAACGTGAAACGCAGCTCATTCACTTCACTTCACTCCCCCCCACCTCACTTCACCTCACCTCAGTTTACTTGTACTGTAGGGTACCAGCACTGAAAAAAATATTGTGCGATATGAAGGAAGACAGACAGTTGAAAAGCACAGTTTGCAACTTGACCGAAGACGAAGATGATGTGGCTGAAGCATACGCCTTCTTTGACCGACGAACTGCAGCTGAATTGCTTTGCATTTTGAAAGCATCACATCTTCCGCCTGAGGAAGTTCAATTGTGTTCTAAGACCACACATCTGATCTCATATTGCGCAACTCGTTTTGAGTTCTTGACAAAGGAACACAGCTTTGTTCATATGCACCTTGATACTTTAATTTCGCTCCTTTCCTCAGACCAACTACAAGTTTCTGACGAGGTTATAGTTCATCAAATTGCGCGCTGGGTGCGATATGACTCGCACAATAGAAAGTGTCACATTGAAAAACTGCTGACTCTACTTCCACAAAGCCATGCACATCCTTTCAAATATCGTGCAGGCATTGTTGCAAACTGGGATGTCTTCCACCATGTGTACCATCATGGTCTGTCTAACAGTCGAAGTCATGATTCTAACTCTGGTCATCATCACCTACATTTTCATCTACCCCAGGCATTCCGTTTCCATTTACCACATCGTCATCATCGCAATCAAGATCGGTCTCATGCTCATTAAGTATTCAGAAACACTGCACCCTTCTTCTATCCACCTTCAATCTACTGTACGGTACCTGGTCGGCTTTTGTCGCATATTTGGCCATGGTCAATTGGTTCTATTGTTTTCCACTCGTAACTATACGGTAACACGTTTGATACTGTAGTAGGGGACCCACAAATAACCAATCGACAGTCGCTACAATCACTAAAATACAGGTAATACTGCATTGTACCGTGCTGTATTGTAAATCAGATTTTATACAAGGTTTGGAATGGTTGGTTGATTAAAAGCCCTTTTAGAGGGGACTACACAGATTGTATACAAGGATTGGTGGTCTTTGAGGTTAAGTATAGCGTAAGCACGGTAAGCAACTGGCCCAACGCGCGCAACTGATGGGCAAACCGTAGGAAACTAGACTATGCATCGCTCGCCTTCGGTTCGCGTCTCGAGACGAACACCGCGCCTCGATGGCATGGTCGGAACTGCGGCGCCCTTAAGACGCGATTGCGCGCGGACTCAAGGAAACAAACAGCACGCAAGAAAGCCGCAAGCGCACCGACGACGACCCTCCGACCGCGTGCACACGACGATGAGGAACAAATCTCCGAACGCAAAGAATGGATCCTATCGTTGTCCAACTGGATTAAATGTCCAGACAAGCTTCGCTGCACAGGAACTTGGACGAAGCGCGACGTCCTGGCGTACAGTCACCGGAACTGCAAGACCAGCAAGACGACGACTTACTCACAGATGCACGAGGCAGGCTGTTGGGCGTTGTTTACAGCGTCCCCTACGAAAAGACCATTGAAAAGGGATGAAGCATGTTTAGCGTTCCTCCCGCGGGTCGCAAAGGACAGATGGTGGAAGAAGATGAATTCGCACTGGGCGAGCAAAATTATTTGGACATCCCTACGCTGTCCAGTGAATTCAGGACATCCGACGAGCAGCAACTGATCCACGCGGATCTGGACATCATCTCGGCACGTGCAACTCCGTCCCCGTCAGAATTTGTCCATCACTGTACCACAGCCAACTGGTTCTGTCAGACGGAGTTGGTGGGAGAACTGGCACCTACCGTGACAGAAGCCCTTGCGAGGGTCACCCAGGCCCCGGAATTTGACGCACTGACCGAGCTCGGGCACAGCGCTCGTCTGTTTGTCCGCCTCATCCAGTGTATTGAAGAAATAAAGAACCAGGAAAAGATGAGCACCTGGGGAGGTAGCCCCACGACACCGGCTCAAATGCTGTTCGCAGTATAGTTGCGCATCAAGCTGCGCTTCCTCCGGTGGACCTTACATCAGCCGCCCCACGAACTACGACTGATTGCCGCGGTGCGCACGACCGCGATCAATACGCGTGATAGTCGCCACTCTATCGCCACGGGCCAGACTCTGCGGCCCGAATAGCTCGAGGAGTTGATTGAAAAGGCTAAGCAACTGCGCACAGGAGCCATATTGCTGAGGGGTAAGCAGTGGGCAGAGATTTATGGGGCGGCGGGGCATAGCGACTTAGATGCCCTCGTAGCCACCATCAACTCGAATGCAAACAGAACAAAACGGCTTAGTAATTCGTCCTCCGATATCGACGGCACCCCGCCTGCCGTCCGGAGACACCGTCGATCACGACGACTGTACGTCACATCTCATCCCGCGATGAGGCGCAAATATTAAGCGACCAACAAGTAGAGCGTTTGGACAGCTTTGGGCGTTGCCGTGCCTTCAATGAAATCGAGCTCGTGGAGGCTGAGCTGCTCGTAAATGCTGTCGGTCAATCCGTGGTCAGCATGCAGCCCGGCGGAGACGATTTGTCAGCCGTCGATATGCCGCACCATCTCAGAGAATACATTATGGGCGCCAGGAGCGTTCTCTATCCGGAAGGCAAGTTGCGCTGCGTCCCTTCAATAGCCCTCGCGAAGCTCATTTTCCTTCAGGATCGGCCCGAACGAGAACTTTATGTTCGAACTATTCGGCTTGCTCATGAGGCGTGATTTAAGTGAGGCGCCCCGAAAGACAGTAACTATCAAGGCATCGACGAGGGAGATCCATCCGCAGAAAGCCAATGATGACCTCTATTGTCCAGTTCAGTCTATTCACGACCTCGAAGCGGTCATGCACGGCCTTATGCCCGCGGTGGAGCACCACCTACACCCCTCAATACTGTCAGAGATTGAACTTCGGATGCTCGCATCAACAATCTGCTCCGCATACGACGACTATGGCGCACGAACGCAGGTGATGGCCTTATACAGTGCTTACAAAACAAGATTGTCAGAACATGCGATGGCGGTGACAGCATGCATAGCGCAAGATAACGCGGCACGGTCTTTGCCGGTGCTTACCACATAAGAGGCAAGGGTCATCCGTGATCTTCCACAGAGCCGTGGAAGCGGCCAAGCAGGCCGTCTTCAATCATGAAACTGGCACCGGGGCCTACGACGGCGAAGCGCTGGTGGGTAAGTTCAGAAAAGCGCCAGAGAGTATTGACCCCTCGGTAAGAGAGTAACTTACAAAAGAGGGCACACTTACGCAAGCAGTCTCGAGCCCAAAGCGAAGAAGCGCTCCACGCTCGACGTTGACCCCGCCGGTATCCAAGGGATGATATGCCTGCGATGTAGCGACTCGGGCCACAAGGCGAAAGGTTGCGTTGGTAGGAAATGGGCAAAGATCGGCCGATGGGGCGCACGCCAAATCTCGCTGGAGAAGAAAATGTGCAAGGACGCTGGGGCCCAGGTTGAATTTGAACCCGGCCTCGTTGATGCCTGAGAGTCAGGCAGTGGGTGGAAGGCCACAGTAGGGCAAGAGGGGATAGGTATCGCAATAAACCCGCGTATCTGAGGTGATTAGAACTGTCACCCTACCGGTGCCGCCAGACCTGCGGCACGCTGGAGCGAGGCGTACTTCAATGTATCGCACTCCGGCTGCGTAGACACACCAGCCACAATCGTCAGCTACAGAAAGAATGACCACGAGGGCTAGCCGGAGTTCAGTCGGTGCTTAAGATGACACGAGATGGCACCTATCAACGAGGGGGCGGACGACCCCATACTCCCGCAGATACACGTGCCACAAGACGGCTAAAGGTGGCGAACAATCGCCCTAGTGGACGAGAATGGCGAGGCTCAGGTGCGGCGGAACCCAGGTAAGAAACATAACCTGGGCGCCCACAGGTTCTGCCCAATATCGCAAGCCAAAGGCCTGCACCCAAGCCTCAGGGCCTTCCCCATCTGGCGCCAAGCTCCGTGCACAAGGGCACGACAGAAGAAACGAATTCACGCTTCCCTGCGGGAAAGGGTTCAGCGCGAAATCACGACGTGGCGCTCATGCTTCGTGCCGGAGGCGCTGCGGCTTCTGCAACGGGCAGAGAAAGCACATGACAGTAATGAGCAGCACGGCGAGAAAGCGGCGCACCGTCGGCGGTCTTCGCCATATGACGCAGATGCTATCGTCCGTATCATGTCGGGCGAGCTTCACCCCACCGTTGTCGAAATCTTGCGCGCAGGCCTTACGATTTTG
>JAAUYH010020606.1_pt1 | contig 16882 bp, 11 predicted proteins | sample 7278061 | NCBI WGS metagenome assembly JAAUYH01 (sample SAMN14350203, study PRJNA611818) | marine sediment metagenome | isolation source: surface marine sediment (0.6m) | place: French Polynesia: Moorea | collected 2018-08 | reverse complement strand
GTCGCAGGTGTCGCCACCTTTGGCACTCTCGATGTGGTCGAGGACGGCGCCTCCACAGGCGATGCGTCCGCGGCGGTCCTGCGCTATCGCGCTCCCGAAGCCCCCAGCACCGAAGCGTTCGACGACACCCTCACGTTGGCCATTGAATTGGACGATGGCACCGTGCTCCAGGCCGTCAAACGGGTGCACGTGGCCCCCAATATCGATGAACTCGACGACGTTTCCCCGGTCAACCCGGAGATTGTGGCCTTGCGGATCGGCGCCTCCGAGGTCGCCGACGGGGCCACGATCGACGCGTTGCCGCAAGAAGACATTGACTTCATCGGCGACGGAGACGACGGCGGCTTCATCGACATCGAAGTGATGGCGGCCGACGGCAACAGCGATGAATGGCAGATTTCCTGGTTTACCACGGCCGGCACCATCGACCGCTATCGCAGCAACCCCAGCGAACTTGAGATTAGCGCTCAACCGACGTCTGGCTGGCTGTATGCCGTGGTCCGCGACGGCGTCGGCACCTCATGGCACACTGTCCGACTCGGTGCGGGCGAGGTAACGCCGTAGAGCTATGGGCAAACTGGCGTCGTTGGCATAGACGGTACGTGCCTGGCGGCAGCTGTACACGCGCGTCAGTTGCGCCCCTCGGCCACAGACCTCAACGGATCGGTGAGGAACGAAGCGTCCGGCCTTCTGCAACCGGTAGGGACGACTTGTCCGCAATCCGATACAGGCAATTGCGCAGCACTTGCCGGTTTTCATATGTCGTTGCAACAAAAATGTGTCCGTCTTGTAGCGCGAGCATACGTTCACAAGGCCCTGCCAAGAGCTCTGCCGCACGGCCATTGACGCGACGAGACCACTGATTCACCCGGCTCAACGCAACTTCAGCCGTAGGCACAAAAGCAATGGATACCAGCTGGTCAGGGCCGGTGATTGCTAATGAGAATGGCTTTAGCCTATGTTCGCCCAGCCCCGCCGGCAAACGCGCACGGACGCGTTGACCAATGAGGTTCTGCCATTGTGCGCCTACAGCACGAAGGCGTCGGCGCTCCGGACTCCAGGGTCTCTTGCCTGCGATTGCGCGGAAAAAGGTCTTTTGTACCTCGACAATCCATGTTTTTTCTGGCGGCAGTAATGCTTCAAGGATTTCATCTGGCCAACGGATGGCGATGTTTATATCCTCGAAATCGGTCCATCGGTCACCGCATAGTACATGGTCGAAGATACCGCACACAACGATGCCGGGACTCTCCAGCCATGCCAGTTCCCAGCCATCAGCGCGGGGTCCGACAGAAAATGGTGAGGCACCATCCCGTGTCATGTCTCAGTCCTCGGCGATTAAATCGGCGAGCCAATCGGCGCCAAAATAACCAGCCACGCCACCGACAAACCCTCCAGCAATGCAAGCAAGTGCTGCACCTGGACCGGTTTCGATAGCGGGTACCGCCGCCGCGGGACAGCCCAGCTTGGCACCTGCCCATGCCCCTCCCCAGCCGCCGACGATGCGTACGGTTTGAGCAACAGCGGGCGCCAACGTTCCCTGCTCAAGACTCTCGTTGACCGCCGTTCCGAAGCTCAAACCATCCATCGCCATACCCAAGACCAGAAACACCCGGCCACCGATCTTCAGATATCGGAGCCCACGTCCCTGGCGAATCTGCGTGGGAGTCATGGGGCTGTGATTTGATTGCCCAAAAAACCCTTGCGACATCCCCCTCTGGTTGACGTGCCATATAGGAGGATTATTCGACCCGACGGGCATCGAATGTATGTCCCACGCGTAGTACTTTCTCGTACCTGGGACGAAGATGGTCATGACCCGAGTCTGAGCACGGATCGGAAATCTTGGATCCGCAAAGCGGATTCTACTGCCGGTCGGCAATGAGACGCCTTGGAAGCGTGAAATTGGATATGTACTCAGCTGATAAACGCCGCTCGTAAAGAGTCCGTGGATGGCTGAATCGCTTAGGCGGTTCCATGGCGCGTTCGTGAACCCCTGCGACGAAAGCGCGCCAATGCCAGCCAAATTGACAGGGGTACCTTCATACATCAAGTCCCAAAATTCGGCGGAGACTGCGGGTGCGCTCACGGCGCGTTCATCCTCCCAGAGGAGAATCTGGCCAGGAACACCAACAGGTAAGGCCCCGAGAGCATCACCACCAAGCCCTAGCTGCGCAACTTCATTTAGCTGAGAGACTAGTTGCTCATCGACTTGGAAGTACTCCTCGGGACACGGAAGCATGACGAACTGCCCTGTTTCATCAACCGCCGTCACCTGATCGGGCAAATGCATGATAGCACGTGGTTCGTCTGGTGTATTCGCAACAGAGTACTGTAGATTCTCGTATGCGATGCAGTAGTTGAGAAACTCAGCGCAAGAGTCGTCAAACTCATCCCCCAACGCATATAGGTCCCGAAGCGCAGCCGCATACTGCCGAGCTGCCAACGCCCCACTCTCGCAAGCACCGTTCCCATCGGATTCACTTTGTTGCTCTTGACGTTGGACGATTCCAACGGAATTAGAAACAGGATTTGATCCAAGCTGGCTTGCCCCCCCATGGAAGCATATCAGTGGGATCGAACTGTCACTTAGATCTTGAGTATTGACGGTCGAATCTTGACTTTCTTGAGCAGCTCTGCCTCCAATGTATTCTGCTTCCCGCTCTAATGCTGCGTCATCGTTGATTGCCACCCCTGCAAGCTCGCTGGTGATGCGCACGCGACCCTGCGCCTGCTGTTTGACATGAGTAAGCTCATGTGCGAGAAGCGCTTGACCACTTGCCGTCCATGGTTGGTACTGTCCAGGCGCGAAAAAAATATCCGTTCCGCGCGTGAATGCCTTAGCGCCGATTTTGCGGGCCTGTTGACCGGTATGGATGCGCACAGCTGAGAAGTCTGCGCCTAGAAGTGTCTCCATCTTGGCACGCACTTCATCGGGAAGAGGTTGACCATCTTCAGCCGATTGCATGTCGCTCTCCAGATCTCCTGATGAACACTTGCCGTCAGAAGCCTGCTCGACAGCCTTGGCCTGAATCGGTGCACCGGCGACAGCCGCGGCAGGATCACCTAGTTCGGGGATAACACTGAACTCCAGCGCTGGCATGGCCTTGTGGCCAGAAAACGCTTGTTCGATGTCGTCGGAATGCCGCTGCTTTATCTCAGCGACAATACCCATCACTTCGCGATAGCGATGAAAACGCAGCTCGTTTGGTAGAGGGATACCTTTACGTTGATATTCTCTTGCGAGCTCTCGCATCTTCAAAAAACGCTCACGCTTGGCCAATTCCTCTCTGAGCGTCATCGTACGGGTACGCTTACCTGGACTAACACCGGGTTTCGGCGCGGCCCAGCGATTGGGATTTCCATATAGCGCCTCCGTGCGCATACGCTTACATGGAGCCACCTTTGAGGTCCTTGCGGCCCGCTGAAGCAAGCTCCGATACACGTCCCAGGTCGTCACGTAGCTAGGCGTAGTCATTTGGCAGGCGCGATCGTATAGCGCCTCAATAACGGTTGGGTCCGTGATACCGCACTTGGCAGCCTCGTCGTAGATTTCTCGTTGGGGCTTGCGTGTGCGGCCGTCATGGGCGCCGCGCATGAGTCGTTCGAAATCTCTCATGTCAATGATTTACATACCGCAAACGACCGCACTTATCGAGGACCACGCAAAGAATCGCCAACCGCTGCAGCAAGCCACAGGTGGGCCCATATCAAGGTATGACCAATACCGACCGATTCGCGCCGACGCTCCGATGCCGCCCACGACTCGCAGCCATTTGCTGCGCGATCGGCCGACATCGCCCTTTTGCCGGCGGCGTTCCTCTGGCAAATTCTCTTGGCCACGTTCCCCCGGGTAGCGGCACCGCAGCGTCTCTGGAGATCTCTCGGCCGCGTCCGTGACGAATCGTGCTCCCAGTGTACTTGCCACAATGGCTCGCCGCATCGGCTTGCCGCATTGGCCAAAGGATGTTTGCATTGAGACCCATCACCCGTCCGCCTTTACTCCTCATTCTATTATCGTATCTCTTATTACCCATTCCCACGCCAGCTTGGGCGCAAGACCAAGCAGCAGAATCCGATACCGACGCCGACACCGGCATTGGCAGCATCAGTGGTACCGTCGTCGCGGAATCCACGGGACAAGCCCTCGCCGGGGCCTCGGTGGTGGTGCTCGAATCCGGCGACGGCGATATCACCGACGAAGCCGGCAATTTCCGCATCGCCGATCTCGCCCCGGGGGAATATACCCTCGATATCTCCCTCGTCGGCTACCTCAGTACCCAGAGCAAGGTCGCGGTCACCGCCGGGCAGACGCACGAGTCTCTCTGGCAACTCGCCGATGATCCCAGCCTCAGCGAGGTCATCGTCATTGTCGGCTCGCGCTCGCAACGCACGGTGACGCAAACGCCCGTGCCCATCGACGTCATTACTGCCGACATGATCCAGGACTCGGGACAGTCGGAAACCAATCAGATTTTGGCCGCGGTGGCGCCGTCGTATAACGCCACCCATCAAACCATCGCCGATGGCTCCGATCACGTCAATCCGGCGAGCTTGCGCGGCCTGGGGCCCGGGCAAGCGCTGGTGCTCGTCAACGGCAAGCGGCGCCATCCCACCGCGCTCATGCACGTCAACGGGACCTTTGGCCGCGGGGCCGTGAGCGTCGACCTCAACGCCATTCCGGCCACCGCCATCAAGCGGGTGGAAGTCCTGCGCGACGGGGCTTCGGCCCAGTACGGGTCCGACGCTATTGCGGGCGTCATCAATATCGTGCTCAAGGATTATTCCGACTTGGCAGAGTTTATCGCGCAAACCGGTATCACGGCCTTTGGCGATGGGCTAGAAATCAAAACCGGGGCCAATCTCGGCACCCGGCTGGGCAAAGACGGCGTGCTCAACGTGGCGGCAGAGATCCTTCAGCGCAGTCACACCGACCGCTCGGGGCCGTGGACCGGGGCGTTTTTTCCCGAATATCCCAACGGCGGCGATCCCAACCACCCCGATTACGCTGCCACCGACGAGGAGTTGGCCCGCCAAGGGCTGTCGCGCGACGCGGTGTCCATGCGCATCGGGCAAAGTGACGCCATCGTGGGCTCGCTCATGTACAACGCCGAATACCCGCTCGGGCGCAATGGCGCCGTGGAGCTGTACTCGTTTGGCGGATTCACCTACCGCGACGGCGCCTCAGCCGGCTTTTATCGCCGCCCCAACGAGCCCACCCGCAGCGTGCGCGACATTCACCCCAACGGATTTCTGCCCGAGATTCACACCGACGTCTACGACTGGTCCGCGGCCGTGGGCGCGCGCGTGGCCGCGGGCCTATGGTCGCTCGACGTGAGCGCCAACCACGGCGGCAGCGTCTTTGGCTTTGACGTGGAAAACAGCGTCAACACCTCGTTTGGCAGCGACAGCCCGACGTCGTTTGATTGCGGCAGTCTGATGTTTAGCCACACCATGCTCAATGCCGACGTGGTGCGCCCCCTGGAGCTGGCGGGCATCAAACGGCTCAGTCTGGTCGGCGGTGCCGAGGCGCGTTTGGAAAATTACGGCATCAGTGCCGGCGAGCCGCTGTCGTACGAATTCGGCGGCGAGCGCACCGCCGATGGCACGCCCAAGGTGCCGGGGGCCCAAGTCTTGCCCGGTTTTCAGCCGGAAAATGCGGTGGACGAAAACCGCACGGTCGCTGGCGCCTATGTCGGCGTGGAGAGCGAAATCAATGATCTCGTGCTGGTCGATATCGCCGGGCGCTTTGAGAATTACAGCGATTTTGGCGCCACCGTCAATGGTAAGCTGGCAGCGCGCGTCAGCCCGGTCGAGATGGTGGCCCTGCGCGGTGCGGTGAGCACCGGGTATCGCGCGCCCGCGCTGCACCAGATTTACTACAACACCACCAGCACCCAGACCGTGGAAGACCCCGACACCGGGATGCTGATTCCGCAGCAAGTGCTCACCGCCAGCAACGTGAGCGAGCTGGCCAAGGCCTTTGGCATTCCGTCTCTCGATGAGGAAACTTCCCTCAACTTGAGTGCCGGCTTTACTGCCCGTCCGCTGCAGACCCTCACCATCACGGCGGACGTGTATCGCATCACCATCGACGATCGCGTGGTCCTCACCGGTCGCTTTACCGACGCCATCCCCGGCGTCACCGATCTGCTGATGCCATTTCCCGGGGTCACACAGGCGCAATTCTTTGCCAACGCCGTCGATACTGAGACCATCGGCGCCGACTTGGTGGTCGATTACCGCTTCCATCTCGACAATGCCACCCTCGATGTCACCGGTTCGGCAAATATGACCCGGACCGAGGTCGAAGAGATCAACGTGCCCCAGAGCTTTGCCGACAACTTCGCCGACGGCGACATTGATGCCGTGCGCGACGTGATTTTCAACCGCGAGGAAGAGGGCCGTCTCGAAGTGGCGGTGCCGCGGCAAAAAGGCGCGCTATCTCTGCGCTATCGGCGCAACCGCATTGGCACGCTGCTAAGGGCCAACTATTACGGCGCCGTCGACTACATCGCCACCAATCCCGACCTCGACGAGAATTTTTCTGCCAAGGTCACCGTGGATGCCGAGGCCAGCTATCAGCACCGCTCGGGCTTTAAGCTCGCGATCGGGGCCAATAATCTGCTCAACACCATGCCGGACCAACAGGAAAAGGCCGCCAACGTGTTCAACGAGCAATTCCGCTACAGCCGCCGCGTGAGTCAATACGGCATCAAGGGCGGCTTTTACTATCTCAAGCTGCAATACATTCAGTAGCGCCCGCATCTATCGTCTAGTGGCGCTGCTCCGAAGTTCGTCAGGGGATAGGTTTCGCCGTCCAGTTCGTCGGCAGGAAGGCGCGACGACGGAGTTGGGTGGGCCCCAGCGACGGAGGAGCAACGCAGCTGCCGGCGGACTGGCGGTGAAACCCCCGACGAACTTCGGAGCAGTGCCACTAGAGCGAGGCGCGCAGACGATCCGGCACGCGGCGGCATGGCATGTCCGAGCGTCGATCTCGCCGCCGTGAACGACACCCTGTGGCCAGCGCTATGGATCTTGCGCCATGATGACTGACATGACGAAAGAACGCCCCCCATCCTCCCAACTCCCAGCCACGCCACTGTCGGCTGCCGAATGGTCGTCTGCCCGCGGCGACAAGTGGAACCAGCACCGCGTCGGCATGGAGGCCACCATCGCCCCCGTCGACGAACCGCTGATCCAGGCCCTCGATCTCGCTGCCCCGTGCCGAATCGCCGATATCGGCTGTGGCGGCGGCGCCACCACCATGAAGATCTCGCGCCGTGCACCGGCCGGCAGCACCGTCCACGGCTTCGATATCTCTCAGACCATGGTCGCCGGAGCCCAGGCCCGCATCCCGCCCGGCGAATTTTCCGTGGCCTTTCACGTCGCCGACGTAGCCCAGGCGCCCGCGCCCGCGCAGCCCTACGAGCGCTTGGCCTCGCGCTTTGGCATCATGTTTTTCGACGACCCGCCCGCGGCCTTTGCCAACCTCGCCCATTGGCTGATGCCGGGCGGCCGCTTCGCCTTTGCCGTCTGGGGGGATCCGGCGCAAAACCCGTGTATGACCGCTGTCGGTGAGGTCTTAGCCGACTTCCTCACCTTGCCCAAGCCCGATCGGGCGGCACCGGGTCCGTTTCGCTATGCCGATCCGGAAAAGTTCTGTTCCCTCCTTGACCAGGCGGGATTTTCCGAGATGGAGGTACGCGATTGGCGCGGCACGCTCCCCACGGGCGGCGGCCTGCCGGCCGCAGAGGCCGCGCATTTTGTGCTATCGGCCTTTGGCTCGTATGGTGACCAGTTAAAGCAGGCCGGCGATACCGTATTTGACGAGGCCCATCAGGCGTTGACGGCCCGCTATAGCCGCCATATGCAAGACGGCATTGTGCAGCTAGACGCCTATATCCACGTGATTTGCGGCAATCGGCAATAGATTGCGCCGCGTCATCTATTCGCGAATCTGCTGGGCCAGATAGTTTTGCTCGCCGATCTGGCCGATCAGCTCGAGTTGCGCTTCGAGCCAATCGACGTGCTCCTCCTCTGAGACCAAGATGTGTTCGAGCAGCTCGCGCGAACCGGGATCGTCTTCCGTCATGCATTGGGCAACGCCAGCGCGGAGGCGCGGAATCGCCGCCATCTCTAGCTCTAGATCAAGCTTGAACTGCTCCGGCACAGTCTCACCCACGTTGATCTTGTTCAATCGCTGCAAATTGGGAATGCCTTCAAGGAACAAAATCCGGGCCACCAGTTCATCGGCGTGCTTCATCTCGTCGATCGACTCGGCGCGAATTTTCTTCCATAGGCGCTCGTAGCCCCAGGCTTGGCACATGCGCGCATGCACCCAGTATTGATTCACCGCGGTCAGCTCCCCGGTGAGTACCTCGTTAAGCAATTCGATAACCTTGATGGAACCCTTCATAATCTCCATCACTAACTGTCTAACGGCCAAGACGCAAGCGCCTTCGTCCCAGGTTTTTGCCCTCGCGCCATAGGCAAAGACGATAATCACTTTCAAACTGCGCCCGCGCCCATGACAACGGCGCAAGAATACTCGCCTCACCACCGCGGCGCGAAGATGACAATCGCTTTCAATCTGCCCGCGCTCCGACGAGATTTTTTTATGCCGCGCCGCTATGGAGCGCCGCCATGCCGCGCCTCTATGCCGCGCCACTATGGAGCGGCGCCGTAGTCGGGCACTACGATAAAAGCCCGCGGTGCTGATAGACCCGGCGCAAAAAACTCACCGGCATATTTCCAGACTCGAGATACACCTGATGAAAGGCGCGATCGAGCTCCAGACCGCTCAGGGCCTCGCCGGCAGCGCGCCCAGCTTGCGCGGCGGCCACATCGCGCTTGAGCTGCCACACCAGATGATTGCCGGCCAGATACGACAGCGGATAGCCGCGCTGCTGCGAGTACCAGTTGAGCTCGGCCTGCACCCGCGGGGGCACAAAACCGGTGACCGCGGCCAAGAGATTGCCGGCGGCCACAAAGGGATCTTCGGCCTGGATGTCGCAATCCACGCCCACGTCGAGATAGTCGCGCTCCCCGGTCATAAAGTAGAGGTCAATGGCCACCCGGGCGCCGATGCGGGCCAAGTCGCGCTTGCCGACAAAGCGGGCCTCGTCGGTCAGTTCGCCCATGTAGCCCAAGTCGAGCAGATAATCTTCGAGCATGGTGGTCCAGCCCTCGGCTTGATCGCAGGCATTGAAATGGCGGCGGATGAGCGAGGGATGGGCGGCGGCGCTGGCGAGCTGCAGATGATGGCCGGGAATGCCCTCGTGAATCATCATGTTGGGAATGCTGAGCTCGGTATGCTCGTCGATCAGGGCTTCGGACAGGGTCAAGTAGACCAGGCTGGTGCGCACGCCCTCGCGAAACGGCGCTGGCGGCTGCATGGCGCCGGCCGGGATGGTGGGCGCCATAAAGGCTGGGGTGCGCAAGAGCTTCATGTCCTGGTCGGTGGGCACGGGAAAGAGCGCGTGCTCGCCGATGAAGTCCAAGATCTTGCTGCGTTCGTCCTGATAGCGTTCAAGGATATCTTCCAGGCGATTGGCCGGCAGCGATACCCGATAGCGCCGATTGAGATAGCGATGCAGCTCGGCGGCCGAGGCGTCAGGCGCCAAGTCGTCGCCGTCGGATTTGTGATACTTGCTCACCAAGCGCCCGCGCAGGTCTTCGATTTGCTCTTGCTCCTGGGCCAGAAAATCGCGCGCCAGCTGATGCAGCTCGCTCAGGGACAATTCGATTCCGCGCAGAGCGACGAGTTCGCGCGTGCACTCATCGCCCACGTGCAGCTGGGTGGTGGTCGGCATCTGGCGCAAGCGCTCGCTGTAGCTGGTCAATGCGGCTTCGGCGCGCTCGCGGGCGGCCTGGAGCGCGGCGCGATCGGCAAAGCCGACATCGTCGGCCCAGTTCTGTAAGTTGGCAAAAAATCCCGGCATCTCTGCCACCTTGTCGAGATCGATGGCCACCCACCGCGCCACTGGCGTGTCCAGACGCGCGGAGAGAGCTTCGAGATAGGCGGGGACTTGCGCAATGCGGGCGGTGATATCGGCCAGACGTTCGCCATCGGGACGCGGGTCGGACACAAACATGGCAAAAATGCCCTCGGTGATGTCGTCGCCCGCCGTGGGCATCTGCTGGCGCATGGTGCGACCGTTGAAAGTATAGGTCAACTTATGTAGCTGCGCCGACAGCGCGAGCTCTGCCAAATCGAGGTCGAGTGCCCGATCAAAGTCGAGGTCGCCACTGGCTTGCAAGGACGCGCGCACCGCAGCGGCACGGCTGAGGAGACTGCGGCATTCGGCGGCCTCGCTTTCGCTCGCCACGGTGCTGGGATCGGGGAGTTCGCCGAGCCGCTTGCTCACCCCAAGGGCCACACAATCGTTGGGGTCTCGGGTAAATACATCGTGAAAGCTCGCGCTAAACGCAGCGTAGGTGTTCGTATCCATGACGTGAACCTCGACGTGAGCCTCTTGGGCCGGTTACTACAGCCGACGGGCGCCCGTGCCCGCCATAGCGATGTACTTTACTCAAGTACTGCGGATCACGTCGCCCATAACCTGGCGCAATTTGGCAAAATCGACCGGCTTGGAGATAATCTCGGCCGCGCCTGCGGTGTGTAGTTCCGCTGGCGCATAGTCGGCACCGTAGGCGGTAACAAACAAAAGTGGGGCATCGACGGCGGGCAAATCGCGGGCAAAGGGCGGCAAATCGGCCCCTACGGGAAACGCGGGCCCTGTGGTTCTCACAGACCCCGTGGTCCTCACCGACCCCGTGGTTCCCACGGACCCCGTGGTTCCCACGGACCCCGTCGACCGGCGCCGCGATGAGCGCCTCTTCGCCTCGTCGCGATGGGGGCGGGTAAAGAGGCGTGCGAGCGCGATGCCGTCGAACATGGAACCCTGAAGTTCAATATCCATGAGAATACAGCGAATCTCTTCGCCGTGGGCGCGGACCAGCTCGCACGCCTCGCGATCGGTGCCAGCTGAAATCACGCGATAGTTGCGACGCAATCCCAATTCGATAATGCGGCGATTGACGGGTTCGTCGTCCACGTACAACACCAACGCATGCTCATTCTCAGCACGCGACATGGTTGGCCGCGTCTGTGTGCTGTCCGGTGCTCGCATTGTCAGGCACTAGCCTCCGATAGGCGACTCACCATGTCATCGTGACACAACATTATTACCAGCATAGCGCATATTTTTGGCCTTTGGGGCAAGTTCCCACGGATAGTGATGCTCGGCTTCAGACGATCGCCAGGCGATCTCAAACGTGGGCGCCCGCCGCATTTGCCGAGCGCGCGCGCCGCAACCTATGAGTGAGAGACGCCGACCGGCCCTTCGCGGCCAAAGGGGCCGGCGAGCGCGGCGCGCAGGCGGCGCACGTGATTGGTAATCAGGCCGTCTACGCCCAGGGCGGCCAGGCGAATGGCCTCGGCCTCATCGTCAATGGTCCAGGCGTTGACGGCGAGACCGAGCGCGCGCCACCGAGACAGGCGCCGGGCGGTCACCCGGCCCGCATGGGGATGGAGAGCACATGCGCCAAGGGCATAAGCGGGCCAGCCGCGACGGAGCGGCAAGCGCTGCAGGCCGTGAAAGAGATAGGCAGTGGCGAGCTCGGGATTGACCCGCTGCACTTGCGCCAGAATCAACGGATGAAATGACGAGATCAACAGGCGATGGCGCCCGCGCGACGATGCTGCGCCCACGCGCGTGAGCGCGGCCAGCACCCGATCGACCACGTGGGTGACGCGCCGCGGCGGCACCGGCTTGATCTCGATGTTGATGGCCATCTCGCCGCCGACGAAATCGACGACGTCCACCAGCCGGGGGATGCGCGGGTCGCGGTCGCTCGCTGGTCCGAGCAGCCGAATCCCTCTGACCTCGGCCCACGACAGGGAATCGACGGTCTCGGGACGGCCGGCGAGACGGTTGAGATCCGGGTCGTGGAACACCACCACTTCGCCGTCGCGGCATACGTGGACATCGAGTTCGATGCCGTCGGCGGCGACGTCCCGGGCAGCCGCAAACGCCGGCACAGTGTTTTCGACGACCCGGGCGTCATCGTCGGCATGGTCGGCGCCGCGATGGGCCCACAGCCACGGACGGTCAGACCTGAACCTCATCCACGCCGGCCGGCGAGATAGCGCCCGTCGGCCGACGAGCCAGGCAGCAGCAGGTTGCATGCGCATGGGCATCTACTACCGCACCGCGGCACCCAATGCGACTGACGACGCGACCGACGCCACCGACGCCACCATATGGCTCGCGACATACGTGCGTGATCCCGCTATGCTTGGGTGGATGAAGATCTTGCGACCGTGTCGTGCGGGGGTGTGGGGCATGTGGTTGGGCCTCATCTCGGCCCTCGCGATGGGGTGCGGCGGCGCCCAACAGGCATCGCAGCCTGTCGAGGCCCGCGCTCAAGCGCCAGCCGCGGGCGATCTGCCCTATCTTCCCGCGGATGATCAAGACCTCGGTTTGCTGCGCGACCGCTACCACGCCCTCACCTACGCGGTTTCCGCCAAACCCATGCCGGGACCGGAGGCCGCAAACGGCCAGGCCGCGGGCGGCGATTCGGCCGCCGCCGGACCAACCGCTTGGCGCCCGTCCGTGGACGCTTGGCCTCGGCCCGCCGACGCGGCCGACGAGCGCCAGCGTTTGCGCACCATTCTGGCCAGCGAATATGCCCGCAGGGCCGAAGACGCACTCGCCGACCCCGAACACCGCTATCGGGCCCACGAACGTCTGCTCGATATCGCGGCATTGTGGAGCGCGGCCGAGTTGCGGCCGGGCAGTGATGTCCTTCCGCTGCTGGCCGAGCACCGGTCGTTAGCCTTATCCATTCGCGCCAGTTTTGCCCGCTCTGGTGGCGATTTGGAGACCGCCACCGCGCTGTTATTTTTGGCCACAGCCGAACCCGCGTCGGCCGAGGGGTACCTCAGCGAACTCGACGAAATTTTCGCCTATGCCGACAGCCTCAACGTGGCCCGCTTTGGCCCTGGGGCCGAGAAGGCGCGCCCCATCGAGATTTTAGAAACGATCGCGGTGCACATGCCGGCGCCCCAGGTCATCGATCGCCTGGTGACCTATTACACCGAACGGCAAGCGCTGTTGCTCGAACACTTTCGCATGCAGGCACCGTCCACAGATCTGATTCGCGCCCATGGCGCGGGCGCGTTTCGCACGGTGTGGAATCTCTTGCGCATGTTGGCCCGCAGCCAGCGCTTGGGCGAAGCCGCCGCCGCGGTGGCCCAGGTGCAGGGGTTGGGCACAGATCGCGAAGTCGCCGACCTATTGACCCAGACCCAGCGCGCGGGCGCAAGTGCCGTGGCGTGGATCGCGCTGGCTCAAGAGTTTGACGACGAGCGTGCCGATCGCAGTGATCACGCGGCCGGGATGTGGATGTGCCTGGCCGCCAGCGAGACATTTTCTGGCCAGGACCGGGCCGCGCTCTTGTATACGGGCGCCACCATGGCGCGCAAGCTCGGACGCCGCGAATTGGCGATTGCCATCTATGAACACGGATTTGCCATATGGCCCACCCGCGCTGCGGCAGCCGCCCTCGCCGATCTTTACAGCGATCGCATTGGGGTATTGGCCTTTGGCGAGCGTCCCCACGCGGCCCAGGCCCAGCTCGCGTCTCTAGAGGGGTTTTATGCCTATGCAGCTGCGCAGTGGCCGGACAGCGGGCCCCTGCGCCCCGACCTGGCCCAGGCGTATGCCATGATGGGTCGGGGATTGGCTAGCTTGGGGCAAATCGCCCAGGCCGAAGCCTATTTGCGCGACTCGGTGGCGCGTCGGCCCACGGTGGCGGCGCTGTCGTTTCACGGCTTATTGGCGCTCAAACAAGACCGCTTTGCCGAGGCCGAGGACCACTTCCGCCGCGCCCTGGCCCGGGCCGAAGAGCGCATTGCCCGAGCGAGCCGGCCAGACGGCCCTCGGCCGGATAGTCGATCGAATAGTCGGCCGGAAGATCAACCCGACAACGAGCAAAGCGCGACCGTCGGCGAAAACGCAATCGAGACCCGCCTAGAGCGGGCCCGGGTGCTCAGACTGTCGGGCGACGCCCTGGCCGGCATGGGCCACATGCAGCGGGCGCGCGACCGCTGGCGCCTGGCCATTGCCGCGTGGATGGAGATCGCCGAGATCGCCGAACTGCCGCCGCGTTTTCAAGGCGAGCTCCTGGTGGAATCGGCCAAGGCCCATTGGGCCCTGGGGGCACAATCGCTCGCGGTGCAGGCATTTGAGGCCGCCGTAGACTTAGATTCTGACGGCGACGATACCCATACCTCGGTGATGTCGTTTTTCATCACCCGGGGCGATTACGGCCGGGCGCTCGACACCTATCACCGGGCCCTGGGCAGTCATGAGATTGGCGATTATGCCAAGGTGTATATGAGTTTATGGATTTTGGCCGAGGCCCAGCGCCGCGGCGAGCGCGCCGACGATTTGGCCAGCGAGTATCTGGCCCAGCGCAACGGCCCGCTATGGCATGACGATCTGGCCCGCTTTGCCAGCGGTCGCGCCGAATTGACCGCGCTGGAAACCCGGGCGCAAACCCGCGGACGCCGGGCCGAGATGTGGTATTACGCCGCGGTATTGGGGCCCAATCATAGCGACACCCAGCGGCGAGCCCTGTTTGAGCGGGTGCTCGGCACCGATATGGTGCTGTTTTTCGAATATGATATGGCCAAGTATTGGCTGACGCATTGATCGCGCATCGCGCATCAGCGATAGTGGTGAACTTCGATGGCGCGTTCGCATAATCCCCGAGGCCGGCGCGGCTCTGGCTCTGGCTCTGGCTCTAGCGGTGACGGCCCCAAGGCCCGCGGGGCCCGCAGCAATCCCGAGTCGCGTTTTCACGCCCATACCTGCGAGCCCGTGGACGACGGCTGGTCGCAGACGTCGGCGCAAGCATCGGCGTTTGAATTCAATCAAGATCCAGCGCTCGAACTCAATCAAGATGAGGCGTTTGCCGACGATGAGGCGATGGCCCTCTCCACTGAGGTCAAGGCCGAGTCCATCACCAAGATCATCAGCCGCAACGATTCTCCCGACCTGCCCTTCGACCGCTCGATCAATCCCTACAAGGGCTGCGAGCACGGCTGCATCTATTGCTTTGCCCGGCCCAGCCACGCGTATTTGGGCCTGTCGCCGGGGCTCGATTTCGAGAGCAAAATTATCGCCAAGCCAGATGCCGCCCGCGCCCTGCGCGACGAGCTCGGCAAGGCCAGCTACCAATGTCGCCCCCTGGCCCTGGGCTCCAACACCGACCCCTACCAGCCGGCCGAGCGCACCTGGGGCATTACGCGCTCGATTCTGCAGGTCCTTCGCGACTGTCGCCATCCCGTCAGCATTGTGAGCAAGTCGGTGTCGATCTTGCGCGATCTCGAACTATTACAGGCGCTGGCGGCCGACAACCTGGCCAATGTCTTTATCTCGCTGACCACCCTGGATGACCTGCTGGCGCGGCGCATGGAGCCGCGGGCATCATCGCCCAAGCGGCGCCTGCACGCCATCCGCACCTTAGCCAAGGCCGGAGTGCCGGTGGGCGTATCGATCTCGCCCATCATTCCCGGCCTCAACGACTGCGATATCGAACACATTATGGAGGCCGCGGCAGACGCTGGCGCGCAGGCGGCATTTTATGTCTTCATCCGCTTGCCGCGCGAGGTGAAAGACTTATTTGGCCAATGGCTCGCAGCCCACTATCCCGAGCGCGCGGACAAAGTGCTGTCCCTGATCCGCCAGAGCCATGGCGGCGCGCTGTATCGCGCTGAATTTGGCCAGCGCATGCGCGGACAAGGTGTCTACGCTGCGCTGATTGCCCAGCGCTTTGACAAAGCCGCCCGCCGCTTTGGGCTACAGCGGGGACTGCGGCTGCTCGATTGCGGACAGTTTGTTAAGCCTGACAGGAAGAGCGGCAGGAAAAGTGACGGCGGCGGTCAGCTGTCGCTGTTTTGATAGACGAGGTGAACCATGCCGCCGCCGATGCTGCGTTGGCTCACGAGCTCGACGTCGTGGCGCCGCTGGGTGCCGGCAAAGAGCGGGATGCCGGCGCCGAGAATGCACGGGATGATGGTGAGGTTGAGCTCATCGACCAGGCCGGCGTCGAGGGCGCTGCGAATCAGCCCGCCGCCGTCGATGTAGACATCGCGGGCGCCCGCTGTGCGTTTGGCTGTGGCAACGACCTCGCCAATATCGCCGGACACCGCGCGCACTGTGTCCCGGACGGGCGTGAGCGCGCGTTGGGTGGCCACCAGCACCGGGGTGTCGCCGTAGGGCCATGGGGCGGCTAGGCCGGTCACAATATCGTAGGTGCGGCGGCCCATGAGGAGCGCGCCGATCTCGGCCATGAACGGGGTGAAGGTGTCTTCGACGGCGCCAGCCCCGGGTCGGCTGTCGAGCCAGTCGAGCTCGTCGTTGGGTCCGGCGATAAAGCCGTCGATGGAGCTGGCGATGAATACGCGCACGCGAGCAGGCATGGCGCTAGCATGCCACTGGCGCCTGACAATGCCCGACGACATGGTCGCAGCGCGCTCGGGCTGCTCTGGCGACGTTGCCGGCCTGTCTCTGAGGCGTTTGGTCTGCCTCAGGCTCATGCTGTCTAGCTCTTGATTGCGTTCTGAGTGCGAAAAATCGATGCCGGGCAGCTTCCAAACGCGTTCTGAACGCCTCGAATGGATACAATCCTTCTCTCTCAGGCAGACCGAACGCTCTCAGCCGATGCGGACAAGGTCGTTTGCGCAGATGGAACGCTCTCAGGACATCGACGCCTTCGCTTCTCGGAGGTTTGAACGCTCTCAGCCGATGCCGGCACGGTCGCTTGGGCAGATGGAACGCTCTCAGGACATCGACGCCTTCGCTTTTCG
>JAAUYH010075265.1_pt1 | contig 16885 bp, 11 predicted proteins | sample 7278061 | NCBI WGS metagenome assembly JAAUYH01 (sample SAMN14350203, study PRJNA611818) | marine sediment metagenome | isolation source: surface marine sediment (0.6m) | place: French Polynesia: Moorea | collected 2018-08 | reverse complement strand
GCATCGAACCTGTGATTGATGCAGCTTAAATTTTTGGGAATCAAAGTGTTTGAGCAGGCCGAATCAGATAGGCGATATGCATCGGGTAACCTTTGGCATAGAGCCTATCCACACAATTTTCGGCCGTTTCAAGATTTCTGAAGGCGCGTAATACCTGCTCAGTACCGTTAGCATACTGAATGCAAAGTTCCCAAAGCATCGTTTCCTCGTTTGAAATAATGGAATACAGGGGACATACAAGACATTCAAGTTTCTATGAACTTTATAGAAACTTCTCAATTTCTTGTGGACTCATCTTAAAAACTTTATCGGGGTTTGTACTCCGTGGAATCCGCCCATTCTAGCGGGCATTTACCTCACGCCTGATGAGCGGATATGAGCGCCTGGATTCCGACATCTCTTCCAACCCAGCCCTTAATCTGCGAAACCTTGTCCCCTGAGATGAAGTCGGAAATCGAGGATTCATCATCTATCGGGCATTCCCTACGGGGCATTATAAAAAGCGTAGAACTAGGAGTTTTTACGGGGAAATTTTCTTTCCCATCCCTTAACGGCTCCCTAAAATCTACTGACCCCTCCCCTATTTTTTCCAGGGACCAATAGGCTGTGACAGAATTGTTTATTAAGAAAATCGAAATTAATCAAGGTCATCCCCCTCAATCGATAGTTCTAGGAGTGAAGTTTAAGTCTTATGTTTGATTGCATTATTGTTGGCGCGGGTCCTGCAGGAGGCACACTCGCTTACCATTTAGCCAAGCGAGGTCGGTCAGTGCTTCTGGTAGAAAAGGAAACCTTGCCTCGATACAAGCCCTGTAGCGGCGCGGTGTCTCCTAGTATCGCCCAATGGTTTGATTTTGACTTCACACCCGCTGTCGATCTCAAGGTAAGCCGAGTTCGATACACCTGGAAACTGGGAGATCCTATCGACGCCAAACTCAAGACTTCAGAGCCGATTTGGATGGTTCGACGAGATGTATTCGATCATTTCTTAGTTAAGCAAGCCCAGTCCCAGGGAGCGGAACTGAGGGACGGCGAAGCGGTGACTGGAATAGAATTTCAGGGAGATCACTGGCAAGTCAACACCACCGCAGGATCCATCGCGGGACGATATCTAGTAGGGGCCGACGGCGCCAATGGTCCGATGGCTAAATGGCTTGGGTTTAAGGATCATAAACTTCGCATGGCCGGACTGCTAGAAGTGAATACAGAAACATCGATCGATGCAAACTGCGCCATCAACTTCGAGTTCGGCTTAGTAAAAAGTGGATGTTTATGGAATTTTCCGAAGACAAATAGTTACTCCATTGGCGTGGGATCCTTTTTGGGGGCGAATCTGAAAGAATTCAAATCCCATCTGCAAAAGTATGCGCCTGAATTTGGCGTGACCTATGAGCAAGGGCAATTTTATAACCATCCCCTCAAACTGTGGGATGGCAATCGCCCCTTACATCGCCAAAATGCACTGTTGATCGGGGAAGCCGCCGCCGTTGTCGATCCCCTGACCGCAGAAGGAATCCGACCCTCTATTTTTAGCGGCGTCAAAGCTGCGGAGGCGCTTGAACAGGCTTTATCAGGACAGAGTGAAGCGTTAGCCGGCTATACCCAAACGATGCATGATGAACATGGGGCCGATATGCAGTGGGCTCAGCGCATCGCAGGGGTCTTTTATAGAGTTCCGGGAATTGGCTACCGGGTTGGCATCAAGCGCCCCACCGCCACCGATCGCTTGGGACAACTCCTGGCTGGGGATATCCACTATGCTGATATTGCGAATAGGGTGATTAAGCGTTTGAGTAGCAGCCTACTCCCTGGCATGGGTGGATAACCCTCCAGGGGTTAAGGTTAGTAATTTCTCCTGAAGCAATATATCAGCTTACAGGCGTCAAGCTGGCTGGCAATTGAATGCGGGAAAAATTTCCGTGGGGGACTACTGAAGTCAGGAAACAGCATACAAGCGGTAACTGACTTCTGTAGTCTGTATTCCTTAACTACCCTATCTTCCCAGTTTAATTTTCACTCCATTGCAGTCAAAACCGTCGCTTCAATTAGGAAAAAAGGCTTAAATCCCAAATCAATTATGAGCCTCCCAAATATCCCAACGATGATAGCAATGGCATAACAGTAGTCTTCTTTCTCAGTCCAACTTTTCTGGTTAAAACGCTCGCCAAAAATAACCCTTCGGGGTGACGACAGTCTTGCAAAAATTGTCCACAATAAAAAAGCTTCCTCAGGATGTATCTGATATGGGAGAAACTGAACAAACTGACTTATTTGACGACCGTATCGCCAAAACACCATTGACAATTTAGGTTTAAGTCAGGCTCCTCCCCCTCAAAAATTGGTGCGCCTACCCTTCTCAAAAGCCCTACCAAAGATACCCCGCTTGTTTGATTGCCGGTCAAGAAGACGACGGCAATCAAACCAAATTAGAGTTATCCTCACACATAATCTCTCTCTAGAACAGGCGTTATCAACTAATCGACTTTGGACAGGTCAGCGATAACTGAATTACTTATAGTGGGAATTTTTCCCTCGAGTGACAGATCAGGAGCGAGAGACAGCATCTAGCTTCAAAGCACTCACTCCATTTTCCATACATATTTTTGCGCCTAAGTTTGATAGATTAATTTATTCCTTGATCTGACTATGCATTAGTGCGTTCAATACGACTAATATTCATCCATTTCTACTTTGGCGTTTTGACTTCAATTTATTGATGACAGAATTCTCTAATTTTGAAGGCGCTGTTGGTAAGCAATGGATCAAGTAATTGGAGTCTACCATCATGAAACTTGGTGAAATTTTAGTCCACAAAGGACTACTTTCTCAGTCTAAACTCGAACAAGTCATCAAGATGCAGTCCTTGAGCCAAACGACCAATCGAAAATTGGGAGAACTCTTAGTAGACTTTGGAATAATTGATAATTCCGTATTAGAACAAGCCCTGAGAGAACAACATTGGCGTAATAAGGGTTTTTGGGTAATTGATTAAGGGTGATGAATTAAGATCATTTCTTAAGATGAATGTGCTTACGTCAAAATGGCCCCGCCCATCAATTTCTGATATCGACGCGCTAATTCTGTTTTCATCAGCGGCCAGCGATTTAACGTTTCATCTTTTTCAATCACTGCTTCTGCTGCTTCTCGGGCCAGTTCTAACACCGCTTGGTCTTCCACTAAACTGGCTAAGGCAAAGTCGGGCAGACCCGATTGACGCTTACCCAGCACTTCTCCGGGACCGCGAAAACGCAAATCCATTTCAGAAATGAAGAAACCATCTTGCGATTGCTCTAAGACGGAGAGCCGTTGTCGAACAGTTTCTGAACGGGAACTACTCATCAACAAACAGTAAGCCTGATCCGCCCCCCGACCAACCCGACCGCGTAATTGGTGCAATTGAGAGAGTCCAAACCGTTCGGCGTGTTCAATCAGCATGACGGTGGCGTTCGGGACGTCAACGCCAACTTCCACAACGGTGGTTGAGACGAGGATGTGGGCGCCGAGATCGCGAAATTTGCCGATCGCCTCCTCCTTTTCAGCGGATGTCATCCGGCCATGGAGCAATCCCACCTGAAATTCTGGGAAGATCGTTTTTTGCAACCGCTGATGCTCATCCACGGCAGATTTGAGATCCAGCTTCTCAGATTCTTCCACCAGGGGCAGGACAATGTACGTTTGGCGGCCCTGGGCTAATTCTCTGCGGATCAGGTCATAGGCATGGGGGCGATCTCGCCCCTTCAATACCGTTGTTTGAATCGCCTTGCGGCCAGGCGGCAATTCATCGATTTGACTCACTTCTAGATCCCCGTGGAGGGTCAGCGCTAACGTCCGTGGAATGGGAGTCGCCGTTAAGGTCAAAACATGGGGATTTTCTCCCTTTTGCTGCAAGCGAGCCCGCTGGCCAACGCCAAAGCGATGCTGTTCATCGATTACCACCAGCCCCAAACTTTGGAATTTTACCGGATCTTCAATCAACGCGTGGGTTCCCACCAGCAGCGGCAATTCCCCCGTCGCCAATTGCGACAACAGGGTGCGCCGCTTTGCAGTCTTGGTGGATCCGGTCAGCAACTCGACAGGCAACGTGAGGCGGTTAAACCAAGTCACTAATTTACGGTAATGCTGTTCAGCCAACACTTCCGTTGGGGCCATCAGCGCCGCTTGATATCCCGCCTGAATCGCCGCCAGAATAGCCACCACGGCCACCACGGTTTTCCCTGATCCCACATCCCCCTGGATCAAACGATTCATCGGGGTAGAGCGCTGTAAATCATGCAGGATGTCATTAATCACCCGCTCTTGGGCGGCGGTCATGGAAAACGGCAACCCCTGGTAAAACTGGTCGATTAATGTCCCCGTAGGCGTTAGCACCACCCGGGTTTGTTCTTGCTGTTGCTGGCGACGGCGTTTGAGCAAGCCAAGCTGCAGATAGAAGAATTCGTCAAAGACTAACCGATGACGCGCTAGGGCTAATGCGCCACTGCCGGGGGGAAAGTGGATATGCGCGATCGCAAGGGGTAAATCAATCAGGTCGTATTTTTGGCGGAGAGCAATGGGTAGGGCGTCCAGAAGCTCCATCGCAGCCGGGAGAGCCGCCGCCACAGCGCGTCTTACCAATTCGGCCCCAACCCCTTCCGTCAACGGATAAACTGGGACGACGCGCCCCACCGTTAAGGACTCGATTTCCCCACCCGGATGACTCAACACTTCCAGATCAGGATCTTCCAGGGTGATTCCATATTTGCCCTTTTTAACCAAGCCTGACGCAGCGATAGTAGACCCGGCAGGATACAAGCGCTTCTGTTTTTCTTGCCAGCCGCGATTGCGAAAGCGAGCGCCCGCAAAAAAACGACTCAGTTTAATCTGACCGCTCGTATCGCGCAGCATAATCTCAAAGAGGGTGAGTTTAGGATTGCGGGGACTGCTGAAACATTGACAGCGTTTAACGGTTCCAACGATGGTGACTGTTTCACCCGGCTCCAGGTCCCGAATTTTGACTTGACGGGCGTAGTCAATATAGTCCCGGGGGTAGTAGTAGAGGATGTCCCGCACAGTGAATAGGCCTAGTTTGGCCAATCGCTCACTGTTTTTGGGTCCCATGCCTTTTAGATAAGTTACCGCCAAATCTAAAGCTGTTTTTTTTTGCCCCGACCGATGATCGGAGGTAACCAGAGTCTTGGTTTTGGGCGCCTTTTCTTTGGTCGATGAACGCTTTGCAGCGTGTGACTGGGAGGGGAGAGCAACGCCAGAAGCATTGGAGGATCGACTATGATTGGAACCGACGACGGTTTGATCAGATGTCGGCTGTTGATCCGCCTGTTGATGAGCCTCAGACACCTCAAGTTCTTCCAAGGTTCGACGGGTTTGGTAAAGGAACCGACGGGCATCTGCAACTAAATGCTGCCGTTGCGCAAACGATAGATCATCGTAGCGGCCAAATTCTTTTGATAGCGTCCGCCAGCGTTGCTGATCGGCCGACGGGAGCTTAGAGGGAGGGTGATGGAGACTATCACTGAGGAACTCGCTGAAGCGTTGGCGCTTCCCCACCAAATCGTTGAAACCCCGATCCGCCTCTATCGATAATGCTTTTTGCAACCGCACCCAATCCATAGGCTGTTACAGCGACTAGTCTTCATGCCAGCTAGCGCGCCAAGCCGCTTCGGCTTCTGCACTGGCGCGCTCCCGCTGTTTTTTCTTATATGCCTGGGCCAATTTCTTCAGCTTTCCTAACATACTGCGGATTTTACTCCGCCATGCCGATACGGTAGAGTCCGCAAACTCTATCTCAGATAACCGCAGATTGATCGCAATCAGGTGAGTCATTGCAGTGGGTTCGACGGTTTCACTCTCCTCAGCGTCTTCATCTTCAGTATCCTCTTCACCCCCTATTTCCACAAATAGATTCAGCAAATTGGGCGGACCGGCTGGAGCCTCCGCGATCGTCTCAGACTCGCTAGCGGCAGCCAATAAAGATTCGGGTAAGGCCGGTAGAATATCTGCCTGCTGCAAAAAAGAGTTAGCCTTTTTAGATAGGGTTTGCAGAACTTCTCGGATTTTCTGCTCCAAAATCAAATGTTGTCTAGCGATCAGGCTAGGGGTTAAGGTCTCCTTGGGAAGAGGTATAGACTTGTCGCCATCTTTCGCCTCTTCTGCTTCTGCTTTCGCCTCTTCTGCTTTCGCCTCTTCTGGGCTGAGGTCAGACGAAAAGGCAGCCGATAAAGGCGCTTCAGCCGATATCCAGGCTAACGCCTCTAGCGCTGCTTCCGAAAATTTCTGAGGAGGCGTTGCTTCAGCCAAAATATCAGTCAGTTGCTCCGATTCATTGTCTTCTGAAGCATCTGGTTTACTCCCTCGATCAATTCTTCTAGAAAGCAACATCTGAATACGAGCTTTGGTATCCGCCACATCCAAATTGTAATGGGCCGATTGCAATTGCTGCAGTTGAAGCTGGGTTTTCGCTTGAACGCCCAACTTACGCATGGCCTGCTGCAGCTTTTGACGATGGGCGAGGGATAATTTGAGAAAGCGTTCAGGATACGCTTGCGTACAAAGATGATAGCTGGCCAAGATGAGTTGCTGTTTGACTGCATTACCTAGAGCTTCTAGATAATGGGTATAGAGTTTTGTAAACTCCTCATCGCACTGTGTTGTGGCTTTATCCAGTGCAGCCAACTCTCGTTCAATCTGCTCAATTGCTCCGGCCATACTCTTCTGCCGTCCTTGTTCGCTGAACAATTTAATTTGGGCGCCCAGGGGCTAACTCTATTCATTAGTCATCCCCATGCGTTTGCCATAACTTACCTTTTAGGGTTGTAGCGCCTTTTTCTCAGACCTGGAAACGAATGACGACTTGAAAATTAATCAATCTCAAACATAAAACAAGTATCAAATATATAAAGGGCAGGTTTTTGACTCGAGGTTAACCTGCCCCTTTAGCTCATAACCCAAGTGGGTTTATTTTTTCCCTGTCTGAGCTGCAACTTCATCGGCGAAGTTTTCTTCTTCCTTCTCAATGCCTTCACCCAGGACAAATCGAGAAAATCGCCGGACTTGAATATTTTCCCCAAGTTGGGCAATATTCTGCTTAATCAGCTCTTCGACAGTAATATTCTGGTCTTTAATGAACGGTTGATCGATCAGCGACAACTCCTTCAAGCGCTTTTCAATACGTCCTTGAACGATTTTCTCGCGGATATTATTAGGCTTTTTCGCCAAATCATCCCGTCCCATTTCAATGGACTTTTCCTGCTCAACAATTTCCGACGGGATATCGCCAGTTTTGACGTACTCCACATTCGGACAAGCCGCAATTTGCATCGCAACATCTTGGGCGAGCGCCTTAAACTCGTCCCGACGAGCGACAAAATCCGTCTCACAATTAATTTCCACCAGGACTCCAACCCGAGCTCCAACATGGATATAGCTATGGACTAGGCCCTCTGCCGCAACCCGTCCCTCTTTTTTGGAAGCGGAGGCGATTCCCTTCTTCCTCAACCACTCGGTTGCTTTGGTCAGGTCGCCGTCATTTTCTTTCAGCGCCTTCTTACAGTCCATCATGCCTGCGCCTGTTTTATCGCGCAGCTCTTTAACAAGTTTTGCTGATATGTCCGCCATAGTGCCCTAGGTCCTAAATCTCAAACACAGAATTGATTACACTCTCTACTAATTTCGTTGAATGTCGGCACTATTCGCCATTTCCATTTTCATCTGTTTCTTCAACAGCAGCTTCTTCAACTGCTGTTTCTTCAACTGCAGCCGATTCTTCCCCTTCATTGGCCGCAGCAGCCGCTAAATCACTTTCGGTATACTCCGCTGAAGCGACGTCACTTTCATCGTAATCGAATTCATCCTCTGCGCCATCGTAATCTTCGTACAGATCCTCATCCTCCAGTTTGCCATGGGATCCTTCATAGATAGCGTCGGCCAGCTTACCCAGAATCAATTTAACTGAGCGAATGGCGTCATCATTGGCTGGAATTGGAATATCGACCACATCGGGATCACAATTTGTATCCAGCAAAGAAATAATGGGAATCCCCAACTTCTGGCACTCCTGCACCGCGTTGTACTCTCGCCGGGTATCCACGATAATCACCGCGTCTGGAATACGACGCATCAATTTAATGCCGCCTAAGTACTTCTGCAGTTTTTCCAGTTCCCGACGCAACATAGCGCCTTCTTTCTTAGGACGGAGAGCTAGCGCCCCAGTATCTTGCATGCGCTCCAACTCTTTCAACCGTTCGACCCGGGTTTTAATCGTCGCCCAATTGGTTAGCATTCCCCCCAACCAACGCTGGTTGACAAAATAGGAGCCACAGCGAGCGGCTTCTTGGGCGACAATCCCAGCCGCCTGACGCTTGGTGCCGACAAAGAGAAATTTTTGTCCCTTTTCTGCAGAGGTGCGGATGAAGGCGTAAGCTTCCTCCATGAGCTTGGCCGTTTGGACAAGATCGATAATGTGGACCCCGTTACGGGAGGTGAAAATGTAAGGATCCATTTTCGGGTTCCACCGACGAGTCTGATGCCCAAAGTGAACCCCAGACTCAAGCAATTGAGCCAAACTGACAACTGGCATATCTTCCAAATACTCCTTTTTCGGGTTAAGCCTCCATCCAGGCGTATTTCAAGGGGCAGGTAGCGCTTATCAATCGACAATAAAGTTAGGCAGACTTGTCTGCTAACCACTTTCGATCGACTGCTAGGAGCCCGAAACACCCGAAACCCTGGATGTGCGGATTTTAAACAACTTTACTAGCTTACCACAGCTCAGCGGCTAGCTTTCAAGCAATTTATGGGAATTGCAAGGGGGGTTCAAGCAGGGATAGAGTTTCAGTAGAAGACGGTAGTAAGGAGATGGGGAGATGGGGGATGCGTCATCGGAAGGTGATGTTGCTGCGTCTTTTTTTCTAGCGTGGAGCCTATCAGCTGGAGGCCAGCAGTATGGACTATTCAACTGTTCTCGCAGAAGTCAATAAGGCATCGTTATTTGATTTGTACCGACTGATGGCGGCGGTTAATCAGCAACTCGACAATCCTGAACGGATAGAAGCGGTTAAACGTCGGCTTAAACCGGGCCAGGAGATTACCTATTTTGACGCGCAAGAGAATCGGTTGATTACGGCGACGGTTATTAGCTTGCATCGCACCCGCCTCTTGGTTCAAAACAAGCATGATGGCGAACGCTGGAATATTCGGTTCTGCGCGGTGAATCTGGATCAGGCGGAAACGGATATTCAGGCGATATCAGGGAAGCAAACGTTTGATCGCAGTGAATTTAAGGTGGGCGATCGCGTTGGTTTCTACGATCGCCAAAATCAAGAACGCTATGGAAAGATTATTCGACTGAATCAAAAAACCGTCACCCTAGATTGTCAGGGTTCAAAATGGCGAGTTTCTTATAGCTTTTTGTTTAAAATCATCGACGCTTAACCGACAGGTCTTACAGAAAGACACAACATCGACCAAAGTCAAACTTAGGCTAGGCGGGACTTTCCTTACCTAATTATGCCTGCCCGATCAGGCGGCCAAAATATTTTGCTGGCCTTGCCAAAAATGTTCTGTTCCGGCAGGAATCCCCAGGAATGACTATCGTAACTACTGTTGCGATTATCTCCCAATACAAAATAAGCTTTCTGAGGAACCACCTCGGGTCCCCACTGATAATCTGGCGGGGCTTTGATATAAGGCTCTTCAAGGGCTTGATCCCCAACGAGCACCTGACCTCCAATAATTTCGATACGCTCCCCGGGTAAACCAATCACTCGTTTAATAAAAGCATCACGCCGTGAAGATGCTGGAAACAACTGATCTGGCGGCCAAAATACAACAATATCGCCTCGTTTCGGTGAATCGAACCGATAGCTGATTTTTTCGATAATGAGACGGTCATTAATTTGTAGAGTCGGCTCCATTGCCCCTGAGGGGATGTAACGAGCTTCTGCGACGCCAGCCCTAATACCGATTGCGCTAGCAAAGCTCAAGAGCTGAAATAGCAATAGCAGCAGACAAACTCTGATAATCAAACGTTCAAATTTAGGCCGTCCTGTCGGTGAAGTCTGGTACGAGTGATAGATGCAATAAAGTGATAACGCTATCACCAAGATCTGAATTAAAGGGATCGCCCCTGTCAATCCCAATAAGACTATGAACAGGCTGAAAAATAAACCTGCCCACACCCACTGCTTTTGATACAAATGCCCCAAACCCGGCAAAATATCAGAGAGAAAGACCGCCAGCCAAGGATCTTTGTCACTTTTTCTCAGTCTCTCAAACTCATTGCTGTTACTCTGTCGGACGCATCGATGCGCATCGAAAAGGTTCAAAACAGATAAGATAAGGTATCCGATAAAGAGCTGAAACCCCAGATTTATGCTGCCTGTAGGACTCAAAATAATCCAGCCTAATAGGACTGTCAGCACAACTGTGGCGATAATCCAAACCACTCCTCTTAAGCGTTGTCCTGCATATATTTGACCAATTCCTGGGAAAAGGGTCGATAGGATAACTGCTAGCCAGGGTTCTTTATCCCTAGTAGATGTATGACTGGTCATCGCCCAACAAACGACAGGAGCTAAATTGAATTCCCCTAATATAACCCTTGAAGCCAGCCCAATCTCGAACTTCTTCAAACACTCATCCACCTATCCAGCCTTTATTAGCAGAAACCTTGTCTAATTGAGCTGACTACAGATTCTCTGGTGTTAAACTCTGATGTTGCCTTACGATCCGATTCAGGGCGGCTAAAAATTCTTGTTTTGCGTAGGGTTTAGTAAAATAGGCCGCCGCTTCTAATTTCATAGCCATTTGTCGATATTCTTGGCTGTCCCAATTACTGAGCATGACCACGGGCACTTTCGTTAAGGCGGGATTTTGGCGATAACAGCTAAGAAACTCAAACCCATCCAGATTAGGCATTTCAACATCACAAATCACCAACTTCAGATTGGGATGGTGTTTCAGTTGTTCAATCGCCTCCTGTCCATCCTGAGCTTGAAGTACTTGATAGCCTGCTTCTTCTAAAGTAACCGTTAGAATTTGTCGGATCGTGGGGGAATCGTCAACCACCAAAACAATCCCTTTGCTAACCCGCACCTGAGGGGCGGTTACAGAGGGCGTTGCAGGATCCAGCAAAGGGGAATTGGCGAGAGGAAGAGGGGCTAAATCAGGCGAGGGAGCCATCGAGGAGACAGGTGGACTCAGACTGCTGAGCTCTTGATTGAGCAGCGCGATCGCATCAATAACCGGAACCCGCTCTCCATTGTCCAACCGGGTATGACCGTAGAGATATCGCGGGGACGAGATCGCGGCGTCTGGCGGTTGCACTCTGAGTTCTGATTCAACCATTAGACGCGTAATGGGGGACTCTAAGGCGACTATTTGCAGCTCTTGACGAATGATCAGAGTGGGCGTCGGTTTATACTTGGCGGCCGGTGTCGGCGAGGTCAACGTAAGGAGGGCTCCGTCTCGCCCTGCGGACAGTGCGTAGAGTCGGAGGAGGTGTTCCCGCCATTGCAAGAATCGTTTATTCTGGGACTGAATAATCTGATCTGTTTTAGGCGTCAAATGCTCTTCGATATAGCGATAGGGTAAGACATACACCCTAGAATCGGATAACCAAATGAACAATTGCGCTGTTTTGAGAGATATTTCAGGCAAAGGGTCCAAGTTAGAGGGCGCTAGGTCCATCGGGAGCCCCTCTGCAGTCTGGCGATTGGTCTCTGGCGCAGCGGGAAAATCTCCCTCTCCCCAAATCTCTTCTAAAGAAGGGGTTGTCAGGGTTTCCCCAGGGGGAATGTCTGGAGCCATGAGGTGAGTGGGTTCGGGCAAAGACTCAATGATGGTCGGTGCGGGAGCATTAAACTGGGTTGCCGTCAGCGTCAGGGGAATTTGGAGGATGAAAGTGGTTCCCTGCTGAGGCGCTGAGCGCACTGTAATTGAGCCCTGCAAAGCTTTTAATTGAGACCTCACCACATCTAATCCAATACCGCGTCCAGAGAGTTCATTCACTTTAGAAGCGGTGGAAAATCCGGGTTCAAACAGCAGATCCAAAAGCTGCGACTCAGAACGCCGACGAGCTTCTGCGGAGGGTAGCAAGCGTCTTTGTATGGCCCGCTCGCGGATCTGCTCGAACGCCAATCCTTGGCCATCGTCTTTGACCTCAATCACAATCTGTTTGCCCTGCTGATAGGCGAACAGATGTATTTGTCCTGTCTCCGGTTTTCCCCGCTGACGTCGGATCATGGGCAATTCAATCCCATGGTCAAAGGCGTTGCGAACTAAGTGTATCAGCGGATCGTATAGCTTTTCAGCGATCGCTTTATCCACCAATATCTCAGCGCCAGTGACAGTGAGCTGAGCTGGCTTGTTATACGTCGTCGTTAACCGTTGCAACACCTGCTGTAAGCGACTGAAGACACTTTCCAGCGAGGCCATACGAGCGTCTGTTAGATCCCCTTGCAGGGTGGTGACCAGTTGCTGCTGGTTTTTTAGGGTTTGACTCCACTGTTGATGAACTAAGGCCGCCTGTCCAGTGGTTTCATCCAGATGGGCAATTTCTTCTAAAGCCGTCTTCAGTAAGGCGCTCAGTTCATGGTTAGCGTTTGCCGCAGAGTCATCGACTGGGGATGCCGTGGCAGCTGTCTGATCTCCCTTAGATTGAGCCCAAATTTTATTCAGAGTTTGTTGATGTTGTTGAAATTTCTGTCTCAACTTCTGCAGGGTGTCCTGGAGTTGGTCTTTGGCGGAGTCTTGACGATTTTGGTGGGATAACAAGTCTCCCGTTAAGTCCGTTAAGCGTTCTAGTCGTTCAACATCCACCCGAATAGTTTGGGACGACGAAATCGATGAAGGATGCCTGTCAGACCGCTCATTTTGCTCGGGGTGTTGCTGCGGCTGCGCCCCGTCCTCCACAGCTGAGGGCTTAGGAGCATCGATTGGCTGATAGTGGATGCCAGCGAGTTGCTGTAGGGTGGTGGAGGGCGCTCCGCCCCGGATGCGATCGCCTTCCATGACGGAGGCTTGCCCCTGTCTCAGATCCGCCAGGGTAATCTGAGCAATGGTCATGGCTTGATCAGGATGGGCGTCTAGGGCTGCGATCGCAGTTTGAGCAATTTCCCCAAATCCCTTCAAATCTAACGCTTCCGCCAAACCTAGGAAAACATCGGATTGCTCGCGTAAAACCATAGCAATCGGTCTTACCGTCGGCTGCTTCAAGGCCGATTCTAAAGCAGCTAACCCTTCTCCGACAACAGTTGAAAAAATAGAATGGGTGATATCTATACCCAACTCCACAGAGGTCGGCAATTGCGATGTCTGGGTTGCAAAAGAGCCCAATTTAGCTTGCAATTGGGCGAAAATCGCCGTCGCCTGATCAGACACCTGCCCCTGATCAAGGGGGGTATGATTCAATTCTGCCGTTAACAACAAACGTAAGCATTCATAGCACCGAAATAGTAAGGCTTCCAAGGCCGAATCAATGACTCGAGCGGGGTTATGAAGCGTATTGAACACGTCCTCCAAATCATGGGCCAGCTGGTGAATAGTCTGCAGATCAACACTGGCCGCCATTGCCTTCAAGGTATGGGTCGCCCGCATCAGGTTATAGACTTTATTAAGGCTGCGGTCTTCCTTTAGAGTCAGCAGATCTTGTTCAATCGTTTGCAACAACTCCGGAGCTTCCGCCAGGAAACAGGCATAAGCCTGGCCACGGGGTTGGGGGACGTTACTCATAGCTTAGTTCTGCTCGAATATGCGGGGTGCTAATCGCCCACCCAGCTTGGTGTTTGGTGAGTTAAGCAAAGAGTCATCAAAGGAAGCGGTGTTAGGGGGAAGGCTGATCACTTGATCCAGCAGTATTGTGAGATCAATGACCGAACATAAGTCATCTTTGCCTTGACGGGTATAACCACTCAAATACTCCGGAGATGCACTTGTGCGATTTTGAGCCTGAATTACCAGTTCAGAATCCGTGATCAGACGACTGATAATAGACTCTAGAGCAATAAGCCGCCGCCCATGACGAACTACCAAAATGAGTATTGCACCGTGTTCCATTTTACCAGACGGAACTGTGGCCGCCAGCTTGGGCTGGAGTAAGCCGGACAAGCCATAGAGCGGGAGCATCTGATCTCGCCAATGGACAAAACGCTGATTCCGAGATTGGATGATTTGGTCAGCTTTTGGCGTCAAATTTTCTTCAATCCTGGTATACGGCAAGAAAAAAACAATAGAGCCCGCCATCCAGATAAAAAATTGAGTGGTCTTAAGGCTTCGCTCTGCAACCGAATTTCCAGACAATTGACTGGCTGCATTCGCCAGCGAATCTTGAGGATTGAAAGGTAGTTCAACGATTCCCTGATCGGACAATTGAGCATGTTTGACCGCAATTCCTTTAGCATGCTCCTTGAAGATATTGGTTTGAGCAGCGCGGAATCCTGCTAGAGCGATTTTTCCGATCGTCCGGGCGGAAAAAGGATCGGTCTTTAAACCCGCCAGCATTGTTTGGCCAATGGCAATCACCTCAACCAGGCCCCATCGCTCGCCTAGTCTGATTAGGGCGTTTGCCTGCACACCTAACTCTGCAGGTAATTGATTAATTTGAAAATGAGACAAAACTGCTTCTATACTCTCCAACCGCTGTAAGACTTCCGAAGCAACCGTTAATTCAGAACCATTTGCAGAAGGTTCAATTAGCGCAGGTCGGTTGCCGCCGCCAGGCAATGACGGATCCAGTTTGACCTCCATCTGGATGAAGATAGGCAGCACATCGGCAAGGATACCGGATCCGTCATAATGACCCATTCCGATTTGAGCAGACAGCGATTGTTGGAGACAGACAATGGCTTCCAAGAGGAGATTAACGAGTTCCGCGTCAATCACAGCCGATTGCTGACGCAGAGATTGGAATATATCCTTAAAACGGCGCGCTAATGTTTCAATATCGGGCAAATTCAGATATCCAGATCCTCCCTTCAGATCGTGGGCGGCCCGAATCAGCATGTCGATTGTGGCGGAACTGGGATAGTCAGAAAGTCCAAGAACTTCTTCCTGCATATTTTCTAAGAGATCTAGCGCCTCTTGAAAGAAAATTCGTCGCGCTTCTGCCTGAGTATCTCCTTCAACAGCCATAGCAGATTACCTGTATTGAACAAAGTAGAGGTTAGAGGGCGCGTTATTGATCTCTTTTCACCTGAGGGAATTCACGTCAAACATGAAGTCCCAGAAGAAAACGGTAGATGGGTAGATGGGTAGATGGGTGGATGGGTGGATGGGTAGATGGGTGAAATAAATTTCCCCTACCCCCCTTTGAAAAAGAGGGAGAAGCTCAAAGTCTTTCTCTTTCTCTAGCGAAGCGGTTCGTTAGCGCGGGGATTGAGGGGGATCGAGTAACCTCCACAATCAGTGGCAAGACGTGTGCGAACCCTCTCTGACTGAATACCGGAGTGAGGACCCAACTTGAGAATGGCTATACCAGTTGAACCAAGAGGGAACCCTCTCGCCGCCTTTCGGAATCAGTAGAACCGGAAATTTTTATGAGTTGGGTTCTGGCGGCTGTGATTCAGCCTCCGGTAGAGTGAGGGTGGTTAATGACTTCACCACCGCCGCAGATTGTTCTGAGGTATGGTGAGCAAAGTTCGCCACGTTTAAGGCGGCTCGACTGGCGGCGGTCGACGTCTTGACCTGACCCGCTGCAGCTTGGGCCATCTTGCCCACCAACATACTCATCTTGGCGCTAACGGCGGCAATCTCACCGAGTTTATTTTGGGTCTCCTTAGTTAATTCAGTTTCAGTGAGAGCCTGTTCAGCGCCGACTTCCATATCAGCGGCTAGCGAGTTCGCCTCCGCTTCAATTTCCAGCACCAGAGGCTCTGTAACCGCAGTGGTCTCGGCCAACTGTTGGCTTAAGGAGCGAATGGTTTCCGCCACAGAGAGGACGGACATCTGACCGCCTTCCCCAGTCCGGCCTGCCGTAATAGCCACATTCATCACTTGCTGGTTCATTTGCAGCGTTAGCTCGTTAATTAATGTGAGGGCTTTCGCAATCTGTTGAGAGGATTGTCCCAGCTTTTTGCTTTTGGCGGCGGCTCCCATCGCAATTTCCTGCAGGATAGAAATGCTATCTACGGTCTGGCTAATGAGTTCATGGCCAATTTGGATCGTTTGATCCGTTTTCTGAATTTGCAATTCGGCTTGATGGGCCGTGGTGACCATTTCTTGGGCCGACTCGGTCACGGTTTGAATTTGTGCGATCGCGGTCTCAACCGTCTCAGTCTGGCTCTGGGCCTCCTCCGAAAGAGTCTTAAGGGCGAATTCGCTGTCCTTGAGTAAAACAGCCATCTGTTGTTGAATTTCCGCCTCTAACGACATTTCATTCACCCGTCCGATCAACTTGGCGTTATCGAGGGCATATCCAACTTGGACGGCAAGTTGAGTGAACCAACCGATTTCCAGAGACTTCCAATCCCGAGGGCCGGAACATTGATGGGCCACCAGCAAACCCATCAGCTTCCCTTCATGCAGCACGGGGACGACCAAATTGGCCTTGACAGCGAGGACTTCTAATTGGTCAATATAGCACTGGGTTAAGCCCCCCTCATAGATATTATTGAGGGCCCGAACCCGGCCATTTTCATACTTTTTGATATACCGAGCTTCAAAACAGGGGTCTTCGATGGTGCGGCCCAACGCCTGAGGCCAGTTGGCGCCCACCGACTCAGCAATCACAACTCCTTGGGATTGCCGATCCACACTGTAAATCACCGCGCGGTCGCAGGTAAGCACCCGGCGCGCTTCCTCCACTGCAGTTTTGAGCACATCCTCTCGACTCAGTGAGGCGTGAATTTGCCGGGTAGCGTCCATAAAGAACGTCTGCCACTCAACCTCACGGGCG
>JAAUYH010029843.1_pt1 | contig 16885 bp, 10 predicted proteins | sample 7278061 | NCBI WGS metagenome assembly JAAUYH01 (sample SAMN14350203, study PRJNA611818) | marine sediment metagenome | isolation source: surface marine sediment (0.6m) | place: French Polynesia: Moorea | collected 2018-08 | reverse complement strand
CTGACCTAAATTCTGAGCGATTCTGGCTAATCATAAAGAAAGAAACGCACGCTGTTAATATTATCGTCTTATTCCGGAATTCAAGAAATAGAAATAAACTCTCCCTTTTTGTTCGACATTAAACTGGTTTAAATGATTTGTTGCCCTTGAAAATTGATCAAGATCACTTTCGAATACAGTTTCTAAAAAGACTTCATCCTAGCACGATTGAACTGCGAAGGATTAGTTTAAAATTTTATTTTAGTTCCTGTGAGAGTTCCGCCCTTCACATACCCTCGGTATCTGAATCCATTCTACATCTGATCATGCACCTTCTGAGATATGGGACTCTATTAGAATCTGTAATTTAGGTGACAGAGTCGACACGTTCAACAGCAGTTTCCATGTACCATTTCTGTTCCGGCTTGTAATTTATCCAAAATTGCATGCAACGGATTATATAATGTAAAGGCTGAGCTTCTCAGCAATATGTTATCAACGAATTTCCTGTTTCAATTACTTGACTAGTAACAAATCTAACCGTTGAGAAATTGAAACCTCTTCTCTCATTGAAGTATTTTTTCTATTTATTCCTTCTAGTCCTTTAATTTCCTTTTTGTATTAACTAGCTAGCATGGAAGCGCAGATGTATCAGCAATTAGTCTATTTCAAAAATCTCAACCCAAGCCAGTGACAATAAAACACACCACGAATTGTTCACAGAAAATAGCAGAGCATGCACATAGTCTGAAGGTTAGAACGAGAATCGGCGTCAAAATTTCACAAGTTTAAATTCCATTGAACCCTCAAAGATGCCACTTAGCAGCAGATCTCCTCAAATGATCACCATATCATTGAATGACAGCATAGTGTCTAGGCTCAACCTTTGACCAACATCGCAGTCACCGGCTGCGCCAGTCTGAGCTCTTTCTACTGATTATCTTTAAATAGATTGATTCCTTTACCAAAAAAGCAAAAAAACTGCCTGAACAGAAGTAAGTGCGCCGCGTGTATCTATCGTTGCACTATAACCGCAGAAATTGCATACATACCTTTGCTGGATTGCACGAAGTTCTTTCACCTATAGGACAATATGCTGACAATAAATCTAATCACTCACCTTCATCGTTGTTTTGCATGTTGACTATGGATTGAATTTCAAATTTTTTCTGAAAAACAAAGTAAAGATATTATAGGTTAGAGTTCAGAATACCAATTCCTCTGAGAGAAATCATCATACCTTAAAAATCGGAGACAACAGCCTAATGATCAGCTGGTTTCTATTGCTGGATTAAAAGAGGACGCCAACAATATAGGTAATAAACTAAACGAGTTGTTCTGGTATATCAATAGGATGCGTTTCCATCAGAAGAAGTGGTTCTATCATAACAGTACTTTTGTAAGTACGTACTAAACAGTGATAAATTGAAGCTGAAAAAACTTTAAAATTAAATTGTCGAAATAATAAAGTTAATAGTCGTCTACCGTTTGGTTTGTCGCAAGGAAATTTTATCCCGGAATTTCCTAATTTAATCATTGACCGTAGTCTCATCAACCATATAGTGGACTCGGTCACCCTCACTCGGAGTGCTGGCTTACTGTTCAAGCGTTCTGAAGACAAGTATGATTTTTCAGATGAGTTGGCGTTTCAGTATCTTTAAGATGTAGACCTTGTATTGGTATTTGAATTGTACGCTCAATGCCGGCCAGAGTAGATTATACTCAGACATGGAATTCCAAATTTAGGTTGTATAATTCGAAAGATTCGCTTGAACTCATGCTATGACACAGAAATGAATTGCTATTTTTGGGTCATGAAACTTTAAAGTTTCAAACATCTCATCTGCGTATGCCTAAAGACTGTATAGTTTGTGTGTGTATACAGAATCAAGAATATCTTCATTGAAAATGTTGGAATTAACTTCAGCATGTTAAGTATCTTTGACTGGATCAGGGATAATGAATTTCGAATCGAAATTTAGGGATCACTTTAGCATTTTTTGGGCCTCAATATTCAAAATCAAACAGATAGTGACATTAACATTTAAGTAGAAATCAAAAACTATTTTTAGCAAACGAAAATCAACCCAATTCTTTAAAACCACGAATATTAATGAATATAAGTTTGTGGATGGTGCAGTTAAAAACTGACATTTAAATAGATCTACAATGCTTAAAAATTCCAATCAATCAGATGCTACTGAAAGACTTAACTTTTATGATTCTTTACATAGAATGAGTATGCGCAAATAATTAATATATGTATATATATGAATATACCTACTGAATACAAAATACCTTACCAAATCGAACTTGAATCAGTACAAAATGACTAATTTGGTTTGCTCCTACTCCAAAGAAAATTTCCTGAACAGTTCGCTTTGATTAATGAGACAATACTATTTCAATAAATTATTTTGCGTTTACAGAACCCAATCAATTTGAAATGAATTGTTGCAGACTGCGACTACAGAAAATATGCTTTGTGCATGATTTCTCATCAGGCAATACTACTAAAATCTTTTTGTCTATTCGGTCTTACATTGTTAATCAGTTACGCAAACTCTGCAAAAATAGTGTCCTTCCTAAATCACTGACGGATTGAATCTAACAAATTTGGATGGAGTTTTGAATGTCTACATGTTTCTTGAATCTTTTAAGTTTGTATTACAAAGCCATAATTATCTTTCAGTCAATCAAGCTGTAAATGATCATAACTGCTAGTAGACTGATCAATAATAGAGGGAATTATAGTAAGAGAATACAACAGCATGTGAGCACTACTATACTAAATTGCAATTCGTAGATTTTAATGTATTTAAATATTAGTGATCAAATTTTGGGTCAAGAACTCTTATAGATATGCCATTTGAGTGAAGTAACGTTTTCTACTAAATTTTCTAACATGTGCAAAATATTATTTGAGATTCCAATTAGTATTTTAACACTAATGCTTTCTAGGTTTCTTGTTCTGAGGACATCAGCCTGAGGTCGAGCAAATTTAATTTATATAATATTATTCTTCGGGTATCCACAAATTGCCATTTAAAGGGACCTAGTTTCTAAACATATCTCGTATATCATACTTCTGTTAGGATCTTTTGAAGAGGTTGTTCAGGTGCTTCTGATTGTAGCTTCCAGTAATTTTAAAAGAATATTATTTTGTTTAGCCGAATTTGTTGTTTTTATGTCGTAATCCTTTCAATGTATGCCAGAGAAATCTTCCTATCAATGGATGAAATTGCGCGGGAAAAAATTGCTCAAGTTAAGGCACAGTTTTCGTTGGTTCAGTTGGTATCGTTTGTACTGGTTTCTCCAAATTAATGCTTGATTTCGACAGGAACGGTTCTCAAGTTTCATTTTGCTTCCAGTTTATGTCCGTTTCTCGTTTGACCGTTCATGTGCAGATTTGCAGTTAAATTGTTCTTGTACCAAAGTGGCACTGCCTTTCGTTCTTACAGTATCGCATCCACCGAATCTTCGAACGCGTACAACGAAGACAAACGGAGCAATCTCACAGCTGCCCTCGACCGCAACCTGAAGTTCTTCGCTCACCACCAGTGTTGCACTATGGAAGAGATTGTGCCTCGTGATGCGAAGACGGTTCGGGGCATTCTTGCCAGCATGGAGGTGTCTGATTACGACGAGCACGTAGTTCATCAACTACTAGAACTGCTGTACCGTCACGTCAGTGTGGTAGCCGCGGAATCGGCCGCGATGGCTCGTCATGCCGGGCGCGAAGTCGCCGATACAGAAGATGTGAAGCTAGCGGTGCGAATGCGATGCGAATTCACGTATAACGCGCCACCGAATCGGGTGCTTCTGGCGCGCCTGGCGTCGGAGGTTAATTCGCAACCGCTACCGGCTATTGAGCAGAAGGCGGGAGTTGCTATCCCACCGCGTCGCCGACCTCTCTGACACGGCAAGTTGAAATGATATCGAAATAATTTAGTCGACCAAACGGAACCTCTCTTATCCTCTGTGAACGAACACTGACACAAGCACTACCCCAACGACCTACGCCTTAATGTACAAGTAAAGCGCATAAACCAGCGCGCAGTACAACGCCGTTACTGCGGTACAATAAAAATTAGCTTGAAGCCACGCCGCCACGGTAATTCTGTTCCACCTCATGAGCGGCCCATCGAATTTCCCATTCTTGTAGTACTTGTCGATCATCGCATCTTTCTGCTCGAACAGCTTGTATAACCACTTCTTCGCTCCTTCTTCGTCTTCCGGAACATTCTCAATCGGAATTCGTCGCTGATGCACATGAATGACGCGATTCTGCAATGCGGTGGTGAAGTACAATCTCAAAAACGAGGGTCGCACTTCTTCGCTCGGTTCGGTCCCATACGCAATCGTCACGTCGTAAATCGCCGTCGCTGTACCTTTCAGTGCTTTCCTCATGGTTACAAAACCCTTCGTTCGCGGTTGCAGCACATGGTCAAGAGCTTGCAAATCCCTCTTCTTCGCGAAATCTCGCGCCTTGGCCAGCTTCGAATTCGTTCGCCTGGTACCTTCGGGGAAAATGATGAACCAAAACGGCAGATCCCGGCGTCGTTTGTCCACTAAACGGTGATACAACGTGCTCATTGCCGCACCCGCCTTTCTCGCCTCTCTCTCAATAAACACAACCGAGTCCGTGACCGCACCGACAAGCCCAAAAACCGGGAAAACCAACAAAGATTTCTTCGCCATGAACTTGAAATCACCGCCACGCCCAACGTTGCGCGCCAACGAGATCAATAACACAGAGTCGATCCAAGAGCGATGATTACTCAACACAATCGCGGTCTCATCGGATTGAAATGCGTCGCCAGTAAGGCGCACGGTGAAACCGCCATAATGTTCACTATGTCCCGCAAATAACGAGAACCAAGTGCGAAGAACCACGCTTTGCATTCGAATCACAGGCCGGAACAAGAACGGGAACGGGCGGCACAGCAGCACTATGAATCCAAACACGCCATTAATAATCAACGCCGAGAATATCGAGATCAGCGCCGAATGGATAAGCACGAATGGCAGCCCCACGATGTTCATCACCCATTCTAGAGGAGTCATCGTCCAGCAGATGTAAGGTAGTGCACGATTACTCTTCTTCACTCCGCTCGCATTTCAGGGGCTTTCACCGATTTCCTTCTGTTTGGGCGCCTCGGGAAGCGAAACTAGCGTTCAAATCTTAACCACTTGCAGACCGCACTGTACTGTACGGCAGCGGAACAGTACGTAGTCCAAATTTCTTCGAATTGTTTCGTTCACATCTCCGAAATTAGAAACGACGAAATCACGGGAACGACCCATCCACAAGATTGAACTGTACGCGACTTGGTTTACCTAATACAATATTTCATTGATGCCATCATGACGAAGATTCGTTTCCTGTACTCTGTCACCTACCTGCTCGGATGGCAGCCATAAGGATTCTCTTTTTCCCTAGTCTGTACCGAATCGCAAGTTTCACTCGGTCATTAAGTCGACTATCTTTCAGCAGCTCTTCGTCCTCTTCCGCCGAAGTGGGAAATCCATCCAATTCCGCAGCACACAAATCTCTCAACACCGTCTCAATCTCATTCTCCCCACCTTGCAAGCTTCGCGAAATCTCTTTCCTTGCTTCAGGCGAGAACTTCCCATCTACACCAACACGCAGCGAACCACTCGGTACTCGCAGCAGTTTCTCGGCCTCCTCCCCAAACACGTACACATCGTTTGGGTTCTGGTCTTCTACAAAACCGTAATATTGCAGCAACTTGTCATTGTCACGCTGGCCATAAGATATGAACAGCTGCTCGCCTTTTTCAACTGCTTCCTTTGACCTCACCACAAACCGCTCCCTAAAGTACTCGAACGAAACATCGGCCGCAGCATTACTACGGTGATTACACAAGTCTATGCCAGGAGCCAACGCGTACCGTTTGAGAGAAATGCCTTGCACTGTCCGTAATATACGAGGCTGCAACACGTCGTAAGCAAGCAACGCAAACAACGCAGTCAATCCGCCTACCACCATCATGTCAGAACCAGTTGACGACTGTAGAAAGCCAGATACTTACCATTGACCGCTTGATTCCAGTCGAAAATGCCGAGTAGTGGAAAGCCTATTGTGTTGGCCAAAACGAAAAGGAACAATTTCGCGCGTTCCTTAAACGGCGCTACTTCGAGCGGGCCCTCGAATGCTCTGCTGAGTACACAGTCCAGTGCCCACTCGAAATCCTCGTACCTCACCGACCTGGCGAACGAGGTTTTCGTCGCCAACTTGTCGAACATCTCTCGATACGCGCCTCGCTGTTTCAATATGTCGCTTTTGAAACGCTTGCTCTGTAGCTCATCAAGTTCCGCATTACGCCAGTGCAGTGGTGTATCAATAATTTTCGGTAGCAGCGATATCCACGGCTTCCATTCGTCTTCGTTGCGTTTCAACAACAGCTTCAACGCCAATCGCCCATACCACGCAAGCGCATTCCACGCAGTATCTGGCACCTTATCTGGGAACGGCGAACGCGAGCGTAGACTGTTCACTTCGAGTACAAACGAGGGCTGTGCACTGATGAGTGCTTGCCCGCGTTCCACACGTTTCGTCACGAGCATGCCACGAAGCGGCCCCGGAAATTGTGCTAGCTGCAGATTGGGCAGTTGCAGATCTTTGCTGCTCGCCCACGCGATGAACTTGTCAGAGTACTTGTCGATTTTCGGTTCCGACGACTTGATAGCTTGTTTTCCGAAGCCCGAGGATGTTTGTTCTTGTACACACACGACTCGACAGAGATTAGGCCTTCTTCGCTGACGACTCGCTAAAACATTGGGATGTACAGGACTGACAAACGCGGTAGACATCGTCATTTCTCGCAGAGCCGAAGATGATGCGAGATGGATAGGCGCACCACATTAAGCCGTGGAGATTGAGCCAATTACGTCGCGCTAAATTTGGATTCTTACAGCTGCCGTAATCCAGTTCATACCAAATTTACGAATCGTGGGTTAACGGCGATGCTCGCACCCAACGTCCGCTATGGCGCCGAACAAGAATGACGTCACCGTGCTGCAAAATCGCTCGTTCTCGAGTGCGTTAACTAGCGCCGCGTTGTGCCAAGGGATGGACTTGATTGCACTGGTGCTCGACGGGAAGACCGTCGTCGTGCATCGGTTCACGTGGCAGCGACTGGCGATGTTCGTCCCCACCGATGGGAGTGACGCGCGAATAGAATGTGTAACGTGGTCGCCTGATGGGGCCATCCTCGCCGTCGCGCTCAACAGTGGCCGTGTGTCACTGTATGGCGTCGATGCGGTGCTGCGGCGCACCAAGGACGTCTCCGCCGCATTGGCGAATGTCACCTTGCCAGCCGCGCCCAGCGCCTTGTCTTGGTCATCGGCTGTGGACGGGTCCGACATCGACAAGAGTATGTACCGCGAGCGGGTCGCGTTAGGTGTTCAAGCGTCACCGCCCACAGATAACCGCCGATTTACGCTTCTGGCCATTGGGGATGACACCGGGCATGTATCTTTGTATGGCCGAGATCTTGCATATTCCATGGGACGTGTACGTGTACTCCCGACTCCCGTATCACGAGTTCAAGTTGTGGAGAACGTGGTGGTAGCCATCGGTGTATCCGAAGATGGCGTATTACATGCGAGCGCGATACCGCGGCCGAAAAGCGCCGAAGTTTGGCGTGTCGGATCGGAGGTAGTGGCATTGCAAACGATTCGTAGCGAGTTTAAAGCGCACATGAAGCGCGTACGCGAGAGGTGGACACAATGTGTTGAGCAGTCATTGGGCCGATCCATCGAGAAGCCACTTGAAGAAGCGCTCCAAAACTTTTCCGTCGGCGCGTGGGATGTGCTTTGCGACGTCCATCATAGCGCTTCCCTACATCCGGCAGCGGCGCACTGTCTGTCGGACGAAATTGGCGAAGGCGGCGCGAGGGAAGCGCTCCGCACGTTTCGCGGTGGTGCGGACGATGTCGAGGACGCCTTGCTGAATGTGGTGCAGGCAGCAGAAACGCTATTGTTTCGTGCATCCGAGTATCGCGCGTTGGCCGACGTGGAGCCGGTTCTACTTGGGAAAGTGGGCGTCGTTGCGGATGACTGTGCGGAGTTGGTTGACGCGGCTACCGAGCTGTACGCGGTTGCCACTGGTGCGGTGACCAAGTTGTACGCGATATGTGTGGAAACTGACGCTTTTCTCACCTGGCTGATTTCTGTTGCTCAGACCGTGGGGCGTGACGAAGACGATGGCCCTATCCCGAATGCAGTACCGCATACCGGCGCGGCTCGCCAGCTTGTCGCCCGATTCTTTGCTCGACACAGCGCGGATGTCGACGCAGGGTGTCAAGATGAGTTCGCGCGCATTGTTAATGCGCAACTTGCACAGTGCGAAGCAGCAATTAGTAAAGCAATTGACAAGCTTGTCGATGCACCGCATGCTGCCTTGTCGAAAAATATCGCCAACTCGTCGAAGTGCGCCATCCGTGTGGGGAAAGGAATAGACGCGACGCAGGCTGCCGTTCAAGAAATTGGAGATGGGTCTATCGAGATTTGTGTGCCTGGAAAAGACGGTTGTATCTCCATCCTTCGGTTCGTTGATGGACTTTGGCGCGCTGTTTGGGGTCAACTAGAGTTGAATGGCCAATCTCTACGTGCTAGTGCGCATTGCCCTGGCAATCAGTACTTCGTGGCAGTGCAAGGCGATGAGGCACTGAGACTGTGCGTGTGCGACCGAAAGCGTATTGATGAAGCGACTTGGGCTGAGCTGGGCGCGAACGAAGTGATGGAAATGGAAAGTGAACCTGTAGCTCTAGAGGATAATAGCGTTGTGCATGAACTCGCGGTAAGCAGCGCCGTCAAGGATGTATCGCTAGACGTGTATGCTGATAAGGCGTGTGTTGTACTGCATCCTCAACGCGCAGTGTTGCTTTCACTAGGCAAGGAATAAGCTTTACTATCTCACGAAAAGTCTAGGCCTGATGTAGCGAGACAAACACTTGTGTGGCGGTCAAGCTGTGAGCGGGGTGTTGGTGTGTTGCATATAGGACACGGCACTAATGATGGCTGTGGGGCTGCAGACCGCGGTCGAGCGTTCTGCCCGGTCATAGATTGATTCGGTCGCGGTGCGGCGTGCACAGTCACACGCCTTTGGGGTGGCGGTTGAGGATGCACTGCTGATTGACCTCGCCCAAAATTGTTGCTATGAGAGGGTGGATGGGGGACATGTGGTCGCACAGTCGTATTCCGTGGAAATGGCGGCCGTGCAGGATTGGCCGGTTGTGCTGCAGACTGTGCAAATTCCTCACCGACTCCAGAGGCGTCTAAGCATGCGTTCACGTGTGCGCTGAGCTTACTGCGTATCACTGATATGCCACACATCGGGCATGGTTGCGTAGGTGGTGGTGCAATAGAACGGTGTATTGGAGCAGGACGCGGGGGGATGGGCTCTTTTCGAGCTCGCTTCGCTTTTGGTTTGGCTGCGGTAGCCGAATTATCAGGGGGTTTAGTCTTCCACCATGGTGTTCGATTCGATACTTGAGGTTGCGCTGCACGAGTGCTTTTTTCAGGTGAATCTACAATGGTAATAACTTGTGTGTCAGAAGATGGATCAGGTGTCTTTCGTTTCGGTGTACCACGCTCAAGGCTGCTGCGATTTGCTGTGTAGTTAATGTGTTCGTCTTCTTTGCGCATAAAGCTTGTTGTGGTTTGCATTCGATCTGATGAGCGTACCGGGGTCATAGGCAATGACTTTCGTTTCATAACTGTGTCGTCAGCTATATTGAGACGCCGTTTAGCATCGTCTTGACATTCCGCAGGGGTGGGCTCGACCAAAAAAGGCTTTATCCGAGGCGCATCGCCCGCCGTCGCCAGTTCATAAATGATATCCGACGAATAGGTGCGATTTCCAGGCATCGCCTTGCCATGAATAACAAAATCAAGCAACGCGTCATCGCCGCCGAACATTCTCTGCAACCCGTACGTGATTAGGTCAATATTGGTCTCGCGACGCGCAAAAGATGATGCGTGATGCGTTTCCAACTCACTCTTTTCCGTGCCGAAGTGCCGCTCCTTGTACAATTGGCCGCTCAGTGGGGTCTCGACGGCGGGAGGGGTGGTGTTCAGGCAACGGTCGAGATGCTCGTTCATGAGGCGTTCCTCGAACCGCTTGCCACACACCGGGCATTCCACCATCTTCCCCTTGCTGTACACTACGACTTCGCCCGGCTGCGAATTCTCCAGCTTAACCTGCGGCTCGTCCTCCTCTTTTTTCACGACCAGCTTCGTTTCCTCTTTCTTCTCAAACATATCCTCGATCTTGCGGTTCGATTTGCCGTTCGGCTCAGACTTGACTTTTCTCGTTCTCTTCGGCTTCTTTTCCTTCGGCGGTGGTTCCTTCGTTTTCACAAATGCACCGCCGCAACGTGCGACATGTTCGGCCCACCAGGTGTCATGACGACTCGGCGCGCGATTCATCGCGCGTTTTATGAGTTTGCCACATTTCTGACAGGTCCAGTGATGAACACGATACAGCTCGACTTCATCATGAAAAGTGTGGTACGGCGTGATACGAACACGACCCCGCTCCGCCGCGTTGATGCGTGCCGCATGCGACAGGAACTTAGGGCCGTGCCCGTCGAATCCATCGCGCTGTATGCCCTCCGTCATGAACAGGTAGGCGTGTATCATTTCGTGCAGCAATGTGGACAGTAAGTCGGAGCGTGGCCGAAACTTCAGAAGTGGTTCGGAAAGTGCGATGCGACATCCACCCAGCCGTCCTTTGAATGTGCAGGTACCCGCACATGACGTCATTCGAGTTGAAAACTCGACAAACACGCCGTGTAGAGAGCCCCAAAAATGCTGCTTGTTGTAGTAGCGGAATAGGTCGATGACGCTAACCGATGGATTCATCAGCTCATCCTCTTCTAGGTCCCCTCTATTCACTGCTTCTCTTCGCGACGAAGAACCAGGTGGCCGTGAGGATGAACCAGGAATCGAGCGCGATGGGGGACGTGATGATGGTCCACCAATCGGACGAGAAGTTGGAGGTGCTGTTATTGGAGTTATTTCGGATAGGTCTGGGCGTGGTTGACGTCGAGGTCGGTGCGGTACAGTATTGGCAGGTTCAACTATGGAAATCTCAGGGATTTGTTTCCTGCGCTTTGCAGACGGTTTTGTGGGAGTTATTTCGATGACATTTGGGTTGGTACGTTTTAGGGGTAGTGGTGCGGATGTTTTAGAAGATGTGTTAGTGTGTGGTTTCTTATGTGGTCGTACAGGCGAGTCGACGGAAATAACTTCGTTTTCGTCGGCACTTTTAGACGATGGCACGACAGTTACCTCGGAAGGTTCAGGCAATGCGTCAATGTCTATGACGTCAGCATCGACACTTGGAGTCTTCTTTTCTTTCCCATTCTGCTGCATAGCAGGGCAAGTCCGACAGGCTGGACTCGATGGTCGATTGCTCGACAGCCTTCGAGGCACCTGTAGTGTAGTTTCAAAATAGTGGGTTCCATGGTACTGTAATGTTTCCGAAATTCCGTAACCTCGCACGATCTCAATCCCCTATACCTGAGCCTTTCATTCTTCAAGGCGATGGCCGACCCGGCGTTCTGTGCTGCGCTAGCACTCCTACGCGCGAATGGAGCGACGAAGCAGGTTTTTTCGGAGAGATGGCGAATGTGCAGTCGTTCACCCAAGCCGATGACAAGACGGGAGACATTCGATGTGGTGGGCCGTATAGTCATGACTAGCGTGACGGCGGGATTTTTCGAACGGCTGCAGCGTTCATTGCCGTCGAACGCGGCCATGTATTCAAAGGATGTGGATAGCTCTACTTTTGCGCCCAAGGGAGACCCTAACAAAATCGAGACGTGAGTTACCGCGCATTCGTGCACCGCTGCGATGACTAATTCGTATTGTTCGTGTCGTGCAACAGATACATGCCTCAGATTCGGGCGGGCTACGAGGTGTTGGTGGACCTCGAGTCGAACTGGGTGGCGAAAACTCAGGATTACGATGGCGACACTGTGAGACGAGTATTGGGGACTGTGGGAGTGACATCGCCGCTATTCAATATTCGCAAGTCCTTCCTCAATGCCTGGAAAATCGCGGCCAATTCCCCGCAGCTTGAGCAGGAAACTGTCGAGGAAATGGATACCGACTGGAACCTCGTATTGGATGGCATTTCGTCCATTGATTATCAATGTTATAGCGTAACGTTCACAGAATTGCCGACCACGAAGGATTCGTTATACGAACAGGCCAAAGTTGGATTACACGATACTATTTAGCATTACAAGTCGTTACTCGATAATCTTGAGAAGACGTTGTAAAGTAAATTTCTGAGCTCTTGGTTAAATTGCCAAAATTGTCTTATGTTTGGTACTAAATTAGTAAAATGGGGATGGTGATATGACGGATAAGTTTTGCTGAGAAAATGAGGTAATGTCAATATTTTATGTGCTGTAAGCTGTACAGGATAGGGAATATTGTACGCTATCATAACCGACAAGATTATGCTCAGCATTGAAGGCCTAAGTCATAGAGCGCGCGGCTCTAATTCTATCTCCTGCGTGGTGGCCCGCCGGTAAAACATGCAGCCGTCTACGACCGTACCCGCGTTCGGACGGGAAGGCATCGAGTACAGTCCGAGACGCATTTCGACGAGGAAAACTGCGCCGCCATCGTACTTCGTCCCGCCCGCCCCGAAATCGGAGGAGAAGCGGCCGGTCGTGAAGAAAACGCCGACGAGAAAAGCGGGAACGACGCGAAAGCGAACGAAAAGCGATGACCCGGATGGTGCGAAGGGCTGCCACACGATGCACATTCGCAAGTGCATGTTCGGAGACGATGCGAATGACTCCAAAGCCGGCAAGGGATTACCGCCGTACATTAGTAGCGAGGCGGCGCGTGGGCGTTTGTTTCACTCAGTCACCAACATTCCGTTGATGGCGGATAAATTCAACGAGGGGTACAACTCGGATACGGGCGATAACGGAGTGGAGGCGGCGTGGTGTCTGCGGATGAGTGAGGATAGATTGGGCGAGGTGGTGGACATGTTACCGATTGAGAAATACTTCGCGGTCCTGTGGAATCAGTTCATCCAGACGCACTACCCCATGATTAACGACCGCGACGTGTTTCATGCGTACATGCGATTCATCGAGATGTTTGGCGCCGAGGTAAAACGAATGAAAATGGAAATCGTGCTCGTGAAACAGGTGACGAAGGATTACGAAATGGGGACAATTGACGCGAAAGGGTACATGGAGATAATGAACGCGTTGAAATACGTCGACATGAAGAATGTAGTTCGCGGCGTTCCCGACACGGAATATGAATGGCCACACCGATTATTGCGAGAAACCTTGCCCCAATTCCAGAAGAAACAATATAACGGGCCGTCGGGAAGTAGACGACGGGTTCGCACGGCGGCGTTGAAAAATTGGTTGGACGAGGAACATCGGAAGGTAGACAAGCTGGACGAAAACGTGAAGTCTGCGCTGAGGCACGGGAAGGCAACGACAGAATTATGGATGACGGAACTCGCAGATAAAGAGGCAGAACTAACAGCCAACTTGTGCTGCATTGAAAAATGAGCCGACCCGTGCGATTTCTGACTCGTGGCTTCTATTATCCACTGGATCCATAGCAAGCATTCACGTGTATGTCTCCATTGTATCAACTTGATCTGCTTATTCATTCTATACATAAAACTCTCAAGTGTATGTCGACTCGTGTACCGTATTGCCTGTACACTACTACTTTTCTACCACTTGACTTTGCTTCATCGAGCCTAAATCTCTTCGTCTTCTAGTACTATATCTGTATTGGCCTGTGCCTTAACGTTGCTGCAGCTGTTATCTGCAGTTTTCACTCTAGTACGTTTTCTGTCGTATAAGTGTATTGGGGTGTTGGCAAGTATAGCGCCTTCACAATTCCAATCAAATTGTAGTCTACATTTAATTTTTCATTAAAACAATATGGCGTAACCTATGCAAAAACCGAAATCAGTTTCGATGTATTAGTGCAAAGTCAAGAGAGAAAACGATGATTTGTAGCTGAAAACAGTTCATCTTTAGTTTTTAGGTAGGATTGGAAATAAAAATTTTAGCGCTTAAAGAGACGGCCACACAATAGAAAGCTTCATTGTGATCAGTGCAAAAACGCTATATTCAATTGAAGCACTTATAGAATAATCCTATTCGTAAAATTCTCAGAGGAAGCTCATTCAGGATTCTATTGCTGAGCTAATTATACCAGGGTTAGACATGAAAAGCATTAAGCATCCTAAATATTCCGCAATCCAAGCTACTTCGCTGATAGACAGAATAATCTTCTGCATTTACAATCTATAATTCCGATCATTGGTTCAGGTTCATAACGTGTTTTGTCTAATCGGATTTATAAGCTATAATATGGAAGGCAATTAACAATGGAAATGAATGAAATTATCCAAAGAAAAGCAAATTAGAAATTTTTGTACAGAAATACATATTTCTGATACTAGTCATCTTTGATATCACGACACGTAGTTTTCGGTGTGAAAAATAATGCGAAGAAAGATTAACACAAAACTCATCAATGATAAAATGGGTTTGAATTTGTTAAGAGTTAGAGATAAACATTTCATTATCGGAAACGTGAATTGTCTCCCTTCGTGAGATCCTAAAACTTCAATAAAAACAATGAATTTAATGTTACCCGTTAAGCCCTATTTTTTAGTTCTATTCATATGCCTAGGGGCCGGTGCCATGTTGCCTTTTTAAATCTCATACCAAGGCCGGGCATATAATGCAAAAAATTGATTAGATTAAAATCTTTCGAGAATTATTCAACGACACAAATTTTTGAGCTTGTGCATTGCGGTATTTGACTGAGTACAGGCACACGAATATACTAACTGTTCTAGGAAATGTTCTAGAAACGAAGTCAACGATTTCTGAGAATTTTTTATCGTTGAAATCGGTATCGAACAAGAAGGTAGCTTTTATCTGCATTAATATCAACTGGTAAGTTATTCGAGTACAAATGCAGCCAATTCCTTTACGGAGTCAACGATATTCACGAATGTACGAGTGATAAAGTGCATTACATTGTATTGTTCGTTAGTGCCGTTTTTCCTGCACTAATAGTTTGAAATTTATTCGCATGTTTACATAATGATGTTATTGTTGATTCTTATATTTCGTAATCGAGTGTTTGAATACTTGCGTCATCTAAGTAAGCATTCACAATGTTTTCGGACTCCAGTGTCCCATATGGCAGAGAAATTTGAGTATTGTATAGGCTATTTTAGGCATCGACCCGATCTCGGCATATTGTATACAACGCTGTGTCTTGGTAAACCATCTAACGTCTTTGGTTTCAGTTTCAATTTAAGGGAGAACCGACATTCATCTACAAATCTTTTGGATTGATCTTGCATGCCAATCTGATGTCGGAGAACAACTCGGAACTCTACGCTCTCACCAACGGCAGTCAATAGTAAGCGGATAGTCTGTTGCTACTACGGTTTTGTAATGCATTTGACTGCCGTTTGTTTTGTTTTTTTGGTTTGACATTCGCTGGTCTCACCTTGGGTTCTTCACATCCGATCAGGCCAGTAGGACGCCATTAACCATTCACGGTACCACAATAGGAAAATCAATAAATGATTCATCATTTCGTTTCCAAGTTACTTCTCCAATACTTGGAAGATAATCTGGATATTGAATAATATTTGGACCAACAATTTAATCTTTTTTTCGAGTTGTTAGTCACATTTCATTGTCAGATTACGCGAAGCGAGTTAGGCTTGAAGATAGGAGCAGTTTTTGGCAGATACGAATAATATTTTATGAATATCTTTCCGTGCCACTGGTTGTACTTGGACGAAGTCTACACTAGACAAAAGAATTTGATCCTAACATTACACATAAATTTGCCTTGATACCTTCTAAAAATGCCGTCAAATGCTTCAGCATGATATTTTGCATGCGTTTATTCTATGTTCAGGCATAATTTGCGCAGCAAAATGAGATCTTTAGGTATATTACAAATAGTGTCGCCTTAACATGCGATAGAAATTTCGACACTACATAGAGTATTATTTATTCGTTTGGATGCTTAACAGCAACTGTAGAAAGTGCAATTTTGGGTAGCAATCTTTTTCTTAACTTAAGAATCGCTTGAATATCAGATATTTTCAATTTTATTGCTGTGATGCTAGAGGAATTTCTGTAGAAGATCTCAGATTTTTTGATTTAACTACGATATGTCGAAATCGAGGGAAATTGATTTTGAATTAAGAACTTTATGAATTCGGTAGAAAATAGAGTTGAAAATAATTCTCTGTCAGAAATTAAAATTGAATAGAATCATTAGAAACTTGTTTCATCAGATTGCCAATGTTTATGCTTTCTTTTTCAGCAGTAAGATTCTGAGAAATATTATTTTAATGTACATTGAACCCAAATTTTTTTAGATACGAAAAGAAAGAGTTTTGGGAACCTTATTCTACGATTCAGATAAGGCATTAAGTTTAGTTCTTTCATATGGCTTCAGGATGTTCTAGGGAATATTAGCGCAACATATCTTCTTCTTATATTGTACTTTGTTTTGTCGTCAACTATTTATGGCTTCGCGTGATCAGATATATAATGTGTTTTAGGAAAATATTTTTGCCTAGGATCAAGTGATGAAGTAAGATGATCTAGCAGAAATTTAGTCTATTCTACGCCATTAGCAATAATTTGCGCATCTCAGAATGCTTCTTGATACAGCTATATTTTGATCACCATCTAGGAACTTCAGATCTTTTACTCAAATAATCATAAGACAATAAAGTATAAACGCAGTTATAATCCGATTTAGCTTTGAATGTCTTTTGTTGTACATTTTCTCTCTACTGAGTTAATTAATATTGCGTGTAATATTATGT
>JAAUYH010022304.1_pt1 | contig 16890 bp, 9 predicted proteins | sample 7278061 | NCBI WGS metagenome assembly JAAUYH01 (sample SAMN14350203, study PRJNA611818) | marine sediment metagenome | isolation source: surface marine sediment (0.6m) | place: French Polynesia: Moorea | collected 2018-08 | reverse complement strand
GGGAAATAAATATATGAAGCTTATTCTGAGTCTTGGACATAGCAATAGTTTTGGCAATTGCGTCATCATAAATGTCATTTAAGTACTCTTATTGCGAAAGTCTTGAAACATAAGGGTTGTAGATTATTTTCTACCGAAAGTGACAAAAGAGGGTTTATACCAATTTCCTTTAATATGACTACACTTCTTTTATAAAAGAGAACCTGCGCCGCCGATAGGCGCAATCCGGCGAAGTGCCGTGTCTGAGGGTGTGAATGCTGACCAAGACAGGGAAAGGGTAACAGATTTGAATAATTTATGTGTAGCAGTGTTTTTTGAGATTGGTATTACTTAATAATAAAGTAAAGGAAGTGAAGACATTGCAGTCAACTGTATCCTAACTATTATTTTTACTGATTATTTTATCTATTTATATACACACGTCATGAAGAAATTTATTTACTGGCTAATGGGTGATAAAGCCGGACGTATAATCATTAGTATTTGGAATTGGTTATGGGGGTTACCCGTAGAGTCTGGTGGCAAAGTTGCTGTAGCAGTTGCAGAAGAATCTCTACAATCAATGCAAGAATCTGTGCAAAAATTAGCACAAGCTGTGGCTGCTCAAGAAGGTTCTTATCAGAGAGCAAAACAAAAGTATGAAGAAAAAGTCAAAGAGTTACAAACCTTTGAAAGACAAGCTTTAACTGCAAAAAAACAGGGTCATCAAGAAGCTGCGCGAATGGCTATGACCAGAGTTGTTCAAGTCGAACAGATTTTGCCAAAGCTTGAAGAAATGGTCAAGCAAGCTGAAAATGCGGTCACTGCTTCCAAAGATAAGCTCAAGCGAGAGCGGATTAAACTGGAAGCTTATAAGACTGAAATGCAGAATATGAAAGATATGTCTGAAGTCAATGCTGCATTAGAACAAATTGCCAAAGTTAACAATGAGTTTGACATTGGTTCTGCGAAAAATCAATTTGAGGCTGCTAAAAATGCTGTGGAACGGCGAAATTTGAGCGCAGAAGCTTTGGCTGAGCTTTCGGAAAATCCAACGGAAAAACTGCAAGCTGACTTGGAAAATATGACCTTGGATGATGAGGTTGCTCGTCGTTTACAAATGTTAGAGGATTCCGATTCCAAAAAGTTACCATAGTCAAGTTAATTGATTAATCGACTGAGTAATAAAACCAAATATTGTACTAAAAAACATTGATTTATATTTTTTGCTTAGTGATAACCGCTAATTTTTCTCGAAGTTTTTGATTTATATCAAAGAAATAATTGTTATTCTGTAACCTCTTTTATTATCCTAACCGGATTTATACTTAGGGCTATAAGGTGTGAGTAAACAAAAATAAATTAAATTTTATGAGTCAGAGAAGTGGTCCTCCCCCAATTGTTTTCATACTTTTATTTATAGCTTTGCTTGGTGGGGGTTATTGGTGGTTTTTCATGCGTAACCCTACACCACAAGAAGGTGCTAAAGTACCTCCTCCGACTAATCAAGTTGATCTACCTCCTGAAGTTACCCAAGCCCCTGCAGCACCCATTGCTGAAGCTTTTCCTTCGCCAAGTTCTGTTTCTAGTGGAACTAGCGTAAGGATTGATGGTTCTACCACTATGGTAACAATTAATCAAAATCTCAAAAGAAGTTTTGAGAGGAAGTTTCAAGGTACAAGTATAGTCACATCAGCTACCGGTAGTAGTAATGGTATTAAGGCTCTGATTGACAGTAAAGTTGATATCGCTGCGACTTCTAGACCTCTAAAACCGGAAGAAGAAGCTCAAGGATTAGTTGCGGTTCCAATAGCTAGTGATGCGATCGCAGTAATTGTAGGTAGAGATAATTCTTTTATCCAGGAAGGATTAACCAGCGCTCAAGTAAAAGATATTTTCGAAGGAAAAGTTAACAACTGGTCGCAAGTCGGTGGTTCTAATGGAAGTATCTTAGTAATTAACCGTCCTCCGGTGAGTGGTACCCACCAAACTTTTAAGAAGTTGGCGCTCGGAGGGAATGATTTTGGTACCACACCAAATATAACTACGCTACCACGAGACGAAACCACAGGGCTAATAAGGGTTTTGGGACTTAATGGGATTGGTTACGCAACTTTTGCTCAGGTACAAAATCAATCAACAGCGCGGGTACTTAGGGTAGATGGGGTAACACCTGAAGCTGCCACTTATCCGTATACTAGAGAGTTATTTTACGTTTATAAAAATCCTCCCAGTTCTGGAGTAAAAGCATTTTTGGGTTACGCAACTTCTCCGGAGGGACAACAAGCAGCATTAATTGGTAATTAGTGTTTGCTTTTATTTACAAATAACCTCTAATCCTTAATGGATAGAGGTTATAGGATATATTCTCAAGCAATATGTTCGAGGTATTTTTGAGTTTATCCCACCAAACTCAAATCAATATCTTGGATTCTGCTACAACCACATAATGCCATTGCAACAGATAATTCATTTCGTAAAATCTCCAGAACATGAGTTACTCCTGCTTCTCCTCCCACCGCAAGTCCCCACAAAATCGGTCTTCCAATTAGTACCCCAGAAGCACCTAAGGCTAATGCTTTGAGAATATCTACCCCTCGACGAATACCACCATCTACAAGTACTGGAACTTGACTATCAATAGCTGCAATAATTTCAGGTAAAGCATCAAAAGAAGCGATCGCACCATCAAGTTGACGCCCACCATGGTTAGAAACAACAATAGCTTTAGCTCCGTATTCAACAGCGCGACGAGCATCATCACCCCGCAAAATTCCTTTAACAATCAAGGGTAGGGGAGATAGCGATCGCAACCATGCTAAATCTTCCCAGGTTATTGCTGGATCTAGCTGTTGGGCAAAGTATAACAGTAATCCTGATTCGCCATGCTCGGTGGGAATTTCCAAATCTGATATGCTGGCAAGATTAGCTAAATTTAAACCTGCTGGTAAAGTAAATTCGTTCCGTCTGTCCCGTTCTCGCTGTCCTAAAACTGGAGCATCTACGGTTAAACAAAGTGCATTGTAACCAGCAGCATAAGCTCTTTTTACTAAGTTACTAGTTAAATCTCGATCCTTATGGATATATAATTGAAACCATCTGGGAGTATTATTAGAATTATTGCTTGAAGAATTATTGCTTGAAGAATTAATATCTGAATAATTACCTTGTGTTGCTACTTCTTCAATACTTTTAGTAGACATGGTACTTAATATCATCCCAACACCGGCTTTATTTGCTGCTCGTGCTGTTGCAATTTCTCCCTCTTCATGGGCTAAGCATTGAAAAGCCATTGGTGCAACCAACAGAGGAGATTGCAGAGATTGTCCTAAAATTGAAGTACTTAAATTGCGATTATCGCTGACATCTACAAGTACACGGGGTTTTAATTTCACACGCTCAAAGGCTGCTCTATTATCCCGTAGGGTCAATTCATCCCACGCACCACTACTGTAATAATCAAACGCCATTTGGGATAAATGTTTTTTTGCTAATTCTTCATATTCAAATAAATTAATCGGCACAGTTTTTTATTCCATTTTGTCACGTTTAAAATAATTTATATCTCAAATAATGAATATTTAAACAAATCAGATAGTACAAACTACCATAGAAGTTTAATGTGTAAATTAGTGGATTATAAACTTGAGAAATACTTAAACAGATTACAGGATCTATTCGCGCTTTTGCAAAGCACGTATGTGTAGCTCGAAGTATATTTCTAGAATTTTCTTCACAAAATCTTTAGTATTTATAGATAGCAGATAAGTGGAAATTTAAATATTGAGAATAAAATATCTTACTCTCTTCCTAGCACTAGAAAGCCAAGTTTAATGGATAAGTACTATCGGTAAGCCTCAAAAATTTTTATTCAAAAACAAAAAAATATATATAATCTTGATACAATCATGAGCGAAGGGTAATTAGATTGCATTAAAGTTTATCTGAGATAATTCATATCTCAAAGTATAAAATATGGACAAATTAATCAAGGTTTTCAATGGGATATTTGCCTTAGCTGCATTAACTATTCTAGCTTCTTGCGATCATTCTCCTAAAGTACAGAATTGTAAATTTGTTGACATCGAAAATCCAGTAAAAGAACTTAAGCTTAATGAAATGAACGCCAAGGGTGGTGAGGTTGAGATGCGTTGCGGAGATAAAAACCTTGATGTGGCTTGGCGTCAATTTCGTCGCGGTTTCAATATCGATCCGGAAAAATATAAAAATAATTTACAAGCATTAGAAGCCCAAGTGACATGCATCAAAGACGAGCATACAAAAGGTCAAGAAATCTTATGTAATAAACCGGGCGATCGAAATAATATTGTTATTTTAAACTTTACTTATGACGATTAGTGCGTACAAATTTATTGCTAATTTATTTTTTGATAACTATTGGTTATGAACCATAGACATCTACTCACATCATCACAATCACATGTCTATTGTTTTTGCTTCAATACTATTAATAATCTATGAGGTTGGATAATTAAAACTAATTTTAGTGTTGCGATCGCTTCATGGAATACGTCTTAGGTCATTATCAATATTTAATTTCTAAACCATCTCATAATGTAAGTTCTGCTACAACAGTAACAACAACAAAAAATACCGTCTATACCAGTAACAATAGTATTAGTAATTTCAGTAAACTTGATATCTGCAATTAGTAGGTCTTTATTTGGAATTGAAGAAATAAATTTATTGGTGACTTTTTTGTATTCCTATCTTCAAAACAAGGTAAAAAACTGTTTAAGTTCAAATCATACATTTTATTTGATTTATGTCAGACGCGATAGATCGCGTCTAACGAACTACAAGAATCACCTTACCTGCGATTTTCTTCCTTGAGAACTGTTTTCTGGAGAAACTTTTGGCGTTAATGATGGAGCATTTACAGAGATATCCCTTAGCGCACCTCGATAGATTAATGCACCTACAGTATTCAACTTAAATCCCCAACCCTGAGGTAAATTTCCATCATCATCATTTTGTCCCAAGTCTACATAAATGCGTGGTGGAACAAAATATTTTGCATCATCTGCGCCGATCAATTCATCTGCTTTTGTCATAATTTTATCGACAATCAAATCGAGTTCAGCATAATTGCTATAGTTTTGTTGTAGGATCGATTGAGTAAAGGCGATAAATTCCCGCACTGATTTTACTTTCTCATCTATTTCTGTACTTGATTCTTGATTTATTCTGCTCAAAGAAGAATTGTCAAGACCCAATTGTCTTAAGATTAAAGGTTCTAAATATCCAAAAAGCTTTACTTGTGCTTCAATAATTTTGGTATCATTAACATCTTGATGGCGGGGTAACAAGGTACGGAAAGCACGACGTAATACTTGAGAAAGGGTAAAAGGTGGAAAAGGAATACTGTTAGGATCTACGACCATTCCATTATTTGCCATGAGTACATCCAAAGGCTGTAAATCTGAAGGTACGATTGGCATGGAAATATTAAAAGCTTTTAATTGTGGGTTTAAGCTTTTATCGCTGAGAATATTTTCTTGTCTGCGATTCTGTTGTTTCTGAATTTCCAGAATTTCTTTGGCTTTACTTTCATCTCCATCTAAAACTAAACTTAAACCTTTGAGGTTGAAGGGATAAACGGCAGTATTCAGACTTATATAAACAAATTCAGAGCAATAAGCTTTATTCTCAGGACTTTTAAGAAATTCTATTGCACTTTCATCACCGACACTAGCTAAAGCACAATTTTTGAGCAATTCTTTGAGACTGGTCTTATTAAGAACGCGAGTGGGGTCTCCTCCATTAAAGTTATGACCTGAAAATTGGACAAAGGGATTCATAAGCGCCATCCAACCAATAATGCTATCGGTATATCCCTTCTGCTGAACTGATGTCACAAATTTGGGGAAAATTAAATTTTGTACTATTGCAACAAACCCATTTTCGCCATATAAACCCTTATGATAATCATCGGGTTCATTAAAAGAGGCAAAAGCTTTGGCTCCACTTTCTCTAATGGCAGGTACAATTACACCAGAGTGATGTCCCTCGTTTTTGATGAAAATTTCCACTAAATTATGGATGTCATAATCACTCTGGGGAGGATGACGTAAATCAACGGCTTGACCGTAACGGTCCTTATTATATTGATAGGTGCAAACTAGCAGACCGTATCTATTGAGAAATTGAACGATATCTTGATGTCCAGAAACCGTTTTTCCTTCAAAGTTAGTAATCGTATCCTCATCTGCGATACCAATAAATCCTGGTACTTGGATAGTTTCTGTATCCAGTGAGGTTTCATCATCAACAATTACTTCTTTATGAAACAATCGTTTCATATCTTCTACAGGCTTTCCTTGCATGTCATCGGGACTTCGGATAGAGTTAAATATTTCTAAATCCACATCTTCAGAAGAATACAAAGGTAAATCAGCAGAATGCAAAGTATTATTAATCGCGTTCATCTTGAATACTTTTGTGTAACATACTTTGTATTATGAGATTATTTAGCCCAGAAAATAGTTAGTTTCAGAAGAATTTTAGATTTGAAGAAATAAATAATAACCAATAACCTTTGTGAATACATAATGCTTTACACATAAAGACGAAACAGACCACTGGTTACCAGTAGAGACCTAGTAATCAGTGATGCAATGACATCTGTTAGTAAAGTATGTTACAAGTCAATTTCTGCTCTTAACACAGAAGGATCCTCTGTACGCTCGATTGTAAATCCTAATTTTTTGCAAACATGCTGCATCGCTGTATTTTCAGCCAGAATTTCGGCGCTAATTTTCTTCAGATTTTCGTCACGTCCAATCTGCAAAAGTTGTTGTAACAACTCGCTTCCAAGTCCCTGACATTGATGGCGATCGCTAATTATAAGGGCAAATTCTGCTTTCTTTTTACCGTGAAGTTTACTCAACCTAGCAACTGCTAAAATTTCATGCTCCTGGGTTCGAAGATTTTTATAATCCGCAACTAGAGCTATTTGTCGGTCATAGTCAATAAAACATAAACGTGTGAGGCGCTCATGGGCAATTCGCCGACTCAGTTTAATCATGTGGAAGTAGCGGAAATATACACTTTCCTCAGAAATAGTGTGATGAAACTTAATTATTAACGGTTCATCTTCAGGACGAATGGGGCGAATTGTGACTTCAGTTCCATTAGCTGTCTTCCAGTTAGAAATGTATTGGTTTGGATAAGGACGAATTGCTAGCTTTGGTAGTTGACTTTCTTCTATATGTTTTTCTTGAAGAACAACTCGAGCATCAAGGGCTAGTAAAGAATTTCCATCAGCTTTTGCTAACAAAGGATTAATATCAATTTCCTCGATCCAAGATTGCTCTACTACGAGTTGACTGAAGCGGACTATCAGTTGTTCTAATTCGGCTAAATTAACCGATTCTTTGCCTCTCACCCCTTGTAGAGCTTTGTAGATCCGGGTTTGCTCCATCATCCGACGCGCTAATGTAGTATTAAGAGGAGGTAAACCCAAAGCTCGATCTTGAAATACTTCTACTAATTCACCGCCACAACCAAATAAGAGAACGGGACCAAATTGGGAGTCAATACTACTACCTAAAATTAATTCATAGCCATTTTTCAAATCTATCATCGGTTGCACGGTAACCCCTGCAAAGTGATTTGCTCCTGCTTTCTGCGTAACGGAAGACTCAATTGCTTGGTATGCCGAACGAACTTCATCTGGGGTATGTAAATTCAAACGCACGCCACCAACATCAGTTTTGTGGGTGATGGTTTCGGAAAATAGTTTTACTACAACCGGATAGCCGATTTCTCCAGCGACTTTGACTGCTTCTTCTACCCCCACAGCGATGTGTGTGGTAACGGTGGGAATACCATAGGCAGCAAGTAATTCTTTTGACTCAGCTTCAGTCAGTAAAGTTCTTCCTGCTTTTCGGGCAGAACTAATTATTTTTTCAGCGAGAGCACGATCAGGAAAATCCCCATCTCCATTATTGGGAAGTACTGGAGTTTCATATATTGATCGCAAATTGTAGCTGTAATGCCACATATAATTAAACATTCGTGCTGCCGTATCGGGATAAGGAAAAGTAGTAATAGAAGCTTTGTTGAGAATTTCTGACCCTGCTTCTACAGCAATATCCCCCATCCAACTAGCCAACACGGGTTTACCAATGTGGGCGTAATCTTGTAATAACTGAGCAGTTTGGGTTCCATCGGTCATTGCTTGGGGTGTTAAAATTACCAATAGTCCATCACTATTAGGATCTTTCGCAGCAATTTCTAAGGCTTTGGCATAGCGACTAGGGTCAGCATCTCCTAATAAATCGATGGGGTTATTATAACTACCATTGGCAGGTAACAATTGTTTCAAGGCATCTTTTGTATCTTCAGATAGTTGCGCTAATTCACCACCACCGGTAACTAATGCATCTGTTGCAATAACTCCAGGACCACCTGCATTGGTAACAATGGTCAGTCTTTTGCCTTTTGGGCGGGGTTGTTTTGCCAGAATTTCTGCCATATCAAATAATTCTGATATACTATCAACCCTTAAAACCCCACAACGCCGCAATGCTGCATCTAATACTGCATCACTACCAGTTAATGCTCCCGTGTGAGAAGCGGCTGCTTTGGCTGCCGCTACTGTACGCCCTGGCTTAATTAAGATAATTGGCTTCGTAAGCGCCACTTCCCTTGCCGCAGAAAGGAAAGACCGGGCATTACCAATTGACTCCATGTAGATAACAATACTTTCAGTATTAGGGTCATCACCTAGATAGTAAATCAAATCCCCCCAGTCAACATCAAGCATGGAGCCTATAGAGATAAAAGCACTAAAACCAACATGTTCTCGAAAACTCCAGTCAAGAATTGCCGTACAAAATGCGCCACTCTGACTGATAAATCCTACTTTTCCCGGAAGAGCCATGCTACTAGCAAAAGTAGCATTTACGTTAGTATGGGGATTCATAATACCCAAACAGTTCGGACCAATCAAGCGCATACTTCCTCGGCGCAATTGCTCGAGTATTTGTTTTTCCAGTTCTAACCCAGTTTCACCTGTCTCTTTAAAACCTGCTGAAAGTGTGATTGCACCCTTTACTCCTGCATCGATACACTCGCCAATAATCCCTGGGACTGTGTGAGATGGTGTTGCTATAATTGCCAAATCTATGGATTCGGGTAAATCTGAAATTTTTGGGTAAGCCTTTATACCTAGGACGCTGTTACGTTTAGGATTAATCGGAAAAACTGTTCCCCCAAAAGGATTACTAATCAAATTCCACAGTAGAGTTCGTCCAACACTACCTTCTTTTTCTGTTGCGCCGATAACTGCAATATTCTTAGGCGCAAAAATAGCATCTAGTGGATGATATTCAGAACGCAAAATATCGTAAGCACGATCAGTGACATTGGTCAGACTTTGTGGCATAAATTACTCCTCACTGAAACCATTCCTTCTCGTTAATTAATCTTTATCAGCTAATATTTCAGTTCATCCTTCGATTTGGAAAACGCATACTTATCTATATGTATTATGCAAATAATAAACTGTAACTATAGTCTGTCAAAACATAATCTAAGCAATTAAGTTTAAGCAGTAAAGATTTAGTGTAAACTGGCTAAATACTTATAAATTATACTTATAACTGTAGCCCGTAAGGACTTGGCGTTCGCTGTTACCTGTTGGTTAATTACTACTGTTCTTTGTGGCCGTTAACTACTCACTTCCAATTGTGCAATCGAGGGCATTATTTGTACTAAAACCTCAATATTCTAGAGTTTATACTTCCCTCAGGATAATTAAATTAGGGAAAACGCGATTTACTGTGAAATTACTCCTCAAAGGCTCAAACTGCTATTTTTCTGCCTTGGTACTGAACTGTTTCCCGTTATCTTTTAACGCCTCTTTGATTTTAATAGAAATATCAATCAAGTGTTAGAGATTTTGGTTACCTTAATTAATTTTTTATTTTTGCTCTTAATTCAAATATTTTCCCGACTGACTAGTGAGTATAATACGGTGAAAACCTTGTGTAAAAATAGCTTAAAAGCCAAGAAGTAATTCTTGGCGAGTAATTCTTAATGAGTAATTGGAATTTCAATTGTAAATTCAGTTCCTTGACCAAAATTAGATTGACAAGATAGATTGCCTCCGTGTTTTTCAACAATAATTTGATAGCTAATAGATAATCCTAATCCCGTACCGTTACCAATATCCTTAGTAGTAAAAAAAGGTTCAAATAAACGATCTTGAATATCTTGGGAAATCCCAGGACCATTATCGGTAATTCTAATTGTTACGCTGTTATCTGAAATTCTTTCAGTGGAAATATTTATGCAGCAAGGATAAACGTTAATTCCTGCAAAAGTCAGTGTTTTACTATACTCATCTAGAGCATCAATTGCATTGTTGAGAATATTCATAAATACTTGATTTAACTGGCTGGGGTAACAATCCACCAAAGGTAAGTTGTCATATCGCTTTGTGACCTCAATTGCTGGGCGATTGGGTTGAGCTTTCAAGCGATTGCGTAAAATCATCAAAGTACTATCAATTCCGTCATGAATATTCACATTTTTGAATTCAGATTCATCTAAGCGAGAAAAATTGCGTAGAGAAATGACAATTTCCTTAATCCGGCGCGTTCCCTCTTGCATTGAATCTAGCAGTTTTGTTAAATCCTGTTCGAGAAAATCAAGTTCTATGGTTTCTATCTTCTCCTGGATAACCTGTGGGGGTTCGGGATAACATTGTTGATAGAGTTTGACTAGTCCAAGTAAATCTTGGAAATATGAGGAAGCTGGATTCAAATTTCCATAAACAAAACTAACAGGATTATTGATCTCATGGGCTATCCCTGCTACCATTTGACCCAAACTGGACATTTTTTCACTGTGAATAAGTTGAGTTTGGGTGTAGCGGAGTTCAAACAGACTTTTTTCTAATTCTTCTGCTTGTTGCTTTAATTTTAGTTCTACTTGTTTGCGTTCGCGAATATCTCGACTGATGCTAGCTGTATAAAGATGCTTTTGAGTCTCTCGATCGCGAATCAGAAAAATACTACTTTCGATTTCAATAATTTCACCAGTCAAACAGTGTTTGAGAAGTAATTCTCCTTGCCAAGATCCAGTCCTCAAGAGGGTTGGTTGCACATCTTGTAAAATATACTGCCATGTCTCAGGAGGATATATTTGCTTTGATGTTTTGTTTTTTACTTTATTGTCATTTTGAATACCCAGAAGTTTACAACCTGCAGCATTGATGTAAAGTAATTTATTGTCCGGTGAGGCAATTGTAATTAGATCGTGGCTGTGTTCAATCAGGGCAATTAACTTGTGCTCTTCTACTTTTGCCTGCAATAGTTGCTCTGTACGTTTTTCAACTCTAAATTCTAATTCTTCATTTAATTTTTTCAACGCTGCATCTGCATTTTTACGTTCCGTAATGTCACGAGCAATTGCGCAGCTGTATTCTTTATCATTAAATTTCAAATAATTGACACTAATTTCTACGGGAAACTGTTTGCCACTTTTTGTTTGCAAAATAGACTCAGGATTTAAAAATTTTTCTTGTTTTAATTGATTCCAAATTTTTAACCAATTATCTCGAGGTAATGTGATATCAACATCAAACATGCTCATATTCAAAAATTCTGCTTGGGAATAACCAAGAATACGGCAAGAAGCCTCATTTACATAAGAAAAATTTCCCAGGGAATTAACTAAGAATACACAGTCTCGAACTCGATTAAGGGCAAATTGGATTAGTTGTAAACTTTCTTCTGCTTGTTTGCGTCTGGTAATATCTTCATAGGTTCCAAGAATCCCCACCACACGCTCTTCATTATCTCGGAGCGGTATTGTATTGGTGTTTGCCCAAAATTGTTGCCCATCTGCTTGCTTTTGAGTCTCAACAATATTTAATTGTGCAAGACCTGTTTGCGAAACCTGTCGTTCCCGTTCCCATTTGTGGGAAAAATCAAACAGGGAATCTTCCCAAGATAAGTCATTATCAGTCAAACCAATAATATCTTCTGGTTTCTCAACACCAGATATGCGTGCAAAGTTACTGTTACAGCCAAGATAAACAGAATTACAGTCTTTCCAGAAAATAGACTGGGGAATATTATCTATTACTAGTTGTAAAAACTTTTTTGATTCTCGTAATTTCATCTCAGTTTGATGGCGCGCGATCGCCGTTCCTAAAGTCCCAACAGCAGACTTTAATACTAACTGCTGGCATTGTGACCATTGATGTTCCTTATGACAATCATCAAAACCGATAAAGCCCCAAAATTTATCTTCGATCTGAATTGGCATCACAAAAATTGAGTATATACCTTGGGATGCAAGAATCTCTTTCTCGGTATCTGGAAAATCTTTAATAATTCCAACAATAGCATCGCCTTGAGAAAGGGTTTCGTACCAACGCGGACAAAAATCCTTATAAGGAAGATTTTTTAATAACGGGTTATTAATCTGTGATTTAATTCCAGGTGCAACCCATTCCCAATTCTGGGTCGTTTGTAGTTCGCCAGTTTCAGGATGAGAAGAGTTTTCAAAAATGTATACCCGATCCACAGCTGTAGCTTTTCCTAAAGCCGCTAAAGCAGCATCAATAGAATCATCATAATTAGTGACAGATAGCAGACAATTAGCTGCAGTTGCAACTCCACTCAATAGTCGATTACGTTCGTCTAACTCTTGCCAAATTTCCTGTTGTTCGCTATTTATTTGACAAAATTCTAGCTTTGCAAGCTTTTCCCGCAATCTTGTAACTTCTTGCAGGAGAAAAAAGTAACTATTCTTATCTAGCTTAACGAAATCATCTGCCATAAAGCTATCAACTGTAGGGCAACACACATAAACATATTATGCGTTCCCATGAATAGATGATCTTAATTTCTGATTTTAATGATCAATCAGTAATTTTCAAAATTATTAGTTTATAAAACTAACAAAGTATTTGTAAGTCTTTAACAAAGTATTGGTAAGTTTTTTTGTTTTTCCTGAAATTATACTAAAAAGCGACGGCAAAATATTGAGATAAATATGATGCGACAGATGGAGACATGGTCAGCCAAAATCGATATGCGCGACCTGAGTGCTACTTACGGAACACCACTGTATATATTTAATCGCGCTCAACTCAGGTGTAATTTTATTCTTTATGCTGAGTTGTTGAAGTCTACCTCGAATATCTTATATCCAGTCAAGACTAACCCTTCTATGGCTGTACTTGAAACTTTAGCTGCAGAGGGTAGTGGAGTTGACTGTGCAACTGGTCATGAAATCTTTTTAGCTCGTCTAGCTGGAATTCCCGTTTCTCGAATTAGTTACTACTCCCCGGCTCCAGATATTTGTCTTGCAGAGAATCTTTTAAAAGCTGGTGCTTCAGTCGTTCTTGACGCACCATCCCATATTCGGAAACTAGAAGAGCGTTTAAATGACCAAAAATTCCCGGGAAAACTTTTTCTTCGAGTGAATCCCGGTAATTTACCAGGTTATTTAGAATATGCAGAATACCACCGCTACACTGCCCATAGTTCGCCTTTAAGTCAGTTTGGTATAGCCTCCGAGGAAGTAATTTTCTGCTTGCAGCAGACACATCTTCCTTTCTCCGGACTCCACGTACATGTAGGGACTCAAATGGATAATCTGGAGATATTCGAAGTCTGTCTAGATTTCTTACACAATCTAGCAGATATCATTAACGAACAAACTTCCCATTCGATTGAAATACTCAATCTTGGTGGTGGGCTAGGGATCCCCGGTCACCAGGGAGAAGATTATCCCTCCCTAACTTCTTTTACTAAAATTTTTGCATCTCTGATGCAAGATAGATTTACATATCGCCTAGAACCTGGAAATTCTTTAGTAGGAGATACTATCGGTATTCTCACACGGGTAGTAACAAGAAAGACTACTAGGGGACGTGGATGGGGGATTATTGATGTCGGTACTAATCAGCTTATTAAGGTAACAATGGCAGGTTTTGGACAGACAGTACTCAATGCAGAACATTCTCCCCTTCCCCGGGGTGGTTCAGATACAATAGCTGGTCCTCTTTGCTTTGCTGGAGATGTAATTCTTGATCGCACAGACTTAACAGACGTAAAAGAAGGAGATCCACTCTTTCTCACCCACTGCGGCTCTTATTGTAGTGCGATCGGTAGTCGCTTCAATGGTTATAAAACACCTGGTCTTCTGATGATAGAAGAGGAGAAAGTCTTGGGTCTTGTCCAGTCCCATGAGGATCTCTGTTGGGAACCAGATTTGCAATCTTTTAAACCTGCTATTCTCAAACCTGTAGAGGAATCATTTGCTATCGCTATTGAAAAGGTAGAAAAAATGCAGAGTGAATACCTTAAGGAGAAACAGTATGAGGATAATTACCGCTTTGTGTCATTTAAAAAAGTTGGGCAAGGGATCTATGATGTGAAGGTAGATGTGCGATCGCCAGTTTCTTTCATTTCTGCACCTTTTGCTCTGCGTATTATTAGCGATGCTGCAATTGTAGCGACAATTCAAGAACTTGGAAAAGAAAGTAAAGATATCTCTGTGTGGGGTAACCGTTTTACTCTATCCCTTGATGGTATATTGAGAGCGAATAGGACTCAAAAATGTCAAATTCGCTTAAGTCCTTTCATAGAATCTTTAGGTGATAAGACTCGAAACTGCTGGGCTAATTGGTCCTTTGGTGATGGGCGTTTCTTTGGTAGTATTCTAATCACGATTTGAAGTGGCAATCGTTCCAAAATAATAGGTAATCAAAAATGTGATACTCAAAAGGAGGTATCTTATTTTCGGACGGCTTCAGGGGGAAAACTAAGATGGGGATAGGATTGGAAGATCCGAAAATTTTTCGCAATACTTACGTTAGTACTGTTTTCCCTCAGCAGCTGTTCAATAAAAGTAAATTATGGTGCATCAAGTCATTCAAGTCAAAATATATCAAATGTTGACTATACTCAATTACGTCCTTTACTCAATAGTGAAAGAATAAAGTCACAATTTGGCAGCTATGGAATTGAAGTTTTATAATTTTTTGAAGCTTTATGTCAATTTGATTAATATTAAAGTTAGATTTTGATTTAGATTTCAAATTTTTTAACTCAAATGATTTTATGCGAATTTTATCCTATTTGAGACTTTACTACAGTGGATTTTGATTTGAATTTAATGCATACAAATCAGGTCGATTATGAGATATAAAATCAGATATTAGAGTTATCCAACTTAATTACGATATCATTATCATCATGATCAAGTTGATAATTAAAACCGAAAACATTACCATCAAGTAGCTTAATGCGGTCTAAACCATCACCACCAATAGCACCAGCATAGGAAAAGTAAACTTTTGCGTTACCCTTTTGTACTTCTGCAAGACTACCTTCTTCTATAACCAGAGGAACAATTAAGGAACCAGCGTCTAATTGAAGAGTTCCACTTTCCACTTTATGAACGCGATTAGAAAACTGGGGAAAGATGATGTTATTCAGCGCAGCTTCTACGTAACCATCATCAGTTGGTGCTAAGCCTTCTACGGTACCATTAACATCATCAACTACATAGAAGTAAACTTCATGTTTGCAGTCATTTTTTCTAATTACACTATAATTAATTACTATTTCATCAGTTAAAGTATTTAAGTTATCTTCCTGAATTAAGTTGCTAGTAACGTCAGTAGGTAAAATTTTTACTTCTTCCTGATTTTGGAATGATTCGGGTAAGTCTTTTTCGAAAGTCAAACTGCGATCGCACTCTAATTCCAAGATTGGGGTCTTACTATCCCAAATACCATTTTGCTCAATCCAGTTTCTAACAAACTCTACGGATTCAGAAAAATCCATTGCAGTCCCAATCCCAGTCTCAATCATAGACCAGAAATCATCTTCATCTCCCCCCAATACATCCAAAGACGACCTAATGCAATTCATGGTAATTTGACTACTCTTAAGTTGCTGCTGAATTAATTCATTTTCTGTTTGATTTATTTCACAATTTTCTATGACGAGATCTGCAAAAACGCCTACACCTAACTTACCGTACTCTTCTTCAGCAGATATCCAACTTGGCGACTCGGCTTGTAAACCATAATCGTACAAGTTAAAGAATCGATCACTGTCTTCTGGGTGCGAATTAGTAACATTTTCAGCCAAGACTTCAACTGTATTGGAACCGTTTTTTAGCAAGTTATATATCTCATTATACCCTTCATTGAGGAGTGTCTTGTAACCATCTTCACTAACATATTTGAAGTCATTTTTATCGAAACTAGTACTAAACCAAGAATCTGCTTGGGTCTGATTTAAGATTTTACGACCAATGTCGATCTGTTCCTCTATGGTTGGCAAACTCGCAAATTTGTTATTTTCACCATTTTCAATTGCAAACATAAAACTCTTACTCACAGTAGATATTTCCCTTGACTTATTTGCTTATACTTAAAATAATAAGCAGGCCGCAAGAGCTAAATATCATACTTTGTTGTGATCTCTGTCACTGCAAAACTCACAATTATTTGAAAAATCGCTTATAGAAACAATAGAGAACTAATTTTTTAGTTATCCCAGGCTTGTTGAATCTTTTTTTTGACATTGGTAAAGACAACACAAGTATTTTTCTTTAAACCAGTAATAATACTAGTTGACTTGGATATCTTTATGGAAAATGAAGAGATTTATATTATTGATAATAGCATTGAATAGTAGATAAATCGCGGTTTTTACAAAAATAAATCAACTTTGAAGGCTAATGGCAGATATTTTTGGGATAAAAGTATTTTGGGATACATTTTTTATCTTCAGAGTAAATCAATAATAATCAACTTCGTATTACATCAGACTATACATGCTTTATGGATATTGGCTTTGATATTTGTTCTACGAAAACTAAATATTAGTAAATTAAAATTGGTATATT
>JAAUYH010077114.1_pt1 | contig 16892 bp, 14 predicted proteins | sample 7278061 | NCBI WGS metagenome assembly JAAUYH01 (sample SAMN14350203, study PRJNA611818) | marine sediment metagenome | isolation source: surface marine sediment (0.6m) | place: French Polynesia: Moorea | collected 2018-08 | reverse complement strand
GCAAAAGTTTCTGAAACTAACTCTAGTCCGACGAAATTTTTAGCTATATCAAATGCAGCAAGTCCAAAAGCAAGTAGCCAAGATAAAACTCTGACAACTTTATTAGCCCAGCGCGCCCCAGAACTATAAGCTAACTCGATTGCAACTACAATAAATAAAGGTACGATCGCGTAGTGTAGTAGATATCGTATTTGAGAAAGAGTTAGTAATAAATCTTCTCCTTCACCAATAAATTTACCACTCCAGAGAATTACATTATCATAAATAGTGCTTACTAAGACAAGCGGTAAGACAATCATCGCCCAATTATTCGATATCCGAAAAAAAGGGTAAGCAAAAATCAAAATCACCAATTCAATTACAGCTACAGTTAAATGTCCCAAAGGATAAGCTGTATCAAGAAAAGAGTCCATTTTTTTTACCTCATTTATAATTGCTTATAGTTTTGATTCAGTTAATTTAGTTCCCTCTAATTTAGCTGCCTTGCTTTTAGTTTTTTGAGCAATTCCTTTGTCGTAAACTAACCAAGTAAAAATTGCCACTCCTGCTTCTGTACCCCCTAAATCGTGGAGAATATGAAACAAAGCATTAGAAGCAATTTGAGGATCGCTATAAGGATTGCCCCCAAACTTATCTAAAAGAAACACAAATGATAAGTTAACTCCTACAGAGAAAATAGGGACAAAAATTATTCTCCAATCTTCAAGAAGTTTGTAACCTCGATAAGTCAGAACTGTAAAAACTACAGTTAAAGTTATATAAATTGGAACTTTTAAACCTGGATCATCCTTAGCAAAACCTATGGGATACAAGATAGAAACAGCTAGCAAACCAAGGGCAAAAACTACATTAACTAATCTAGTTAATATATTAGTTTCCTGACTCAAACCATCCGCCCACAAAGCAAATGCAGAAATCAAAAAAAAGTAAAACATGAAATTGAGCATCGTAAAATCATTTTGGTAATACCAGCATTGAGTTACGTGCCAACCAATTTCAGAGGCAATAGACACCATAATTAAAGCCAGTCCCAATTGGGAAGCAAAAATTATTTTTAAGGATAATCCTAAATTTTTTAAAGCTTGGTAAAAAATTCTCATCGCTAGAGGTATGAGAACAAAAGTCAGAATGTGGGTGACAACCAAGCCATATTTCCAACCGCCAGTAATGCAACTTCGAGGTAATTGACTATCTATTTGTTCTGTTGCTATTTCTGGCAAGATAGTTAAAACATAGCCCAAACCAAAAAAAGCAATTGCGAAACAAATAGTTATCAAAACAAAATCAATGCCAAAAATCTTCTCATTAGTATTTTCAGTGAGATTAGACATAACTCTTAAGATTGATTATTTACCAGACTTCTTGCTCCAAGTCAGGGAATAGGCAATAGGGAAGATTTTTCCCGAAAAGAGTCGTCAAAATGATTATTTTTTTACTTTTGCAAGAGGTCTACTATTTATAATATCTAATTGCCCCATTAGCTATAATAGTTTTTTGGGGATTATTATCTCTTCACCTGAAACGAAGATAAATAAGTCAACCTAATGAAACTTAAAAATGAACTAGAAACATAATTTTGTCTTTTCCCCACACCCGGAGACCCCTGTACTGGGGTTCGCGAACCGCCCCTATCCCTGACCCCACACCCTACACCCCGCCTTAATCAATAAGTTTGTGATCTACTGATTATCACTGCATAACATCTTGGCAACATGGAAGCCAATGAGATATGCTGTCATCTGCGGGCTAATTCTAGGCAATGGGACAGAAGACAAGTCCGCCACATAGACATTTGTCGCTCCATTTAACTTGCCAGTGTTTTTAGGCTCTTTCAACCCCTTGTCAATTGCTTTACCAAACAAACATCCCCCCGACAAGTGTTGTTCAGATAATAAGAACCTCTTGCTATACATATCAACATATTTATCGACCTGCTCCTCTTTATAGGGAATCTTTGTCAGACATCGAATAAGAAATCGGATAAGCAGGGGTGGTTGTTTCCCCAACTTGTTCAATAGTTTTATTTGTTCTTTGATTACTCTCTTCGCTACTTCCTTATCATGGTTAACAGAACTATTCTCATCCTCGGAAAAGAAGCATAGAGCGATTTGAGAATCATTGCTTGAATAGTAACCCTCTTTGGCAGGATTAAATTTTACTATAGCGGTAACTAAGTCCAACTTATGAAGATTTTGTCCCCCTCGAAGCAAGTTAGACAGCCTCAACCATAGATTGAGCATCAGATTGACACCTTGAATGCGCCATCTAATTAGGTTCTTGGTGAGCCAAAATAGCCCAGGAATTCTGAGCATAACTTTCTTAAAACAGTTTGGCAAAAAAGCCAAGTATAGGTGAGATACAATAAACAGTAACTTATCAAGATTTCCAGAAAAGAAGTCAAAACAGCAGACTGTTTCCCTTTGCCCCTCTTGTGCTTGATCTATTGTGGTTGCAAATACAGGAATATAGACATCGCGGGAGGTAGCATCTATTTTCTTCTCCAGGATGTAAATGCCAAGTGGTAATAGAATGTGATCGTTGACATATTTCCCAATCTCTGGATTTTGAAGTCTATCTTGATATGGCAACAATAGTCTTGGAGTAGCAGCACCAGCACATAAGATGATTTTTCCCTGTTCTGACAGGTAAAAGCTTTCTGTTTTCCCTGTATCAACATATTGCACCGATACCCCTACACATTGGTTTTGTTTCCCTGGAAGGTTGGAAAATTCAAGCTTAACTACTCTGCATTTAGTTTTTAGCTTGAGCCTTGTGTCATTCCAGTCAAGGAGAGATACCCCACTATTGGTACGTTGTCCAAAAAGATTAAATTGAGTTGGAAACAGGTGCAGTAGTTTGTTATTACCTTCTTGGAAGTTCGGAATATTACAGGTTTTATCTTTACTAATTTCAAAGTTGAAGGACTTGGCTACCTGAACAATATGTTGAGTAACGGGTGATTGATTATTCTCTGGATCATTTCTTACAAACTTGTGGTTTAATTCTTCCTTAAGTTGATTCCAATAGGTTTCTGTTTTGCCAATATGTTTAGTCAACCACTGGGACGACTCGTGTATCATAGTGTAGTTAATCGAACCACCACCACCCATGCAGCAAGCTCTCCCAGATATAATGGGAATCCCGTCTGGTGTGGAGGCGTTGTGTAATTTGAAGAGATCTCCCTCAGCGTAGGATTGTGTCCAGTTATTTTGATGGGTAATATCACTGGTATCGAAAAAGTCTTCCCCCTCTTCCAAGACTAGCACCCGTTCAAGTTTGGGATGGTGAGCCGTAGCCTCAAGGTAGTGACTCAGAAATCCACAAGCACCGTTGCCAGAACCCACAATGATAATGTCGTAAGTCATTTTCCCATCCGAAGCGCGATCGTTACCAAAGTACAGTCAACACAGACCATGGAAATTCTTGTATTATAGTAGAGTGTGCGCACTCTTTGCCATACCCATTCTCCGCTTGATTGGTTGTGATTTAAAAACTCCAAAAACTAAGAGAAGTAGCCGAGAAAATAAAATAGGGATGCTATTAGGATTTAAGAGGGAATTAAAAGTTAATAATCAACGTGAGAGTTTATCAATGTGATAATTGTAATTGGATAGCTGACCGAGACATGAGCGCCAGTTTAAATTTACTAGGGTTAGCTGAACCCGATGTCATGCCTGGGTCGAAGCAAGAGCCGACTCTCTTTGATGAAGCAGGAACTAAGAATAAAGCAATGTCCAACATCGTCTAATTTTTAGAAAGCGGAAAATACCATGCTGGGTGATTGGGAAACTTTAGAATCAGGTTTATTTTTCATTATTGGTACTGGTAGATGTGGTACTACACTATTACAATCGATGTTGTCTGAACACTCGCGAATTTTGGTTCCGCTAGAAGTTGGGTTCTTCACGAATTTGGAGCCAGCAATTCATTTCAGCGATCCTCTGTCAGACAAAGAGCTCAATGAGTATCTCCGCTATTGCACCCAATACTGGTGGTGGCCAGCACTGGAAATCAACAGTGAGGTTTTCTCTGAGATAGTGCGGGGAGGTATGCGCTCCGCGCGGGAGATTTTTTTATGGCTGCTTTGGCAACTGTCAAGAGGGAGTGGCAAAGTCAAGATTGGAGAGAAAACCATTGGCAATTGGCTCAAAGTTGGTCGTATCTTGGAGTTGTTCCCAAAAGCCAAGTTTATTCACATCTACCGAGATCCACGGGATGTCGTTGTTTCTCTAAAGCGTCAAGTTTGGTGGACAGCATCTTCGGCGATGCCTGCTGCAATGTACTGTCGCCAGGTTCTTGGCTCCCTCAAGGCTCTTGAACAGCATCTAGGTTTGAAGCAGTTTCTTAGAGTGCAGTACGAATTGCTGGTGACGCAGCCTGAGCAAGAGTTGAGAAGGATATGTGTCTTTCTGGGGGAAGAATTTGAGTCGAGAATGCTACGCTTTTACGAGCGAAGGGAGCGGGGCTATGTAGATGCAGAAGCAGAGTGGAAAGATCTAACTCTCAAGCCCCTAACCTTAGAGAGGGTAGGAATATACCGAGAGCAACTCAAACCCAGGGAAATTTGGACAGTAGAGCGGATACTGGGAGAACTGCTGGTTGAGTATGGCTACGAGCCAGACCGAGAAGTTAACCAACGCCTAGACTGGTTGATTATCAATGTGGCTGAACAGATTAAGTGGGGTCTTTCCTGCTTCTTAATCGGAGGTTCACAGAAGTTTATAGACGAAAAGCCAGTGGTGAAGAGGCTATCGAGACAGAGTGACAAACTCTGTAATCCAGATATAGCAAAGGACTAAAAGGAATGGTCTGAAAGCACAAATCCCAGTTTTCAGGTACAATAGCTCTAAATTTTTAGGATAGCAAGCGATCGCTCCCTGCTTTCGGTAGATCCCACTAATCAAGAACAATTTAAAGTCTGGAGTCCCATTGGTACTTGAAAACATCAATATGAATAGTGAACTGAATACTGATTACTGATTACTGTTCTGATGTCCTTCATCCTTGGGAAACCCCTTCAGGCTCGTTGTACAAATAATTTTGTAATGGTACTTAACCGTTTCTAGATTTTGGCTCGTATCGTAAAAGTATAATTACTCCCCGACTCTAGCTGATAGTCGTGACTTTCTAAAAAACGCCCCAAAGGCTCTTGAATTAGAGCTTTTCCTAGAGATGGTTTAATTAATAACTGTCTGTAACGAAATCGCCATTGAAATTGCCAAGTATAGTCTGCTGCTCTAACTTCCCCCTTAATATTTCCTAATTGCCAACAATGTTGAGTAATAGAAACATGAGCAATAGTTTCTGGTTTATCATAAGCCATTATTATAGAAGTAAATTGTTTTTCTGTTTATTGTTAATTGTTGATTGCTCCTTACTATAGCAATCTGTTCCACAAAACAAACGCCAAAGTTGACTATTCAATCAGAAACTAGTCCTGAAGGATTTGCTTACTGCTTCAACCAGCCCCGTCTGCGGTGGGCTGTCCATAATCGTAAATTCCCATAGAACCTATGCTATCTTTAATCGATTTAAAGGATGCTTGTTTGGGATTCTTGGCACTATTGTAATCAAGGCAAACAAGCTTACAGTTTGGATTACTACTCCCCTTTGACTACATTATTTTCATGATTCATTTGGGATTGCTGTATAATATATTGCCAAATTTAATCTTACAAAAAATATTTAATTAATTCTTGCTGTAAGGTTAAAAATTCATCAAGATTAATACTAGATTTTCCTTCAAGTATTTGGTTAATTAGAGAAATATTGTCTTGAGTAATAATTTTACTGACTCCGATTAATAATTGTGAAAGCTTTTCGCAGTCTAAAGGATTAGAGAATTTTGATTTGATTTTAATGGTTATCTCTTGATGTTGGGTATCAGCTACGACATTGACAAATCTACGGTAGTTATCATAGCTGCTAAACACATATTCAAAGTTTATTTCCACTAGCTCAAGACCTTGTATAGAGAATTTACTAGCTAAAATTTTGGTATTTCCTACTTTTAAATACATAATTATTACAGAGGGCAATTATAGCAAGTTACATCGCAAGTATATATAAATACTCTCTTAAAAACTGCTCTCTCTTATGTGAAGCTCGATAAATCGTCACAGGTATCGCAACAATAATCCATTATTTCTACATAATTGAATTTGAGAAAAATACTTAAATTCAGCAAAATGTTTGATCGATATATAGGCTGTAGTATTGGCTTAGGAATTTTACTGTTAATTGCAGGTGGAATTGGACAATGGTTGCATATATCGCCAGGAAATTTAATTGATTGGTTAATTGGAATTGCTAGTTTTTGGTGGCTGCTAGTTATTGTTACTATTCCTTGGAATATCTATTTTGATGCTCGTGAAGCAATCACCGAGGCTAAAGTATCTAGAGAAAAAGGTCTGGAAATTGAAGAACAACAATTAAACTATGTCCAGAAGGTTGCTCGTTGGTCATTGTTGGGTGCGATCGCCCTTCATGGAATTTCAGCGATCGCTCTTTATGTACTAGCTGCGACTGGTATTAGTAACGTGGGTTATGTAAGTTCAGGTTTGACTTTATTACTAACAATTTTGCGTCCTGCAATTAGTGGTTATCAATATTTGACTGCAAGATTATCTGCTATTAAGAAGGAGATTAAATATCCCCGCGAAGATGCTATTGAACTTAGGAATAGAGTAAAAACTTTAGAAACAACAATCAAAAACATAGAAACCCAACTAGATAGCAAAAATCCTAATTCTTTAGTCAATCGACAACAGCAAGAATCTCAAGAAAATAGAAATCAGTTAGCGCATCTAAAAGCATTACTAGAAGCATTACAAGCCAAAAATGCAGTAGAACACGAACAACTATCTAGAGAAGCCCAAAACGCGATCGCCCAATTAAATGAAGACAGTCAATTTCTGGGTCATGTTAAGGAAATTATCCGCTTTGTCAAGACAACATAAAATAGATCAATGATGAAGTTTTTAACTGCTATTCCCTTATTCGCACTGATCTGGGTCTTATATCATTTAGTCATTCTCTGGGGGTCGTCTGCAATACTCAGTAATGAATTACTGCACATCCCCTTAGTTTCAGGAGCAATATGGAAAGTAACAGTAAGTGATTTGTTGCTGATGGCTGGATTAATAATTCTTTATCTCGAAGTTCTCCAAGCTACTCTGACTGGTATAACTTCAGTGGTGAATCATACCCTCTCCACTTTAGTATGTATTGTTTTTATCTTAGAATTTCTCACGATAAGTTATTCGAGCAACTCAACTTTTTTTCTTTTAGGTTTGATGTCTTTGATTGATGTGCTTGCTGGTTTCACCATTACCATCGCTGCTTCTCGTCGGGACATTATTCGGCATGATTAACTGTCCTTCGTCCTTAAAGGGATGAGGGATAAGGGATAAGGAGTAAAAAGAAGTTATGGGGTTAATCCCTCATAATTCATCCCTTATACTTTTTTAAAATTACCACTTCAACTTGGCTGCATCTTTTCCTTGTTCTCGGCGAATTTTACTATCTTGTTCAAACCAGGCAATGATTTGTTTATGGGTCAATTCTTCCACAGGAATTTTAGTATCCTGAGCAATTATTTGTAATAATCGCCAAGAGGAAATAGTAAGACGAGTGAGAAATTTCTCAGAAGAATCTAGCAAAGCAGCATCAATATCGGCTGACTCTTCGGGAGATAGAAATTGTGTAGGAGATTGTTCCATGATGATTTTATGATTTACTCTGAATGTAAATTAAAAATTTTTATATGTCAGTTTTGAAATTGATCTGGTAGAAAATTGATTGTTGTTGGTAACTAGAGATTAGAGACGAGAAATTACCCAATTACCAATCCCCAGTTACCAATCTTCAATTCCCTTAAACTATCTCATAGGCAAAACGGAAAGCAGCCCAAGCGCGATTATCTAAGCCATAGACATCGGTATTAGTCCCAATAATTTTGGGAGCAACTCCACTAGCAATGTGTAAGTCTTCTAGGATAGCGTAGGTTATATTTAGAGGTTCTTGAAGATTGAGGATTAAAGAGCGATCGCGTTTCACAGTTTCTTGTTCCGACAATAGAGCCAGAGTCTTATTAAAGGGTTGAGTTGCCACAATAACGAACAACTGAGCAATTCCGCTAGATTCAGGAGTTTTCCATTGCCAAGAACTTTCTGCTTGAGGCACAACTATCTTACTTTTAGCAGGTATTTCCCAATTAATGGGAGTGACTGCTTGTTGATTCTGGGAATTTTTTTGAGGTTTGTAAAGAGTGGTAATTTGACCTGTGGGGGTCACTTCCATCAGTATGCTATAAAGAGTCGAGTCACTATTGTTAGTTAAGCACAATTTTAACGGTGCATCTTGGGGCATATTGGGCAGAGTTTCTACCCCAATGGGAATAATACTCCTAGAGGCGGAAGCTATATTACGGGTGTTACTTTGTAATGAGACAGAATTCTTGTTCCCTGATAACTCTAAAGTCGCTTCTAGGGGTATAAGAGAGGAGTGTTCATTAACAATCAGTTGCAACCATTTAGTGGCTAGCAAGGTTTGAAACTTCTTTTCTAGACGGCTGACAGCCAATTTAACGGCTTCGTTAGGTACTCCCACTGTTGTGCTAATCAGAGTTCCTCCACAGGTAAATAAGCCATAACTTTCACCAGAAACAGGATTTTCTTCCCCATTGGAATCAGATGTGTCTGGTTCAGTGTTGGTAACTTTTCCTAAGAGACAATCTGCACTGTCTTCTCCTGCGATTATGGTACTGCTAACCAATTCAATATTCGCTAAAGCACTAGTGGCATCTACTCTTTCAATTCTTTCTAAACTTTTATCCAGAGCCACATTTAAACCTTGCTTACGGGGTAATACCCTGATAGACTCTTGAATTAATTGTCCCGATCTCAGTAATTTACTAGGGGATTCGGAACTATTGACGATTTGTGCTTTACCGTTAATTCCTTCCCGCGATCGCAATTGAATTTGTATTTCATCGGAAGTATCTCCAACCACAGTAAAACAAGATTCATTACCATAACTATCTAGCAGTGCCAAGGGAATTCCTGTTAGCTTCAGATTTACCATTCCTTTATTATCTATGTTGGTAATGAACCCTTCTGCTGGTGTGCCTGGTTTTTCTAGGGGATAATAAGGCGTAATGGGGTGATGTTCGCATTTAATCTGGTTTTTTTGCTGATTATCTGTGATAAGAGCCATATTAGCTCCAGTTTTTTGCCAAATTACCTCAACTTTCGTTGCATGACTGGTTTGCCAGAGATACTGAGTTAGAGCATAAGTGAATAAACCAGCACTAAAATGATCCCATTGTCCCTCTAGGGCTGCTTGTCCTTCTTCAGCAGCAGTCAGAATTATGCCAGGAAGATTACGGGATTTTAATCCTTGAGTTTTCAACTTCATCTGTATTTGGTCACGAAAAGCTATTTCTTCTGGGTTAGGACGCTCTGCAATGTCAGGATAGGAGCGAACCCGAAAATTGCCTTGTAAACTATTGCGGGTTTGTTTAAAGCTTGTGTCTAAGACCGTAGTTACTTTATTAGTCTTCAGCGATCGCAATAAAACAGAGAGAGTATCTTTGAGTAAATCATTAGCAGCAGGTTCTCCCTTGGTGGGAATTATACCGTCTGCGGGTACTAAACTGTCTACAAGTTGATAATCTTCTTCAGCACCAGTCGTTTCTTGAGTTATATTGGGCATTTTCACCCGACTACCATAACCACTAAAGTGAAATACCACCACATCATCACTAGTAGCCTGCTCCGTTAGATGTTCCACAAAAGCAGTTTCAATGTTTTCTCTTGTGGCTTGGCGATCGGTTAGAGTAACTATATCTTGAGGTAGAAAGCCAAATCGATGAATTAATAATTCTTTTTGTAGTTCTACATCAGTTACACAACCATTGAGACGATTATTTTTGGGGTATTCATTAATTCCTACCAACAAAGCTAACTTACGATTAGTTGTTTCTGCTAAAGTTTGCCCATAAGCTTGCAGCCAGGGAGCAAACCTGTCATTTTTCCCTAATAAAGAAATTCCTGTTTCTGATACTCCTAGAGAGAAAAGAGCTAGTCCAATCCGTTGCAAAAAAGTTCGGCGATCAAGTCCCATATCAGCTATCAGCTTTTAGATATCAGCTATCAGATTATCAGGAATAGCAGTTAGTTGGCTGTTAAAACTCAAAAAGGTTACTAGTTAGACTAAAATCACAAATACTTTTGATTTTTTGATTAATCTGAGGATTACTGTCTTTCTTTGTGTTCTTAGTTACTAATTTAATCATCTCAGCTTTAACTGAGTTATCTAATTAGTGCTTAAATACTAAATAAGAGGTTAAGTAGTAGGTGTGGAAGGTTGAGGATTTTTTCTCAACCTAAAACCGCGCAACCTACTACTTAACACCTATTAGATTAGAAAAAACTTCTAAGAGTCAATTTTCATAGCTCTAGCTAATTCTTCTGCAACTTTAGGACGAGAGAATTGTGGAGGTGGTAATTTTCCTTCCCGTAACATTCCTCGAACTTTAGTACCAGATAAGTGAATTCGCTCTTCTTTACTTGCAGGGCTAGTCTTAGAAGTAGCCATTTGCTCTGTACGAGTGCAGTAGAAAGCGTGTTCAAATTTGAGAGGAGTAATACCTAATTCTTCGGGTTTAAACTCATCAAAAATGTGCTGTGCGTCGTAAGTACCATAATAGTCACCTACACCAGCATGATCGCGACCCACAATAAAATGAGTACAACCATAGTTTTTGCGAATTAAAGCGTGGAAAATCGCTTCACGAGGACCAGCATAGCGCATTGCAGAAGGATTAATCGCTAAGATCACCCGATCTTGAGGAAAATAATGCTCCATCATGATTTCGTAGCAACGCATTCTTACATCCGCAGGGATATCGTCGCTCTTAGTAGCACCTACTAGAGGATGTAAAAATAAACCATCAACAATTTCTAAAGCACATTTGATGATATATTCGTGAGCGCGGTGGATGGGGTTACGAGTTTGGAAACCCACAACAGTGTGCCAACCTTTCTCACGGAACATGGCTCTAGAAGCAGCAGGATCTATTTGATAGGAAGGGAAAATAGGATGATCTGCTCTTTCTAATAGCCATACTGGGCCAGCTAAATTAACTTCCCCTTGTTCATAGACTACTTTAACCCCTGGATGCTTATCTTCATCAGTGCGATAAACATTTACTGCTTCGTGTACCTTGTTGTATTTGTACTTCTGAGTTAGCTCTAGTACCCCAACAAAATTACCATCAGGGTCATCAAGACGAATGAGAGAACCTTCTTTTAGAGGTGCAGCTATTTCTTCGCTAACAGAAAGAGTAACAGGAATAGACCAAGGACTACCATCAGCCATCCGCATATCATCGACTACACTTTGGTAGTCTTGTTGCTCCATAAAACCACTGATGGGGCTAAAGCCACCAATAGCAATCATGACTAAGTCAGAAGTAGCTCTCTTATCTAGTTGAACTCTTGGTAAAGAGTCAGCTAAGGATAAAAATTCTGCTTTCTGTTCTGCTGTAACAATGCGATTAATTAATGTGCCACCGTGGGGTGCAATCGTATCAGTAATTACACTCATATTCTTTTATCTATTCTGTGAGCAACGATCTTAACAAACTATTTAGACAATTGATGTCTTGTAACGATCCAAAGTAAAAATAAATTTTTTGCGATCGTGAGGAGCTATAGCTGTTAATTTATGTTAAGTAAACCATATTTTTGTACCGATGAAACAGCCCAATTATCTAAATCTTTTCTTAACCTTTTGTTTATCTATAATACTTTTTGCTAATTTTGCGGGTTCAGCTTCTGCAATGGGAGGAACACAACCACCACTGAATGAGCCAGCACCAGAATTTACTCTTTCCACCAATACAGGGGATGGAGAAGTATCTCTAAAGGACTATCAAGGTAAATGGGTTGTGCTGTATTTTTATCCCCAAGATTTTACTCCTGGCTGCACTATCGAAGCCCGTCGTTTTCAACAAGATTTACCGAAATTTACTGCTAGAAACGCTCAAATTTTAGGAGTTAGTGTGGATGATGTGGATTCTCACCGAGAATTTTGTGATGCAGAAGGCTTAAAATTTCCTTTGTTAGCAGATACAGATGGTAGTGTTAGTAAAGCTTATGGTTCGTGGTTGGGTTTTGCTTCCCTGCGACATACTTACTTAATCGATCCTGATGGCATCTTACGCAAGATTTTTTTAGGAGTTAATCCTAATCGCCACACCGCAGAAGTATTAGCTAGTCTAGATCGATTACAAGGCTGATTATCGGGGTATCAATTACCTCTCCCTTTGGAATAAAGAGTAGTAAGTACTTGGACAAAATTAAATTTACTCGTTAAGACTAGGGGATAGGGAATAGGCACTCGTGCAAGAGTAAAACTGTTTATACAATTAATCTGTCTAGTAAGGGCGCAAGGCTTGCGCCCTTACTACATTCTACTTTATTCTCTTAATCGATCGCTCGGTTGCTATACTTAGGTCTTAAGGTAGGTAATAGGCTTTTCTTGCAATAGGGTTTGAAGCTTAAAAATAAAAAATGTACGGGGTTTAAATAGTGAAAATTAATACTTTTTGCTAAATAAGTCTCCTTTTATATCTAAGATTGTAGTCACTAGTTTTTAGAGATTTTTACATCACCAAAAATGCCAGATTATAAACAACAAGTAATTGATTTTTTTAATGGTAGAACTGCTTACGATGCAGAAGGAAAAGAACATCCAAGAGAAGCCAAACTCTTGTTAGAGTCAGTTCCCATAAAATCTGGTCAAACCATTCTTGATATTGCTACTGGCACTGGTTTAGTTGCCATTCCTGCTGCCAAAAAAGTAACTAAAAAAGGTTCAGTAATTGGTGTAGATATGTCCTCGGGTATGCTGGCTCAAGCTCAAAGGAAAATTACAGCAGAGGAATTATACAACATTGAATTAATTGAAGCAGATATAGAGTCGATTAATTTTGAAACAGAACAGTTTGATATCATATTTTGTTGTTCTGCAATAACTTACATCAGTGATATTTCAGCAATTCTAAATCAATGCTATAGCTGGCTGAAAAAAGAGGGATATCTTGCTTTTACCTGTCCTTACAAAACCGCTTATATGGCAGAAATAAAAGTTAAAATCTGTCAGGATTTATGGGGAATTGATTTACCCCACATCAATAAACCTTTGTGGACTCCTGAAAAATGTAGTCTTCTTTTGCAGCAGTATGGATTTCAAGATATCACAATTGAAATTGATCGCGCTGGCAAATATCTTGTCAATTATAATCCTAAGTGGGATGGGCAAGATTTTTATCCTAGAGGTAATCCGTTGTTGAATTTATCTCCAGAAAAAAGAACAATATTGCAAGCTGAATATCAAAGAGCGATCGCAAATTTAGCTACAGAACAAGGAGTGTGGCAAGATTCTACTACTTTGTATGTTAAAGCCCGTAAGTAAAAATTATTGAGTTATGGGTTTATTTCAGATGGGTCAAGCAAAAATAAGAGGTTGAGGTCTTTCGATTCCATATCCCTGGGCATAGTTGATACCTATTTGCTGTAGGCTTGGCAAAATAGCACTGTCTTCTACAAATTCCATTATGGTTTTAATGTTCATAATTTCACTGATGTGATGGAAGTATTCAACAGTGGCATAGGAGAGGCGATCGCTATTCAGATTTTTGACAAAACTACCATCAATTTTTAGATAATCAACAGGTAAATTTTTCAGGTAATTAAGAGAACTCATCCCACTACCAAAATCGTCTAGAGCAACGGAACAGCCTAATTTTTTTAATTGCTTAATCAAATTTACTGCGTTATCAAAATTAGAAATTGCTACTGTTTCAGTAATTTCAAAGCAAATTATTTCAGGTGAAATAGAATAGCGATTAAATTCCTGTTGGAGAAAAGTACAAAACTCTTGATTACTAATACTTTCTCCAGAAAGATTGATAGTATATAGATGATTTTGGGGTTCTAGTTTTGGTTTTTTTCTTGATTGGCAATGAACTTCATAGCCAGCTAAAAAATTAGTTACAACCCAGCGATCAATTGCTGCCATTAGACCGTAACGTTCCGCAGCAGGAAGAAATGTACCAGGAAGAATTAATTTTCCTGATTCGTCAATCAAACGGAGGAGTATTTCGTAATGACAGCTATTTTGATTCTCTTGAATGGAAACAATTTTTTGAGTATAAAGACAAAAACCATTTTCTTGTAAAGCTCGATTTAATTTTTCAACCCACTGTCTTTCTCCAAGTTGTCGGGCTACTATGGCATCTTGTTTATGGTAGAGATGAACACAGTTGCGACCTTTTTCTTTAGCAATATAACAAGCTGCATCTGCTGTATTTATTAAGTTAGTCAAATTTCCTGTGGTTGAGTCAATAGCAACCAGACCAATGCTAGCCCCAATCTTAAACACTTTCTCTTCCCAACTAAAGCAGAATTCTTCAATTGATTGTCTGATTTGATTGGCAATTGTTTGAGCTATTTCGATAGGACATTGATGGAGCAAAAGACCAAATTCGTCTCCTCCCAAACGAGCAAAAATATCCGAAGCGCGGATTTTTTGCTTGACTAACATAGTTACTTGTTTTAGTAATTCATCACCAGCAACATGACCACAGCTATCGTTGACGATTTTAAAACGATCTAAATCTAGGTAGCAAAGAGCATGATAGGATTGCTCTTCTTGAGACTGCTTAATGGCTAAACTTAGTTGTTCTTCAAATTTGGGTCGGTTATACAACCCAGTCAAAGGATCGTGAGTAGCTTGCCAAGAGAGCTTCTGGGCTATTTTACGCTCAATAGTAGCATCACGGAACACAATAACAGCCCCGATGAGTTCTCCTTGGTGATTGTTAATCGGTGCTACAGAATCTTCAACAGCATATTCAGTGCCATCTTTAGCAATTAATAAAGTATCTTTGGCAAGCTCATAAATACGATTTTCTTGTAAGACTAAATCCACAGGATTGCTGACTGGTTCTCTGGTACTTTGGTTAATAATCTGGAAAACTTGGGATACAGGTTGTCCTTGAGCTTCTTCTGTTTGCCAACCAGTTAATCTCTCTGCTACTGGGTTGATATATTTCACTTTACCTTCCGCATCAGTAGTAATAACAGCATCCGCAATAGACTTTAGGGTTACTTGAGCTAGTTCTTGTTCCGCAAAGACTTTTTGCTCTAGGAGCTTTTTTTCACTAATTATTTCCGAAAACATCAACAAACCCCCGATGTTTCCCTCTAAATCTTGCCAGGGACGTATTTCCCAACGTAACCAATTCACTGTCCCATCAAGTCCCATGAAACTATCTTCTTCACTTTTTAATATTGCAACTTTTCCTGTCAGACAATCTTGATGGGCTTGTCGCCAATGTTGAGGAATTTCGGGGAAAACTTCGTAGTGACTACGACCAATAATATCCTTTTTTTCTAGCTGATAATCTTCGATCCAGCGATCACTCACTCCTAAATAACGCATCTGACAATCTAACATGGCTATCGCTGCTGGAGCATGACGGACGAATAATTCTAATAACTGCTGATTTTCTCTGAGTTTTGCCTCGCTTGTTTTCCGCTGTTGAATTTCTTGTTTTAAATGTTGAGTCTGTTTATCTAATTCCCCCTTTAAAGTACTGATTACCCGATGAAGTTCGGTAATATCGAAAACTCGCAGCATCTGTTGATAGGTGATAATCCCTTGGAGTTCTCCCGACTCTCCAGAAACTACTAACCTGCGTACCCGCATCTTTTTCATCTGCTGCTGTACCTCAATCAGAGAATCTGTAGGCTTCATACAGATTAGGGGGCTACTCATCACAGTTTGAGCAGTTGTAGTTGCTAAATCCAGTCCTAAAAGTTGAAATTGTAGGATATCTCGTTGTGTAATAATGCCTAGGGGAATGGTTGGTGTTTCGTCCGAACAGGTTGTAGGGTGTTCTTCCCCCAAAGGAGAACTTAGTCCGTCTACAATTACTACACAATCTTGGCGGTTCTCCGCCATCAATTGAGATACATAGAGAACTGACGCACTTGGAGATGCCCTAAGAACTTCAGTGTGCATAGTTTCTTTTACAGAGCGCAGCCTAAGCAAATTCGAGGGATTTAAAGCACGATAAATACTTTCTGAACTAATTAAGCCTTCTAATTGTCTGCGAGCGTCAACAATAGGGAGGTGTTGAATCTGATACTGACGCATAATGGACATTATTTGATAAATATCCTGAAAGTCAGTTTTTTTGAGGGTGATTACCTCTGGTGTCATCACCTGTTTTACTGTTACCTTTTTCAGATCGACTAAAGCAGCAGAAAGCTTGACTATATCTTGCTCCGTTACAATTCCTGCTAGCTTAGATTGATCTAAGACTAAGATACAGCTAGAACGGGAAAAGGTTGGGTTTTGAGTTGTATTTTGGTATAGGCTTGAGTTTTCGGGTTGATTCATCCGAGCAATAGCATCAACAACAAATGTCTCAGGGCAAATAGTTAATAAGTTAGGTTCTATGACTTCTTCGAGTGTGGGTAATTGAAAGCTCAGATTAGCCTTAGCCATAATCAGGGTTTAAAATATTGCGCTTGGGGTATTGACCTGAATTTTATATTTACTTTCTTTCCTCTATGTTAGTTGAAAAATTAAGATTTTACTGGTTGATGGTTAATTGTTGATGGATCAGTAATCAGTATTCAGTAATCAGTATTCAGTAATGCGCAACAAAAAATCTAGGTAAACTTGGGTAAACTTACTTAGACGTGATACCAAGCGCACTTGTATCACTAGGGATTTTAGAAGTACAATATAGCTTGCCTAGTAACTTCCTTTTCCCAAGAGAACTCTGGTTACTAGGCTTGACCTCAACCCTG
>JAAUYH010042070.1_pt1 | contig 16898 bp, 16 predicted proteins | sample 7278061 | NCBI WGS metagenome assembly JAAUYH01 (sample SAMN14350203, study PRJNA611818) | marine sediment metagenome | isolation source: surface marine sediment (0.6m) | place: French Polynesia: Moorea | collected 2018-08 | reverse complement strand
TTCTTGGCGACAGAGAGTTTCATGGTATTGAATTATCTTATTGGTTGAAACAAAGGAATATAAAAGCCAAAAAGCCTATTTATTTTGCTTTCAGAGAGAAAAATAACATCTACATGAAAAGAAACAGAAAAAATGAAGAGAGGCTTAAGGATTTAAAACTAATCCCAGGGATTAAAGTCCTCCATAAAAATGTCAAAATTACCAAACAAAAAGGTTTTGGTAAATTCAATCTATTAGCTTATAAAAAAAGAGATTATCGCCATCATAAAGTCAAGGAAAGCTGGTTTATTATAACCAATTTAGATGAACCGAATGAAGTAATTAAGCTTTATAAAAAGAGAGCAGGTATTGAAGCCATGTTTCGTGATTATAAAAGTGGAGGCTATAACCTAGAAGGTAGCCAAGCCAATCTTGTTAGGCTAACCAAGTTGATTCTGTTAATAGCGATTGCCTACACTTCAGCCTGTTTAGAGGGTAAGTCTTTTAAGAATCGAGGACATCAAAAGTATATTACTCGGCTGACTGAAGCTCAAAGAAAATACAGAAGACATAGTGATTTCCGCGTAGGGTTATACGGATATAATTGGGTAATTGCTTGGGACTTCTGTTTTCTATTGGTTGAAAAACTCATGATGATTAATCGACATAAAATTAACTATTATCAGCGCGGTTTACAAGTTTTATCTGCTCTTAGTTAAGTATTTATTTCAATTAATTTGACTTCGATCTTAAGCTCAATTTTGCGCAATTGAGTTAGTTAAGAGTGCCTATTTAATATTAATGCACATATCAATTTATTGAGAAATTATCTTTAAGGATTTTTACCCCAATTATCCTTATTTAATTAGACTTAATATATTAAGAAAATTTATCCCGTAGTTGCTTTTTTCTTCAAGTTGATGTTTCTCAGTAATTACGCTCTATTACTTTTTCATCTGCTTGTCCCTCCCAAAACAAAATTAGTGTTTAAGTGCCCTGCTGAATTGAAAGTTAGTTTGCCCACCTTACAAGCTATAAGTTTTCTCTGAACTTCTGAACTCCTGAACTCCTGAACTCCTAGCTAATGATATTACCAATCATCTTCTGCTTTTGATTCAACGTCTCCCTCTATTTCATCTTCCCAGGTGTCTGCTATAGGCTTAACTACTTTAGCGATCGCATCTTTGACGAAGGCTTTAACAAATTCATCTCGCCGACTGAGTTGGAATTGCCTTTGCACTACTTCTGTGATCCCGCCATCTCCCCAATCTTGATCTTGACGGAAATATTCAACAAAACTTTTTCCAGCAATGCGAGTAAGATAGGCAGCAGAAACTGCTTGAATTGCTTTACCGATTATATAAGTAGCAAAATGAAATTGTAGGGCTCTACCCAGAAGATCGGCTGCCCCTTTCACTACTCCTAAGCTAACTAAAGTTTTGCCCAAAGATAAAGCCAAGTCTTTACCTCTTTCCATATTCAACTCACAACCATAAATTTGTCCGATTTCTACTACCATTTGAGCGTTTACGGCTGCGGTGGCTAACATATCGACTACAGGTAAGGGAGTAATGGCAATAACACCAGCACCAATCCACTGATAGCGATCGATAATTTTATCTGCATCTCTACGTCGTTGGCGATCGATAATTTTTCTTGCTTCTTCTCCTAGTCTTTGGGATTGCAATAAAATATTGTCGGCAATTAAATCTTCCCCTTCTGCTCGTAAAACTGCCACTAATCTTTTAATTAAAGGAGTTATTTCAGGTTCAGGTTCAATTATTTTGCCTGTGCGTAATTCTACTGGTTGAGGATTGGCAGCAATAGTAATTACATCAATAGCAGGAATAAAATCTCTTACTCTCTGTCGTAATTGTTCTAGGATTATCTCTTTGTCATTTTCTGTAAAAAGATCGATTTTATTAAAAATTAATAGCGATCGCTTACCAATTTGGGCTAAATTTCTGAGAGGTTCATATTCTGATTGGCGCAGATCGTTATCGACAACAAATAGTAGTAAATCTGCTTCTGTAGCTAATTGTCTGGCTAATTCTTCTCTTTCTGTTCCTGCTACCCCTGCCTCTAAAATACCAGGAGTATCGGTAATCAAAATTCCCCGTGTAACTCCTTGTAACTTTAGATTATAGGTTTGTCCCGCTTTGGTAGTCCCCATAATCGGATCGACTTTACCGACAATTTCCCCTAGTAGAGAATTAACTAAAGAAGTTTTCCCTGCCGATCCTGTACCGAATACTACTACTTTTACTTCTCCCCTGGCTAGATTAGCCTCTATTTCCTGCGATCGCTTTAAAAATGCTTCTTGAGCTACTCGATCCTCAATTTGTTCTAATTGTTGCTTAACTGCTTTGAGATTTTCTGTGGCTACTTGGGCTTTTTCTTCAGGAATTTTTGCTCTTAGGGGACGTTTACTTTGCTTGCGTGACTTTTTACGAGTATAAAACCGAAAGTAATAAATAAAAACAGCAATTAATAATCCCAATAAAATAATCAAGATTAGTAAGAGCAGGTTAGCCAGCAGAGGAGAGGTGTAGGATATCTCGATATAAAGTCGGGACAGAGAAATAACCAGCCAAATCCCTAGTACTAAAATTAAACTTAAACCAGCAATGAGGATAAGTAGACGGAGAAATAGCATAGGGACATGAGGGAGAAAGTACAACTAACTTCTAATTTATCTTATGGGAGTAGAAAGACCTCCAGCTAAGCTTACGGGAGGATATCAATTAATATTTACCCATCAAGAGCAAATCTAGTCTCGCTAAGATAGAGAAAGTTTTGCTTTGAGGTGTAGTTTAGTGGTATCTCCTTCTGTTATTTCAACCAATCAGACTCTTACTCCAGAATGGCAATGGCAAGATTGGCAAGGTTTGCCCTATTTAACTTGCAGTTTACTAGCAGATTGGCAGCATGGGTTTTTAACCCAGCAATTCTATCCCCGCACTCCAGAAGATTTAGTCCCAGTTTTACACCCAGAAGCATCTGTTTACCGTGTCAAGCAGGTACACGGTAATAAGGTATTAACCCCAACAGAAATAAATTCAACAACAGATAACTTATCTGAAGCTGATGGCATCATTACCGATAATAGTCAGCAAGCAGTATGGGTAGCTAGTGCTGATTGTAATCCTGTTTTAATTGGTGATGTAGAGACAGGAAAAGTTGCTGCCATTCACGCAGGTTGGAGGGGTACAGCCCAAAAAATTGTCCCTAGAGCGATCGAGCGTTTTTTGCAATCAGGTAGTATAAAAGATAATCTCCGTATTGCTATGGGAGCAGCTATTGCTGGAGAAGTATACCAAGTTAGCGAACACGTCGCAGCAGAAGTAGGAGCAAGTATTGTATCTTCAAAAGAAGTTAGCACTACAGCAGAAATGTTAGTAGCCTTACAAAATTTACCCGATTCTCCTCTGTTAGAAGACTCTCATCCAGGTAGAGTGCGTTTAGATGTACGCAGAGTAAATGCAATCCAAATAGAACAATTAGGTATTAGTAGCGAACAAATTGCGATCGCGCCTTATTGCACCTATCAGCAACCAGATCGTTTCTTTTCCTATCGTCGCAGTAAAGAGAAGAAAGTACAATGGTCAGGAATTGTGAGTAGGGGCGGTTCGCGACGCGAAGCTAGTCCTTTAGGGCAACCTCCCCTACAATCTAATCCCGACATATTTATTTGAGTTAAAAAAATTTTGTTCAAAACAATAAAAGTTTGTCTAGCTCGATCGCGATCTTGGGAAAAGCTTGCGGTATAATTACTCCTGTTTTATACTCGACAATCTGGGAATATTCTTTATTTTCAGGTTGGGTATGAACGATGAGTTTTTTGCCCACTAAATCTATGACCCAATATTCAGGTATGTTATTACGAGCATAAAGTCTCGATTTTTGCTTCAAATTTATTGTTAGTGTTCTGTTGGAAATTTCAATTAACCAATATATATCTTGGGCATAGGGATGATGAGTACGATATATAGCTTCTGGTAAACGAGCTATAGTAACATCTGGTTCGGGTTCGGAATTATCTAAGGTGATTGGTTGAGCCTGAATTATCTCTGCTTCCTCGGTTAATAATTCTCTTAAATATTTGACAATATAACGATTCGTATAACTATGCTCTACCCCTTCTGGACTCATCTCAATAATTTCTCCTTCCAGCAATTCTACTGGTTTGCCTTCTAGCAGTCCAGATTCAACCAGTTTATGCCATTGCTCGATCGACCATTTGTAAGTAGTTAAAGTCATAGAACCTGCTTAATCAAAGCTACTCAACAAATAATTTTTAGTTAAAAAGTTCTTATTCTATATCTAATTTTACCTGACTCTTTACGAGCCTGTAGTGTCACAATGTTTGCGTGTAAGAGGATTATCAATATTTCCCGTATAGTTCCCGCTTCTCATAATTCCTAGCCCGAGAGAGATAACCAGACATTTTTTTGCTTGAGTATGAGGACTGTACACAACAATTGTTTTTGCACTATTAGTATTTCCTTTAGGAGAAAAAACGATGTTAGGATGGCTGTTATTTTTCAAGAATACTCCGTCAGGTAGTTTTCTTTCGCCCAACAAACAGCCAGTGTAGTTACCTTTGGCATCAGGAGGACTAATGTTAACTTCTTGCTTTGCTGTATCTAGGCGAATTTTACAACGTCTGCCTCTACGCATAGCTAGTCTTTGTGATTGTTTAATTGCTCCTCTTACTTGAGCAAAACCATCCTTAACTTGGTTTTGATTGAATAAGCCAATCATACTAGGAACAGTAACCACAGCTAAAATACCAACTACAATTACTGCTAATAACATTTCTGTAAGAGTAACACCGCGATCGCTTTTATTTCCTTTCTTTATATACTTTAAAGGCATAAGAAATTGACTAAGCTAGCTTTTATTTCAATTTTGTATTTCTAAATCTGAATATAATCAGTAATTCAAGATTGTGAAAGAGTAGAAATTATTCAATAGTAATCAAAATTACTTTATCTTGTAAATCAAAACCTTTATGAGTTGTATCTGACTGACCAATTTCAAATACTAAAAGATATTGGTTTTTAGGTAGAGTAATTTTTTCATTTTGGATAAAGCTAATACCCTGGGAATTGGCACCGTTTAATATCTCTGATATCGCCTTGAATGTGGGGTTAGTGGGGTCATCACCATCTGGATTCCAAGCAGCATAATTAGGAACATCTTCTCCATCCCAGAGTAACTTTACTTGCGCGCTATCAGTTCCAGTTACGGCTGTTATTTGTGGTGTTGCTTGTGATAAATCAATTTCTACAGATTTAGGTTGTGTATTATTTTGTTCCGTAGTAGTAAAAGGAGTAGTAATTCCAGATGTTGAGGGAGTTACTGTTACTGTAAATGTCTGACTTGGATCAATAGCACTAATATCTTTTTGCGTCTCGTTATTTGCCATAGTTATACTGATGGGTGTACCACCTGAGGGAGTTTGAGCAAATAAAGTTTCTATAGAGCATTTCTCTCCACTAGGGCTACAACCCATATGACTTTCTATATTTTTCGCTAATGCACTACCACCACCACCAGATGTAGGAATAGGAGTAATATTTACACTGACTTGAGTAGAATTAAGGCTTTCGGCTTCTGCTCTAGCGTATACTTGCATATCCGCTTTATATTTATCGCTACTGCTATCCGAGAATTTTCCATTCACGTAAATTTTGGCAATTCTCTCGTTACTCTCAACGCAAGCAGCAAAGCCTTTGGCAGAAAAGGCTTTGTCTGGACTACTACATGATGGAGGAGTAAAAGTCTGATCGTCAACTCTATCAATTAATGCCTGATTGACCCAAGCATTGCTAGTGTAGCTACCACCACTGGTATCTAGTGGAGGACCATATCTATAAATAACATTGGGACCAAGCCAAGTATTATCAGGTTTCGGTTTTACGTAGTAAATAATTTTCTTATCAGGATTAGTTTGTCCAAGATCGGGTATATTTAATGCCAAAACGATTTCTTCTCCGTTAGTACCAAAACCAGAGGGTAAATCAGAATATAGAACACCACTACTTGTATTGCTGACATCAGTTTGTATAGTTTCTGCTCTTCTAACCTCATCGGAAATAAATTCTAAGGCACGATTCACCTCTGCTCTTCTTTCTGCTTGAACAGATGAATTAGCATTTCCTCTCATCAAATTCATTAACCCCATTCCCGCAGCCCCAATTACCACTACAGAAATTCCTGCACCAATAATTAATTCTGTTAGAGTATAGCCAGCAGAATATTTTTGTTTATTAAATAGTTTAATTAATGTATTATTTTTCATAGTATTCATCTAAATTTTTAGACTTAATCTTGGAGTTAATAACTAATACTTATTTTGAAAATATAATTGAGTATAAATAATTATGATTGTTCGTCAGAGAGATACAACAAAAGTAAAACAAGCTATTATTTGCTATTCTTTCCTCTTGCCCTAAAATTAATTATCTGTTTGATTTAGTAAAAGCAATTGCCAATCCTATCTTAGTTATTATTCTTATCAAAATTGGCAATACAATATTTAAGAATAAAATTTGAGAATAACTTTTTCCCATATTATTTAAGATTGCCTTATATCATATTTATAGCAGCTATCACTTTAAGCGTTAAGAGAGTAAATACGGATAAAAAATATAAATAAATTGAATTTATTGTAAATTTAAATAGCTGCAATTATTGATTTATTAATATATAAAAACGAATCAAATTAATTAGCAGAGCTACAGGAATCACGAGTAAGAGTTGTATTTAAATTACCTGTGTAAGTACCAGTTTTAATTCTCCCAATACCTTCGGCAATAGCAACGCATTTTTTCGCACTAGATAACGAACTTTCTATGACAATTACTTCTTGACTACTGGTATTACCTTTATGAGTAAAAGAAATTGTCACAGGATTACTATTAGCTTTGAGAGATACTGTATCTCCTCCTACTAATGTGCTTTCTCCCACATTGCGCTGACTCAGTAAACAACCATTATCATAACTAGAATCAGAAATAGAAATAGTGTTATTAGTTGTATTAATTTTTACACTACAACTTTTGCCTCGACGGATGGCTTGTCTTTGAGCTTCTTTTAAAGCACTTTCGACTTGTCTTTGTGCTTCATTTATTTGATTTCTATTGAACCATCCAACTAAGCTAGGAGCAGTAATTGCTGCTATAACTCCAGCAACTATGACTGTTACAATCATTTCAGTTAGAGTAAAACCCTTATTTTGATTACGGACATTGTATCGCTGCATTAGGAATGACCTCTGTATAATCCGTTGTAATTACAATAATGTTTCCATTCTTATCTGTCTCGATATTTCCATTTTTATCCAACGGAGACACTGAAAAATTAATTTTTAAAACTTTAGCAGTACTAATTACAACACCAGAACTATCTGTAGCAAGAGTCCGACTCAATCTGTAAGTTTTACCTTGACTATCTAATAGTTGCTTATCAGAAGGTACAAGTGGCAATTCATCCCAAAGCTCTTGAGCATAACTATCAGGATTAGCAGGATTACTATCAGGATCATAACTAGTTGCACTACAGAGGCTATGATCTATAGCTAAATCTTCAGCTTCAAATTGAATTTGTTCTATATCTTCTTGTATTAATTGATTTGCTCTTTGCTTTTCTTGTGCTTTAACTCTAAGTGCTGTTGCTAGTACCAAAGCTTGCATAGAACCAACTACAAAAAAAGTAGCAATTAGCATGGCAACCAGTACTTCTAGTAAAGTAAAACCCTCATCGGATTTTGATTTCTTGGCATAAATTTTTTTAATTTTCAACATAGATTTACTCTGCCTGTTTTGTTTCCCAACGAGAAGGACTAGAAATAACTGGATCGACTACTCTTGCTGTTCCTCCAACTAAATCATCTCTTACATAGGAATAGTTATAGAATTGTTGCGATACTAAAGCAGGGCTTGGTGGTGATAGTGGGGAAGTGATCGTTGGATTAGGGTCTGCCTGAATCAAAACATCGTTTGTTAAAGTAGTGGTATTATTCCAATCTTTTACCCAAACTGCACCTGTAATAATTATTGTTGGGTCATCTTCAATTCTCACTGTTGCTTTAGGAGCGTGAATTAAGCCTTTGATGTTTATTGCTCCATTGCCTCTCAAAGTGATTGTGCTAGTATTGGTTGAACCATAAATTTCTAAATAATAAGATTCATTGTTGTTGCTCGATCTTGAATTCAGATCAACTCCATCCACAGTTGAGTCAAGTGTCAAATTACCATCTAGGTAAAGTATTACTTTTCTTCCTGCTCTAACAAAAAGATCCGTTCCATTAAGGGTTACATCGCCATTAGCAACCACATAATGATAATAAATATTATCACCAAATGTATGCGACTCATCACTAGAGCGTGGTAGTGGGGTCTTATTTACACTAATGTCTTGTAGATCGAGAAGAGAAAGTGAATTGAAATCATTAATAGACCAAGGAGGAGTAGCAAGAGTACTAGGAACGGTCTTTAAAGTATTTGGACCTACAGGAGTAATAATTACAGATTGTGGAAGAATAGAGTCAGTTGGTGGCGGAGTACTTGAAGAACTGTATAGATTAGCTGTAGTTGGTGTAGTGTTATCTAAACTACAATCATCTGTATCTGTAATAACAATATTTCCATTTACTTGAAGACCGCTTACGTTAGTAACGCCTTCATTGTCACCTGTTATCCACAAAACAGGATTTAAATAATTAAAGTTGTCATGCAATCGGATAGGATCTGCAACAGTTCTAGGGGCTACAACAGGAGTTGGTATACCAGGCTGAATCGGTAAATCTACACTTATTTGTGCAACGGCTTGGTCTACTCGACCCTCAACTATAAGAGTTCCAAAAGGTTGATTATTGCTGCTATCGTCGCTGGTATCACCAGGTGTACCATTATCATAAAAGGTGTAAGAATCATCACTAGTATCACCAGGTGTACCATTATCATCAATGGTGCGTTTATAAGTATAATCTACTAACCTATATTCTACTTCCCCCGCATCTAAACTACTGTTACCATTTGCGTCTACATACTGCCAACTTTTTGTTGCCATATTGGCTACTTCTGTTGCTGGGTTTGCAAAGCAAGAACTAGCAATATTCGGAATATTAGCTGCCTTAAACCAACTTAAAATACTGGTACTACTGGGGTCGTCTCCACATTCGTCATTAGTAGGATCGGTATCACCTTTATCATCCCAACTTTCACAAGCAGGGTAAGTAGCAATAACTTTATATTTATCGATCAACTCTCGATAGCGAGCAACACCTATTTCCGCAGCAGCTAGAGCTTTAGCAGTCGCTCTTTGGCTGGTAGCTGTAAGTTGTTCGTCACTAGATTGAAAAATACTGATTGTACCTACTAGGGTCATGATCAATCCTAAAGCAATAACCACAGGAATAACAAAACCCTGTTCTTTGGGGCGACTTAAGAGAAAAACTTTAAATAGAAGTTTCATTTACAACCAATAGGAATAAGCATAGAATTTCCAATAGTACTCGTAGTTTTACTTGTCAAAAAGAAATTCGCTGTGATCTCGATCTTGATATTGTTGTGATGTTGGCTGGTAAATAGTTTGCAGCGCTCGATTATCTCAAGTAAGTCTTAAAGTTTCTTAATGTAACTGTATCGGTTTTGAATTTATATCTCTATTAAAGAGCGATCGCTTTTCTGTATTAATTATCTAGTATAGGAATTTTTGTAAATTTGCCAAAGGTCAGAACATTTTCAAGAGTGCTTGTTCGACTAAAGTATTTAAACTAATACCTTCCTTTGAAGCTTTGATAGCAGCTTTTCGATGCAATTCAGAAGAGATGCGTAAATTAAATCGACCAGAAAAAGGCTTATCTGGAGTTTTACCTAATGATTTACAGTCTTCTAAATATTCATCAATAACAGTATGAAAAGATTGCTCCAATTCATCTACCGACAAGCCATCAAAAACAATCACATCCCTGGTATTAATTACTCTACCCACAAATAAACGGTCTTCGTCATCAAATTCTACAGTAGCTTCATATCCTTTATAATTCATGGGTCAACTCCTGCATTAATTAAAAAATCACGAACAGCTTTGACTTGATATCTCTTCAATTCTTTTTGCGAGACAGTGCGGACTCGGCGGTTTCCGTCGAGTCCGCACTGTCGAGGGTGAGGATGGGGAGAATGAATGTTTAACGATACATCATTTAAATCAAAACGAACTCTTGAACCATCTTCTTGAGTAACTGTCCCTCCCAATGCTTTAATCAAGGACACCACATCATCCCAGACAATGTTACGACGAATTGGCTGAGCAAAAATAGCATTATATGTATTGCGCTGTTTGCGATTCATTCAAACATAGTACTATAAGATGATACTATATTTTCTTTAAATTGTCGAAAATACGTTGATTTTAAGAGCGATCGCTTTTCTGTAGTGATTATTTGCTAAACTCAAGATGATTACGAGTAAGTACATTTAGCCTGTGTACTATGCAAATAAAAATAGTCAAAATCGGCAATTCTCAAGGTATTAGAATTCCGAAACAAATTCTCGAACAATGTGGTTTTGGAAATTCTGTAGAGATGGAAGTAAACAACGGTAGTCTGATTTTAACTGCTGTCAAGGCAAGAGAAGGATGGGAAGAATCTTTTCAGGCAATGGCAGCTAATCAAGACGACGAGCTTTTAATCGACGATACTATTCCTACTGAGTACGATCGAGATTGGGAATGGTAATACTTAATTAGATTAGAGTAATTGATAAGCAAGGGTTAATTACAAAATTAGCGATCGCTTTTTTCTCTTAAGTGCGATCGCTTTATATAGAAATCAATGTAAAATCTAATTCTAATGTTTGTTGAGATTAATACCTGCTTCTTTTGCCATTGCGTGTATACCTTTTTTCTCTAGGGTTTTAATTGCTTTAGTAGAAAGGCGCAACCTTACCCAACGATTTCCTTCGGGCCACCAAACTCGCTTCCATTGTAGATTAGCATTTTGCAATCTTTTGGTACGACGGTGAGAGTGAGAGACAGCAAAAGCGTTATTAGCTTTTTTTCCAGTTAATTGACACCTGCGAGACACAGTTATCCTCCAATTTTACATCACAATCTCCAATTATATCAAAGAATATTGGAAGAAGATCAAAATACTAAGACATCGGCTAAAATGTTAGGCAATAACGATAGCGTTTGTGAGAACAAAAAAAATTATCGCGATCGTTCAGTGTCAAACTTCGCCCCGATCGAACTAGGAAGGCAAAACAGCAAATCATTAAATATTTGGGTGCAGTCTCATCTGACAATGGAGACAAGGAAATGGTTACTACTCCAACACAAAAAATTACTTTTGCAGAATATCTAAACTATGACGATGGCACAAATAAACTTTATGAATTAGTTGATGGGAAGTTAGTTGAGATGCCTCCCGCGAGTTTTCTGCATTCAGATATTATTGATTTTATTGCTGATTGTTTTAAGGCGAGCGCCAAAAAATACAAATTAGATATTAAAGTTAAGACTGGAGATGTAGGAGTCAGAACAGGAATAAATAAGTCGAGAATTCCTGATATCTCAGTTATTGATGGTCAAGTTTGGCAAAGCTACCGTCGGGACAAAAGTGCTGTCATAGAAGACAATTTGATGTTGGTTGTGGAAGTAGTTAGTCCTGGCGACGAACAGATAGCAAGAGACTATACTGAAAAGGTAGGAGAGTATCAAGAAAAGGGTATTCCTGAATACTGGATTGTTGACCCGATTAACAAAAAGATAACTATTTTGATTTTAAATAAAGGAAACTATACCAAAACTGTCTTGACTGGGGATTCCGCTATATCTTCGATGATATTTCCAGAGTTGAAAGTTACAGTGAGGGAAATTTTAGAGGTTTAGTACAATTTTATTTTAGGGGCGGTTCGCCCTAAAGGACTAGCTTTGCGTCGCGAACCGCCCCTACAAATCCGTTATTTCTCAGTTAACTTGGTCAAAACCTTGTTAGAACGTTCTACAAAAGTTTTCATTCCTTCTGCATCGAAGGCTTTTTGTGCCATTAAGGCTAAGTCATAGACGTGCTGACACATCAAATTGACTAAATCCCCAGAAGGAGACTCCCCAGTACCTTGGATAATTGAACCTTGGCTAAGTTCAACGATATTTTGAATCAGAGGATGAGAAGTATTAATCATCAAGATATGATCTTCAGGAAACGCCATAGCCTTTTCTTGCATTAGGGCTGTCATTTCTTGCAGTCTCCGCATAGCTTCGGGTAAAAGTACCATGGCAGGAGGTGTTCCTTGAGGATCTTCAGATTTAATCGCTTGAGTCTTAATATTTACTCTAGGCTTATTGAGTGCTTTTTCAAAAACTTCTTTGATTAGTTCACTGCGAGTCTTATTAGTTTTAGGATCGACAATTTCTTGGGCTTGATCGTCTTCAACTAGGTTTTTATCTAGTTCTGAGTCTACACGCGAGAATTTTACTTCTGAATATTCTTTTTCTAGGAAAGGAATGAAGTAGTTAGTATCGATAAAGGAGTCCATATAAAGGACTTCTAAACCTTGATTCTTGTAAAGTTCTACATAAGTCCCCTGAGTAGAAGGATCGCTACAGTAATATACGGTTTTTTCTTGTTTTTCTTTGTTTCTCTCTAGATATTCGTTAAGAGTAGTGTAAGGTTTGCTGTTAGATGTATTTCCTGCTTCTGGGGTGACATTTTCCCAAGCATCTCCTGAGTCAGTTTGTACTTCAACTTGGGGAGTTTCTTCGCTACTAGTTGTGGTAGCTGCTTGATAAGTAGTGCGGAAGATAATTAAATCTTCTACTTGCTTTTTAAATTTCTCGTTTTTCAGAGAACCGTATTTAACGAAAGTACCGACATCTTCCCAACAGCTAATATACTCATCTCGATTTTCATTGTAAAGAGATTTTAAGCGATCGCCGATTTTTTTGGCAATAAAATCAGCTATTCTGCGTACAGTGCGATCGTTGGTTAAAGCACTACGAGAGACATTGAGGGGAATATCAGGACTATCGATTACACCCCGTAAAGGCATCAAAAATTCAGGAATAATCTCATCGCAATGATCGCTAACAAATACTTGGTTACAGAAGAGTTTGATTTGTCCCTTACTAAAATCTACGTCAGGTTTTAGTTTAGGGAAATAGAGAATACCATTAAGTAAAAAAGGATAATCTGTATTTAAATGTACCCAAAGTAAAGGATCTTCTTGGAAAGGATGAAGATAGCGGTAGAATTCTAAATAATCGTCTTTAGTTAGGTTTTGAGACGATTGTTTCCATAAAGCTTCTTGCTTATTAATTACTTCCCCGTCTAGCAAAATTTTAACGGGCATAAAGTCACAGTAAGTTTTGACTAGTTGCCTGACTCTAGTCGGTTCAGCATATTCTACTTCTTCATCTTGGAGAGTAAGAGTAATAGTAGTTCCTCTGGTGGTACGTTCTGATTCTGTTAGTTCAAATTCGGGAGAACCATCACAAGACCAGTGTACTGCTTCTGCTCCTTCCTTATAAGAGAGAGTATCGATTTCTACTTTAGCTGCCACCATAAAGGAGGAATAAAAGCCTAAACCAAAATGTCCAATTAACTCATTGGCGTTTTTTTCGTACTGCTTGATAAAATCTTCAGCACTAGAAAAAGCAACTTGGTTAATATATTTTTTTACTTCATCAGCAGTCATACCGATACCGTTATCGGAGACAGAGATGGTTTTTTTACTTTTGTCTAAAGTAATCTTGATTTCTGGTTCGTCTAATTCTCCACTCACTTCTCCTGCCAAGGATGCCATTTTTAGCTTAGAGATCGCATCAACCGAGTTAGATATTAATTCGCGTAAGAAAATTTCGTGATCTGTATAGAGAGATTTCTTGATAATAGGGAATATATTCTCGGTATGGATCGTGATATTGCCTTTTTCAAGTACTGTCATATTTTTCTCTTCTGATTACCACTAATACGGTTATATTTTAATGATCCAATTATGCGCGATCGCTTTTCTTGTGCAGGTCTAGGATTATACGCCAACTAAGATGCGGATTTCCCTACCTCTCCCAAGTAATAAGTAACCAATAATACCCATTACTGATTACTGATTACTTACTACTTACTACTTACTACTCACTACTTACTACTTACTACTCACTACTTACTACTCACTACTTATTTTTGTTGCCAATTAGCCCAATCTTGTGGTTTGAGGAAGGTTTCATATAATTCTGCTTCGGGGGTATTAGGTTCAGGAGTATAGTTATATTCCCAACGAACCAAAGGAGGCAGAGACATGAGAATAGACTCAGTACGTCCATTCGTTTGTAGACCAAAAATTGTCCCACGATCGTAAACTAGGTTAAATTCTACATAGCGTCCTCGACGATAGAGTTGGAAATTTCGTTCGCGATCGCCATATTCTATATCTTTTCTTCTTTCTACAATAGGGATATAGGCGGGTAAAAAGGCTTGTCCACAATCTTGGATAAAAGCAAATAAATCTGACCAATCACGAGGTTCTAATGCGCCAATTTCTTTACTTAATTTAGCTGCTGCCTTATCTGGATGGGGACCTCGATATAATTCACCTCGTCCATCTTGATAATCAAAAAATAGTCCCCCTACACCTCTAGTTTCTTGACGATGCTTAAGATAAAAATACTCATCGCACCAACGCTTAAATACTGAGTAATATTTAGGATGGTTTCGATCGCAAGCTGATTGAAAAGTACGGTGAAAATGGGCTGCATCTTCGGCAAAAGGATAGTAGGGAGTTAAATCTGCACCACCACCAAACCACCATACAGGGCCCGCTTCAAAATAGCGATAATTAAGATGAACTGTGGGAATATAAGGACTACGGGGATGAAGTACCATAGAAGTTCCTGTAGCGTAGAATCCATGTCCTTCTGCTTCTGGACGTTGCTTGAGAATCGAAGGTGGTAACTTTTCTCCCCAAACTTCTGAGAAGTTAACGCCACCTTGTTCTAAGATTTCCCCTTCATTAAGTATGCGCGATCGTCCGCCTCCTCCCTCTTCTCTTTCCCAACTGTCTTCTCTAAATTTGCCTTTACCATCTAATTGTTCTAATCCTATACAAATGCTATCTTGCAGTTGTTTCATAAACTGACTTACTTTTTCTTTAGAGTCAGTAGGAGGAGTTGAAGTTTTAGAAGTATCGGTCATATTGATATTTAAGGCGGTCATTTTGTTATTTTTGTCTATTTATCTAATCAAAAAAGTAGTAGTCAAAATAGTCGTGGAATAGCACAACAGCCATACAAATGGGTTTTCCTCCAAGAGAGACTGTTGCCAGACAAGCTTTTTGGACAAAAGCATTTCTGCTACTCAAGTTTCCTAATCCAGACTACCGTTAATTGGAGATTTTCTAAATATCTATGCTATGAAGCAACAACATTTTCTCGACGATCGGCAACATATTTTAATGATTTGGGTGAGTAGAGAACAAAATAACTACTCCATAACTTAATGTTATCTTAATTGTGATTTTATATTTATCAGAGTCAGAAATTATACCAATTCTCAACAGCGTGATTGGGTATGGCGAGGTTTCCTCGTCACCCTCACGCTCAAAAGTAACAAGAGACTTAGTATGGGCGTAAAAGTCAGAAGCGGTGCGCGGGGATGGGGAGACTTCAACCAACCACAGACAACTGTTAGCAGCAAAGTATCAAACTAGAAAAGTCTCCCCTATCCACCCCTGGTGATTTTTAATCACTATCTCGAACGCGCACCTAAGAAGTCAGATTAAACAAAAGTTGTAAAACTTTTTTGTATTAGCTGATAACTCTCTATATATCTAGCTATTTTCGAGAAATGGTATTAGATTGTAAAATTGATATTACTCAAAACTCAGGTTATCTATTTAATGTAGTTAATAATTAAGAGTATTAAAGGGAGTAAAATTCTCTTTCTAAATTATATTTATTAATGTATAGATAATTTATCAATGTATACATTAAGACAATATATCACCATAAGTATTCAAACAAAATTATTTACACATTTGATTTTTATATTCTCTCTCTACATCAGTTAATCTATTTTGTCTTAATATCTGTAGTTTAGACTAACGGAAAGGTGAGAACAGAAAACAGAAAGAGAATAAAGGGCAAGTAGGGAGAAAATGAAAATAACAACAAAATTCAAGCTCTCCCTATTATGGAATATGACCGATATCAAAAATTCCGTCAACAAACTTACCAGCTGTTAGGTAAAGCCAAGGATGCGACATTTGAATTGATGGACAGTGTGATGACAACTAGAAATGCTAATTGTTTAGCAGAGTTTTCTCTTTCTCCTCTTTTGAGAAGAAAATGGTCAAGTACTTATGAAGCTCTGCAAGATAGTCGTCCCAACAGAAATAAACTGATGAAAAGGTACATTAAGGAGATACCAACATCAGAATATGTGTTGTTGGGAATAGACCATACAGCATGGGGAAGAAGAGGAGCAAAAACTCTGAAAGATAGAACTTATGAACATCAAGCATCATCAAATAATTCAGTGACCGTGGGACAAGGGTACAGTACAATTGCCTGGCTTCCAGAAAAACAGGGGAGTTGGGCATTGCCACTCAGACACGAAAGAATTACGCAATACTGTTCGGTTAAGAAGGTTGTCTGTTGAGACAGAGAGGGGGAAGACAAGGGAGAGAGCGAAGAGAGGGGAGATTAACCTTAAAAGTTGTCTCCGACCACACTTCCCACACTTCCCACACTCCCTAATTCCATTAAGTTTTTAGGCTTATCCGAACAGTATTGGCTCAAGACCTATTTGGCAAGTTATAGCACTACGCAAATACATTAGGACAATTCTTGAAAGCAGCATCTACACAATCTCTTACACACTCAAATTCTTTTAGCCTTTGTTTCATCCAAGTTTT
>JAAUYH010014570.1_pt1 | contig 16899 bp, 17 predicted proteins | sample 7278061 | NCBI WGS metagenome assembly JAAUYH01 (sample SAMN14350203, study PRJNA611818) | marine sediment metagenome | isolation source: surface marine sediment (0.6m) | place: French Polynesia: Moorea | collected 2018-08 | reverse complement strand
GCTGAGTGATCGAACGATCAGAACCCATTTCACTGACCCGATAACGAGAAAGAGTTAGGTCATGACTATTCGACTTGGAGGCATCATCATCGGCCTTGGCCTTACGGCGGTTCTGCTGCTGTGGTCGCTTGCACCCGGTGTGTTCACCCTCTCGAAGGAAGGTTTCCCGGCGAAGCCTGACTATTACGCCTTCCAGGAGCCCAACATTGCACCCGAAGGCGGCTTCTCGTTCGACGGGCCGCTCGGCAAATGGGATTATGCCCAGCTGCAGCGCGGCTATCAGGTGTACAAAGAGGTCTGCTCGGCCTGCCACAGCCTGAAATATGTCGCGTTCCGCAACCTTGAGCAGATCGGCTTCACCGAAGCGGAAGTTCGCGCCGAAGCTGCCACCTGGCAGGTTCCGGGCATCGATCCCAAGGACGGTTCCGCGATCACTCGTCCTGGCCTTCCGACCGACATGTTCCCGTCGCCCTACGCCAATGACGTCGAAGCGCGCGCGTTCAACAACAACGCGATCCCGCCTGACCTGACGCTCATCACCAAGGCGCGTAAGGACGGGGTCCACTACGTCTACTCGCTGATGCAGGGTTATAACGAGCCCGATCCCGAAGACGTGGCGAAGTCGCCTGACTTTGAAACCCCTCCGGGCCTGTACTTCAACGAGTACTTCTACAACATCAACATCGCCATGCCGCCGCAGCTTCTCGATGGCATCGTCACCTATGCTGACGGCACCGAAGCGACGACCGAGCAGATGTCGCAGGACATCACCGCGTTCCTGACCTGGGCGGGCGAGCCTTCGCTGATCCAGCGCAAGCAGACCGGTTGGTTCGTGATCGCATTCCTGCTTTTCGCGACCGGGCTTGGCTTCCTGTCCTACAAGTCGATCTGGGCAGGCGTGAAGCCGAAGAAGAAATAAACAGCCGGATCGCTGTAAAGCACACGCTACAATGCACATTGAGCGCCCCATCGTCCCTTGCGGATGGTGGGGCGTTTCTGTTTAGGCTTCTACAGGCCGAGAACCTAGGCAAGGAGAGCCGCGTCGATGACACTTGAAGACCTGAAGGCGCTGGTTCGCACCGTTCCCGATTTCCCGCAGCCTGGCATTCAGTTCCGCGATATCACCACGCTGATCAGTCATTCGGACGGGCTCGCAGCAAGCGTGCGCCATCTTGCTGACATGGCGCGTGCAGGCGGGGCGCAGAAGATCGCCGGGATGGAAGCGCGCGGTTTCATTTTTGGCGCAGCAGTGGCGGTCGAGATGGGGGTAGGGTTTGTGCCGGTGCGCAAACCGGGCAAGCTCCCGATTGAAACGATCGGTATCGACTATGCGCTCGAATATGGAACCGACCGGCTTGAAATGGATCCGGGCGCTGTCGCGCAGGGGGAGAAAGTCGCGATTGTCGATGATCTGATCGCGACAGGAGGCACCGCGCTCGCGACTGCGCAATTGCTTCGCCAGGCGGGAGCCCAGGTTGACCAGGCGCTATTCGTCATCGATTTGCCTGATCTGGGCGGCGCGGAAAAACTGCGCGCCGCTGATGTCGAGGTGCGCGCGCTGATGCACTTCGATGGCGAGTGAGGGCAATAATCTTGGAACACGGCACCTTGCTTATTCGTAGTGTCAGCAAGGACGCTATTTTCCCATGACTTCCCAAGCCCTTGTCATCGCAGCTGTCGGCGCCCTCGGAATTGGCGCCCAGTGGGTTGCGTGGCGTACAGGCTGGCCCGCCATCGTCCTGATGCTCGCGGCTGGCTTTATCGCGGGCCCCGTCACTGGCCTCATCGATCCAGAGGCCGCCTTTGGAGACATGCTCGACCCGGCGATAAGTATCGGGGTGGCGCTGATATTGTTTGAAGGAGGGCTAAGCCTCGACCTGCGCGAATTGCGCCACTCGGGCAATGCGGTGTGGCGACTGGCAACGATCGGCGTGCTCATCGGCTGGGCGCTCGGTGCCTTGGCGGGGTTCTACATCGCTGGGCTGGTATGGCCAGTCGCGATCCTGTTTGGCGGGATTCTGATCGTCACCGGACCGACCGTCGTCATACCCCTCTTGCGGCAGGCCAATATCCAGACGCGGCCCAATTCCATCCTCAAATGGGAAGGCATCGTTAACGATCCCACTGGCGCGCTGTGTGCGGTGATCGCCTATGAATACTTCCGCCGCGTCACGGAATTTCCCGACGCGACGGTCTTTGATGTCGTCCCACCGCTCATTATCGCGGCAATCCTCGCCGGACTAATCGGTTATGCCGCAGCGCGCGTGATCGCCTATCTCTTCCCGCGCGGCGCGATCCCCGAATATCTCAAAGTGCCGGTGCTCTTCACCGCTGTGATTGGCGTGTTCGTGCTGACCAATATGATCGAGCATGAAGCAGGATTGGTGGCGGTGACGGTGATGGGTATCACGCTTGCCAACCGCGAGGTGTCGAGCATCCGTTCAATCCACCCCTTCAAGGAAAATGTCGCGGTCCTGCTCGTCTCGGGTATCTTTATCCTGCTGGCTGCGTCGCTGAAATGGGAGGAGCTTTCCTACCTTCAGACCAGCTGGCGTCCGCTGGCGTTCTTGCTCGTCCTCCTGTTCCTTGTGCGCCCCGCGACAGTGCTTATCAGCCTGCTGGGCTCGGATGTGCCGTGGAACGAGCGGCTGTTCGTCGCCTGGATCGCGCCGCGCGGTATTGTTCTGGTGGCAATCTCCGGCCTGTTTGCGCTCCGTCTTGGTGATCTCGGCATTGAAGGCGGGCAACTGCTTACCGGCCTCAGCTTTGCGGTCGTGGTCGTTACCGTCATCGCGCATGGCTTCACGATCAACCTCGCCGCTAAGTGGCTCGGCGTGAAAGGCACCTCGCGGCCCGGACTGTTGATCGTCGGCTCGACCGCATGGACCATTGCGCTTGCCAAGCAAATGCAGGCGCTCAAGACTCCGGTGATGATCGTTGATCCCAGCTGGCAAAGTCTTGCAGCAGCCCGGCGTGAAGGCTTGCCATTCTATCATGGCGAAATCCTCAACGAGGCGACCGAGCACAGCCTAGACCTGACGCCGTACCAGGTGCTCGTCGCGGCGACTGATAACGAGGCCTATAACGCGCTTGTCTGCAACGAATTCGCTCACGAAATGGGCCGCGACATGGTCTATCAACTGGGTGAAAACAGCGAAGGGGACAGCCGCCATGCCTTGCCCGAAAGCATTCGCGGCCGTGCCTTGTTCGAGGACGGTTTTGGCGTAGCCGACGTCAACGAGCGGCAGACGCAGGGCTGGACCTTCAAGAAGACCAAGCTATCCGACGAATTTGATTTCGAAGACGCGCAGGAGAAGCTCCCGGACAGCGCTACTTTGCTGCTGATCGTACGCAAGAGCGGAACTTTGCGTTTCTTCACCCACGCGGTCCGGCCTGAACCTCGCCCCGGCGATACGATCATTTCGTTCGGGCCACCCAAGATGAAGACACCTGAGGAACGCGCGGCAAAGCGCGCGGCGAAAGACGCCGGCACATCGTCAGCGCCCGGCAAGCCTCAGGTCACCTAGAGAATACAGAATTAGAGGAAAGGTATGATTACAGGACGTTCCATCATCGCACTTGCCGTGCTTGCGGCATTGAGCGCGTGTGATGCCAACAGGGAAGAACCAGATAGCGATGCGCCGGATGCCGAGGTTGCCCAAGAACCTACACCTGCGCCGAGCGAAACCATCTCAATCCTTCGTCCTGATATCGAACAGCCACCCGAGCCCGAAGCCCCGCTTGAACCACTCAATGTGACCATTGGGTTCCCCGAGGGCGGAACGGCGCTGGATGCCAGCGCGCTGCTCGGGGTGCAGGAGGTCCTAGCCTCACCACAACTCGCACTCGGCGGCCCAATTGTCCTGCGCGGTCACAGCGATGCGGGTGGAAGTGACACTGCCAATGAGCGAGCATCACGCGAGCGCGCTGAGCGCGTCCGCGATTGGCTCGTCGAAAATGATGTCGCCGAGGATCGGATAACGATCATTGCCTTTGGTGAGCAGAACCCGATTGAGCCCAATGCCCTGCCCGATGGGTCACCCAATGATGAGGGCCGCGCGCTCAATCGCCGGGTCGAAGTGCTGATTGTGCCGCCCAAAGAGGCCTCAAGCGAGGCTGGCGACTAACTTCAGAACGCGCTCGGAATATTCGGGGCGACAGATAAGCAGGTCGGGCAGATAGGTATCGGCCTGATTGTAGCGGATCGGTGACCCGTCGATGCGCGAGCAATGCAGGCCGTGTGCCTGCGCCACTGCAACGGGCGCGCAGCTGTCCCATTCATACTGGCCGCCCGAATGCAGGTAGATTTCGGCCTCACCGCGGACCACCGCCATCGCTTTGGCGCCGGCGCTGCCCATTGGCACAAGATCGCCATCCATGGCTTCGCACACCGCCTGCGCTTCCTTGGCAGGGCGCGTGCGGCTGACGAGGAACCGCGGCTTTGGGGACGCTTCACGGAGGGGGACGACCTGATCGGTGCGCAGCACTGTCCCGCCATTCAGACCGGGCAGGGCAACCGCTCCGACTTTGGCGAAGCCATCAATGCTCAGGCCGACATGCACCGCCCAGTCGCTGCGCTGCTCGCCATATTCGCGCGTGCCATCGACGGGATCGACGATCCAGACGCGCGACATAGAGCAGCGCGCGGTATCGTCCTTTTCCTCTTCTGATAGCAATCCGTCGGCAGGCCGCGCCTTGCGGATGGCATCGCAGAGGAAGGCGTTTGCGGCTTCATCTCCGGCCTTGCCCAGCGCCTTGCCTTCAAACGCACCGCTCGCACGGACGTCAAGCAGGATCCTGCCCGCCGCTTCGGCAAGGTGAGCGGCCAATTCTGCGTCGGCCATCGAGGCGAGGTCGTCGCTCACTTGAGAGGCATGATCTGGCTGATGATGTATTCCGCCGCTTCGGTCGGGGTCATGTCGACTGTATTGACTCTGATTTCGGCATCCTCGGGCGGCTCATAGGGACTATCGATCCCGGTGAAGTTCTTGAGCTCTCCGGAACGCGCCTTCTTGTAGAGACCCTTCACATCGCGTTGCTCAGCAACTTCGAGCGGAGTGTCGACGAAGATTTCGATGAACTCGCCTTCGGGCAGCATGTCGCGCACCATTCGCCGCTCAGCGCGGAATGGGCTGATAAAGGCGGTGAGCACGATCAGCCCAGCATCCGCCATCAGCTTGGCGACCTCACCAATGCGCCGGATATTCTCGATCCGGTCGGTTTCTGTGAAGCCCAGGTCCTTGTTGAGCCCATGCCGCACATTGTCGCCATCGAGCAGGAATGTGTGACGGTTCATCAGAGCGAGCTGTTTTTCGACTTCGTTGGCGATGGTCGATTTACCTGAGCCGGAAAGCCCGGTGAACCACAGAACCCGAGGTGTCTGATTCTTGAGCGCGGCGTGATCCTCGCGCGTGATCGTGGTTGGTTGCCAATGCACGTTCTGCGCGCGGCGCAGGCTGAACTCGATCATCCCTGCGCCAACGGTCGCATTGGTGAACTTGTCGATCAGGATGAAACCGCCCAGCTGGCGGCTCTTTGCGTAAGACTCGAACGTGATTGGACGGTCGGTTGCGAATTCCGCGACGCCAATGCTGTTGAGCTCGAGCGTCTTAGCCGCAAGGTGATCGAGACTGTTGACGTCGATCTCGTATTTCGGGGTCTGCACCGTCGCGGTGACCGTCTGCGTGCCGAGTTTTAGCCAGTACCCACGACCGGGCTTCAGCGCGGTTTCGTCCATCCAAACAAAGGTCGCGCAGAACTGGTCAGAGGCTTCAGGCGGATCGTCTGCCGCCGCGATGACGTCACCGCGTGAGCAATCCACTTCATCGGCAAGGCTGATCGTAACCGATTGGCCTGCGACCGCCTCATCCAAGTCGCCGTCGAAAGTGGTGATCGCCTTCACTGTGCTGGTCTTGCCCGCAGGGACGATCCGAACCGGGTCACCGACCTTGATTACGCCGTCGGTAATCAGTCCGGCGAACCCGCGGAAATCGAGATTGGGGCGGTTCACCCATTGCACCGGCATTCGGAAGCTTCGTTCCTGCGCTGCGGTGTTGGCAAGCTCGACCGTTTCCAGATGATCAATCAGGGACTGGCCCGCATACCAAGGGGTGTTGGGCGAAGGCGAGGTGGTGATGTTGTCGCCCTTGAACCCGGAAATCGGGATCGCGGTGAAGTCTTCGACGCCGATTTCCTTGGCGAAACCGGCATAGTCATCCACGATCGCGTCAAAGGTCGCCTGATCGTACTCGACAAGGTCCATCTTGTTCACCGCCAGCACCAGATGTTTGATACCTAGCAGGTGCACCAGATAGCTGTGCCGCCGCGTTTGTTGCAGCACGCCCTTGCGCGCATCGACGAGGATTACCGCGAGATCAGCGGTCGAAGCCCCGGTGACCATATTGCGGGTATATTGCTCATGACCCGGCGTATCCGCGACGATGAACTTGCGTTTCTCGGTCGTGAAAAAGCGATAGGCGACGTCGATCGTGATGCCCTGTTCACGCTCTGCGGCGAGGCCATCGACCAGCAGCGCAAAGTCGATTTCCTCTCCTTGCGTGCCATGCTTCGCGCTATCGCTTTCAAGCGTGGCGAGTTGATCCTCGAAGATCATCTTCGAATCGTAAAGCAGCCTTCCAATCAGGGTCGATTTGCCGTCATCCACGCTGCCGCAGGTGATGAAGCGCAGCAGGCTTTTGTGCTGATGCTGATCAAGATAGGCGTCGATATCCTCTGCAATGAGTGTCTCAGGCTGAAAGGAAGGATGATCAGCGTCAGCCATCAAAAGTATCCCTCCTGCTTCTTGTCTTCCATCGAAGCGGACTGCCCCTTGTCGATCGCGCGGCCCTGACGTTCGGAGCCGGTCGCGAGCAACATCTCCTGAATAATGTCATTCATGTCCGTCGCATCGCTCTCCGTCGCGCCGGTCAGCGGGTAGCAACCCAAAGTTCGGAATCGGACCGAGCGTTCGACGACCTCTTCGCCATCCTCAAACCGGAAGCGCTCGTCATCGACCACCAAAAGCATTCCATCGCGCTCAACCGTGGGACGCGGCGAAGACAGGTAGAGCGGCACGATGTCGATTTTTTCGAGCGCGATATATTGCCAGATATCAAGCTCGGTCCAGTTCGAGATCGGGAAGACGCGAATGCTTTCGCCCTTGTTCTTCTTCGCGTTGTAGAGGTTCCAGAGTTCGGGGCGTTGGTTCTTCGGGTCCCAGCGGTGCGAAGCGGTGCGGAAACTGAAAACGCGCTCCTTGGCGCGCGCCTTTTCCTCATCGCGCCGGCCACCGCCGAAGGCTGCATCAAAGCCATGCTCAGTCAGCGCGCGCTTCAATGGATCGGTCAGCTGTGCCTGCGAATAGAGCGCGCTGCCTGTGTCGAACGGGTTGATACCTTGCTGTTCGGCGTCCTCATTTTGCGCGACGATCAGTTCCAGCCCGTAATCACGCACGGTCTTATCGCGGTGATCCAGCAGTGCTTTGAAATCCCACCCGCTGGCAACGTGGAGCATCGGAAAGGGAGGGGGCGAGGGATGGAATGCCTTGCGCGCAAGGTGCAGCATGACCGAGCTGTCCTTGCCCACCGAATAGAGCATGACCGGATTTTCCGCCTCGGCCACGACCTCACGGAAAATGTGGATGCTCTCGGCCTCAAGCCGCTCGAGATGGGTAAGCGTACGCATGACTCTGGAGCTAGACGGCCCACCTTACAAAACAAGCCTAGAATTGCTTGCCCATCCCAAAGAGGATCATGCACCAGCCGATAAGGGCATGTTTCGGCCCGCCCGCTACTACGAAAGGGCAACATGCCGCGCAAATTCGCGGGAAAAGACTGGCGGTCCGGGGACTTGGAGCGGGTAAGGGGAATCGAACCCCTCTAGCCAGCTTGGAAGGCTGGAGCATTACCACTATGCTATACCCGCCCGCTCTGGAGGAGCGCCATTGCCACTATTGGCGCTGCCTCGTCAATAAAAGATAAGCGCCAGCGTCAATCGCCTTTCACGGCCGCTTGGTAAGCGCTGTCGAGCGAACTGAACGTCCCCTTCCAGTATTCGCCATCGCGATAGACGACGAAATGAGGTTTCAGGAAACCCTCGTTCCGATAGATCTCGTATTTGTGCCGCTTTCCGCGATGGGTGTCGACGAGCTTATCTGCCATAGAGTTACGCTCTCCTACCCAAACGGATCTTCGTCGTTGTAGCGGCGATTGATGAAGGCTGCATTATTGGCAAAGGCATCAAGATCGTGCTGCGCAAGGTTGCGCATGATGTCGTCGATCTTGGATTGCATCGCATCGAGGCTTTCATCGAGGATGAAACTCGCCGATTTGCCGGTTTTGCGGAAAATCTCGCCCCGATGGGCCGGCGGGATATCGATATAGCTCTTGACCAGTTTGGGCAGATGCTCGTCGCGCATCAGCTCGATCTCGGTGCGGTTTACAGCCTGCACTTGTTCGCGATCCATGAGCGCTTCAGTTTCCTTGAGGCAAGCAAGGATACGGCGAATGCGCTCGCGTGAGCTTTCAGGGATGCGATCATCCTCGTAGTCAAAGCCATGCTTGTTGGCGGTGTTGGGGACTGATGGTGAAGGATTGCGCGAGCGATCTGACCGCCGCTCATCGCGCCTGTTGTCATCCCGGCTCCTGCTGCGGCGTTTGTCGCCCCGTCTGTCGCCGCGTTTGCCGCGCCGCTTGTTCCGATCCCAGCCGCGACGATCGTCATCATCATCGTCGTCGTCATCATCATCGTCACGCTCGCGGCGGCGATCCTTGCGCCCCCACGGCTCCGCTCCCGGCGGGCGCCGTCGCTTATCGCGGTCTTTACGCGGCTCTTCCGGGCCGAAAATCTCGAGTAGCTTATCGAAAAGGCTCACGGGCCTTTCATCTCCATTTCAAAGCGACAAAGCTGCCTTTCGGCCTTGTGGTAACACCGCAAGAGCACAAGCGCCACTGGTCACGCATTCCCTGTCATCCGGCCAACCGCCTCGGTCAATTCCTTACGACAACGGGTATTGTCCATGTCGGCGCTCTCGAGTGCTTCATATAGGTGTGAAAACGCAGATTGCAGCGCTTCGGCAGTGTTCAGTGGCTGCGCATCGGGATCGGTGTGGTCTTGTGTTATGACATTGCTTGCAGCTTGCTTAAGAGCTGCAATCCGGTCCAGCACGATTCCATGCCGGGTCAGCGTATCGGCGACCAGGGTCGCGCTGCGCAGAACCATCACCATCGTATCGATGGCCTGACTTGCTCCTTCGATCAGCTTGGCGTTGTTCTGCTCGACCAGCTCGAGCGCCATCCATCCCTGGGCGCCAAGCGCCATCTGCGTCATGATTTCCTGAGCGCGCCCAATTGCTTCATGCTGTGCGTCTGCACGAAGGCGCTGGGCGCGCACCGGGTCACTGGCCTGAAGCATGAGCGCGCGTTCCTCCAAGGCGCTGGAAAGCTCGCGGGCGCACACGCCTTCCTCTTCGAGTTCGCGCAGCAGGTTTAATGTTGCTTTGCGCTCGGCTTCCAAAGTGACATTGGCGCGCAGCAGCGCATCGCGCTCGCGGGCAAGCCGTGAGAGCGCTTCTTCGATATCGTCCTGCGCTTCGAGATAGCGGCGGAAATAGCCTTCTGGATCGGGCTTTGCGCGGAAGAACCAGAATATGCGGCGGGGATTGAGGATGTTGCCCGGCGCCATCGGGTCTAGCTCGTGTGCCAGTTCCTGCAGGCGGTGGATCGCGTCGCCGATAATGTCGCGCGGAGGCTGCGCCAGGCGAGATGCCAGTTGCGCATTGCGCGATGTCAGCGCGCGGATTTCCTTGTCGCCAATTGCGTGTATCGCCTCGATCTTATGGCCGAATTCCGGGCTGAGCGGTTCAAGCGGCAAGAGCTCGTGCATGAAGCGCAGCACCTGCCCGGCCAGCTCGGCGCGGCGTTTCTTGGACGGGACAACCTTTGCAGCAAGCGGTCCGTCAGGGATGCCGGGCACTTTCTGTGTGGCGAGGTCTTGGGACATGGAGTGTGATTTCAGGCGTCTGAGGGTGCGCGGCTGGATACTTCACCCCGAACTTCACCATGCACGGCGGCGCGCTGCAAGACGCTCTGAGCCCAGCGGCGATGAGTCGTGGGCTCGATCATGCTGCCATCGCGCCCGAACACTGCCTGCGCCTCTCCGTCGAGGATCGCATGCGCTTCTTCTATCTCGCTCGGCGAGGGGCGCAGGACATCGTGGATGATCTTCACCTGATCAGGATGGATCGCGGTCTTGGTGAGCAGGCCATGTTCAAGATCGCGCTCCACCTCTTCGCGCAGGGTGTCGGCGCTGGAATAGTGTTCGAATACCGGCGCTGAAAGCGCGATGCCCTCGGGCGAGAACACGCTCGCCATTGTTGCGATCGCAAGGCCAAGCGGCCCATCATAGGCGGTGCGGGTGCGCGATCGCCGCACGCCGAGCTGGTTAAGGATATCATTCCCTCCGACGCGCACGGCATGAACCCTATCGCCCAGCGGTGCGAGCGTGCGCAGCATGGCTTCCAGCGCCTTGCGGTCAAACGCCTCAACGCTCTCGATTGTGGGCATGATGCCGTGTTGCCCGCCATCGAGATGGACCAGCCAGCCCGAGAGATTATCGGCTGTGACCTTGGGAAGCACAAAGCCTGAAAGCTGACCGATCCCTTCCTGCCCGAGCATCCATCCGAGCATTTGCGGATCGCGCGGTCGGGCATAGACAAGGAGTTCGGGCGGCGTCTCGGCGAGCGCCTGCAATGTTTCGCAGAACCGCTTCTTGCCATTGCCGACCTCGTCTTCTCGGATCGAGTCTTCGAGACAAACGACAATTGAGCGAAGGTCCGGATTTCCGCCCCGCGCAATGTCGAGCAGGTTGGAGCGCTGGACCGGCACATAGAGCGTCGCGCCGAGTTCGACCGCTTTCGTCATTCGCCTCCCCCTGTCTTCTTTATGATCGACACCGCGCGATAGTCCGACAGATCGCGTTCGATGACCTCGATACCATTTTGTGCTGCAAGGTGCAGAATATGTTCGATTTCGGGGTCCGAGCGGTCGCGTATGAGCACTGCATGCGGCACGCGGCGCAGGATCGCGCGGGTTGCTTCGGCGATGCCGGGTTTGATCCGGTTGCGATCGTCTACGCCCAGTTCGTCCATGAGGGCCGCGATCAGGTCCTCACAGGCTTCTGAAGATATCTTGGCAATATCCGGCGACCATTCGGGGAAGGGGCCGGGGGCTAGAGTGGCGCCCTCGATGTCGTCGATGAACTGCCGCGAGAGATCGGCATGTTCGAACTCTTCAAGATACTGGCAGGCGTGAAACTCCCCGGGCGCGACGAGATCATCGTTGAGCACCGAGCGGCTGACGAGACCGGATACGATACCGTTCAGGATGCCGCTGGGGATCAGGTAATCCTCGGGCGTCGCGGCAAGGTCCGAGCAACCTGCCGGGTCGGCGATAACGGCGAGGAAAGGCGCAAATCCATGCGGATGATCGGCCAGTGAACGCCGCAATTCGCCCGTTATTGCGCCCTTGCCGGTCCAGCCGTCGATGAAGACCGCTTCTTGGCTCCCGCGCATCTCGGCAATGTGAGCGAGCGCTGCCAGATCGATACCTCTTCCCCGAATGATGCTGATCGAATAATGCACTATGTCCAGTCCGCGCCGATCGAGCGCGCGCCGGAGGAGAACTCCGATCGGAGTCCCTGCGCGGGCGAGCGAGATCAGCGTGCAGCTAGCTGCATTCTCGGGTCTTGCCGCGATCTTGCCAGCGAGCAGTTCGATGTCACGCTTAAGCCGCCCGGCATTCCTCGTTAGAGCCTCTGCGTAGAGCGCCATGTACCGCTCGTATGGCAGTTTCTCGGCCGAAAGCATTTCCGAGTAGTGCTTCTCGCCCGACTGGATCAGCTTTTCCTTCAGCGCCACGGGGGTCGGCTCGATCTCCTTGGGTTGGAGCAGGAATGTCACGTCCTGCGGTGCGTAGGATCCGTGGAAAGCCATCTATTGCACCCAGTCATTGCCGCTAGTTGTCTCGGCCCAAAGCTGGGATCCGGTGGGCATCATCGCGAAGTCGGCAAGGTTCATAAAGCCTGCATCAGAATGGCTGTCGGCAATGGCAATCACCAAGCGCTCGGGGGTCTCGGCGCGGACTTTTCTGAGAAGATATTCGACCGCCTGGCGCTTGCCGAGCCATGGTGGGAGGAAAGCAAGATTGTTGCCGTTGGCATGAATTCGCCAGCCTTCGGGTAGGCGCGGTTCGAGCGAGCGGCCGAGTGCATGCAGCGCTTCCTCGTCGCCGCAATTGCTCTTGATAACGGCATAGAGGTCCAGCCCATCCTCACTCACGACCCAGTGGCGGTATTCCTCGGGCGAAAGGCCCGCAGTGAAATCGTCGTGAACGGCAACAGGGCTGATCCCCTCACCGGATTGGGCCTCAAGATGCGCGTGCCATTCCGCATACGGCTCTCCCGAAGCAGTCAGGATGCATCCGCCATTGGCACAGATCGCCGGGGCCTGCGGCACATTGGCGCGGGCCATGACTTCGCGACTGCGAGCGGTGACGGGAACCAGCTCGCCCCCTTGCAACCAATCGAGCAAGGCGCGCTGGCGCGGTGTCGCATAACCGCTGGGCTCGCCATCCTTGAGCCAGCTCATCGGGGTGAGAGCATCGTCAGGCCAGTCACCGCACTTGCCCCGCGTCTGGAACAGAGTGTCGTCCAGGTCAGCCAAAATGAGGGGGCGGGTGGTCACGGCTCGATCCCATAGCGGCAATGGACGAGTTCGACAGGAATATTCACCCCGGCTTCTCGCAGCCAATTCTCCAGGTCGCGCACCTGATTACCCACCAATTCGGCGGCGACAACGATCCGGTCGGGCTGATGCGCGAGGATGTTGTAGAGATGGCATGTCGCGCCCGAGCCGTAGGAATCTTCCAGCAGCGTCACGCTCTGCATTGCATGGCCGAGCAGCGCCGGCGTGCGTGTAATGGACTGGAATGCGGCGATCCCGCCGACTTTCTCGATCTCGTCAGCGATCAGCGCGGCCTCGTGCGAATGCTCTGCATCGCCGAGCACGAGCACGCGTTCGCCCGGCTTTGCGTCCATCGGAGGTCGGTTCGCCATGGCAAGGCCGCGCGTTCCGATTCGGCTGGGCATGGCATCGGACGGCACGGTGCCATGGCGGTTTGCCTTGCTCGCCAGCACCGCTTCGAACTGTTTGGGCGAGGGTGTCCAGCGCATGCTCCCCTCAAGCAGCGCATAACTCGCCGACGCCGCCGGCATCTGTTCTAGGAACTCGCCGCCGCTCCAGTCGGTAAGGCTTGCACAATGCACTTCCTCAAGAGCGGGCATGACCTTCGCCATCGCGCTCGCTGCGTTGAGGAATGTGTTTCCGGTGCTGCATTCATCATCGATGATGACAAGGCTGCGGGCGCGCGCCAATTCCTCGATCATCGCCGGGTCTGCAATCTGGATCATATGCGAGGTCGCGTGGCTGTGCCCTTCCTCGAACTGTGCAACCACTTCACTTCCCTCGGCCCGCTGGCGGCTGGTTTGTAGGTAGAAGGGTTCGCCATCCGAATTGAGCGCGCACCATGCTTCCCATGTCGCCTGTGCCAGCGCGGTCGCGGTCTCTGCCATGCCCAGAAAGACCGCAGGCTTTGGCAAATCGTGGGGGAGCATCGCCGCGAGTTCGGCAGTCGAGGCGAAGAAGTCCTTCGGGCGCACCGGCAAGTGGCGACCCAGCACTTTCGAGACGATCAGAAAGCCGCGTTTGGGGTTGGCGCGCGCGGCGAAATCGCACAGCTCTTCAAGTCGGTCGAGGTCGTCGCATTCGAGCACCAGAGTGCCCGTTGCCAGTTCAACAATGCGCTCAGGCATTGACTATGATCGGCACCACCGCGTTGCGCGCTCGGTTCACCACATTGCGGCGCTGTTTGTCCGTTGAGTGCGGGATTTGCGGCAGATCTGCTCCGGCAGCGGCCACGAGTTCGTAGACCAGGGCCGCGCGGATGCCGAAATTGACGTTTTCCGAGATCGATCCGCGCTCACGCATATTCTCATGTGCGAGGCTCGCCGCGGTGACGCCCACCAGATTGCCAAATTCGTCGATAATCGCGCCGCCGGATGATCCCGACCCAATGGGAGCGCTGAACTGGAAGCGCGAGACGTCTCCGTGGCTTCCGGTGAGGCCAGAGACGTTGCCTGTCGTGACCTTGAGGTCTGCACCGAGCACGTCCATCAGCGGAAAGCCTGCCGCCATGACGTCTTCACCCAGCCAGATCGGCGAATTGAGACGGACCGGCAAGGGCGCGCCTTCGGTGCGGCAGCGCAGGATCGCAAGGTCGTGAACGTGATCGACAGCGAGCGCTGTGGCTTCATGCCGGGCCTTGCCAACCTCGAAACTCTTCCCGTCCTCAATCACGTGCGCATTGGTGACGATGAGGTCGGCGGCAATCATGACGCCGCTGCCCGTCCCAAGCGGTTGACCCGGGATCGGCGGGGGGCGTCTGCGGCCTTCGGGCGCAGGACCTCCGCCGCCTCCACCAAAACCGCCGCCGCCATCTGAAGGCTGCGTGCGATAGGGAATATCGATCCCGCCGAGATTGCGCGCGCGGGCATAGGCGTCGATCCCGAAGGTGAATCCTTCGTTGGAGACCTTGATCCGGCGCTCTCCGTTGCGGGAGTATACTTCGCCAAGGATCACCGCAGCCAGCTGCTCTTGCGGAGCAGGATAATCATATTGCACGCCGTCCAGCTCGACATGCATCGGGTATGCCCCGTTGACGAACTGCCCGGCGCGGTCGTCAATAACATAGGCGACCACATCAAAGTCGCCCTCCAGCTCGGCCATACCGGCCATGAACCATTCTTCAGGAGCGACACGCTCGAAGGCAAGGACGCGTCCACCAGCGCCGATCGCTGCGATGGCGACGCGCGCTGCTTCGCTCCCGCGCAAACGGATGCGGCAATCGGCGGTGGGGCTGATTTTCAGCCTTTGTCCGGGCTGGAGTTGCTGCATGAATATCCCTCGGGCGCGATCAGCCGATATTGACGCCCATGGCCGAGGCAAGGCCCGCAAGTCCGCTTTGCCAGCCTTCGCCGATCGCCTTCACTTTGATGTCACCTTGCGGCCCGCGATAGAGCTCGACGAAGATCATCGCGACATTCATGCTCGCATCCTCGGATAGATCGAAGCGGGCAAGTTCGCGGCCATCCGCGTCGTTGACGACGCGAGCAAAGGCGTTCTCAACCGAGCCGAAATTCTGGCCGTGCTTTTCGCCATCGTGGATGGTGACACCGATCACGACCTTTTTCACATGCTCAGGCAGTTTGGCAAAGTCGACCCTGATCGTTTCGTCATCACCATCACCTTCACCTGTCCGGTTGTCGCCGCTGTAGACGACAGCACCGTCGGGTGATTTCATGTTGTTGTAGAACACGAAATGCTCGTTCGAGAGGACCTTTCCGTCCTGACCAAGCACAAAGGCGGAGGCGTCGAGGTCGAAATCCTGCCCGTCGGTCATCCGCACATCCCAGCCAAGACCGACAGTGACTGAAGTCAGGCCGGGAGCCTCCTTCGAAAGCGAGACAGTGCCCCCTTTGACAAGTGAAACAGCCATGCGGTTTTCCTTTGCTGGGTGAGTGGGATGATGTCCGGCGGGACATCCACTGCCCCGCCGGAGCTCGCATCGGTTCTTATACGTTCACGCCGTAATGCTTGGCGATCGGGCCGAGGCCACCTTTGAAGCCCTGACCAACAGCGCGGAACTTCCACTCGCCGCCATGGCGATAGACTTCGCCCAGCGTCATTGCGGTTTCGACCGAGGCGTCTTCGGACAGGTCGTAGCGCACGACTTCGCTGTTGTTGCTGGAGTCGACGAGGCGGATGAAGGCGTTCGAGACCTGGCCGAAGGTCTGACCGTTCTGGTCGCCTTCGTGGATGGTCACGACAATCGCCACCTTGTCGACGTCTTGCGGCAGTTTCGAAAGGGTGATTTCGATCTGCTCGTCATCGCCTTCGCCTTCACCGGTGCGGTTGTCGCCCTGGTGTACAACGGCTCCGCCTGCGACGTTCATGTTGTTGTAGAAGCAGAAGTCGGCATCGTTGCGGACTTGGCCGTTGGCGCCGCACAGGAATGCCGATGCGTCGAGGTCAAAGTCCACGCCATCGGTGGCGCGCACGTCCCAGCCAAGGCCGACCATGATACGGTCGAGACCGGGTGCTTCTTTCGAGAGACTTACGTTTCCGCCTTTGGAGAGCGAGATTGCCATGTGAGGTTCTCCTTGATGATCAATTGGGGAGGTGGGTTGCGATGCGGCCGCCATTCCCCATCCCTGCGGCCGCATCTTCAAACGAAGTTCTTAGGTTTCTGAGCCGCTTTCTGCTGGCTCGTCATCGTCGCTCCCTACCAGCGACCACAGGACGCCAATGGTAAGCAGTACGGCGATGATCGCCAGACTAATGCCCGGATGCAGGTGGATGGCTTCTTCAAGATCGAACCAGCCATAATCGATGCCGAGCTGTGAGATCGCCTGCACCGCCAGCTTGCCTGCGATGAAGAGCAGGATGACGATGACCATTGTCTCAAGCCGGTCGAGCACCCGACGCAGGGCCTCGAGTACGAAATACATCGAGCGCAGGCCGAGAATTGCAAACATCATCGCAGCGTAAACGAGGAACGGTTCCTGCGTCACTGCGATGATCGCCGGAACGCTGTCGAAGGCGAAAACGATGTCGCTGATCTCGATCGCCACCAGGCACACGAAGAACGGGGTCGCGGCCCATGCGAGCTTGCCTCTGGCGTTTTCCGTTTTGACGAAGAAGCGGTTGCCATCGACCTTGTCCGTGACCGGGATGACCTTCTTGAGGCCTTTGACATACCAGGCATTGGCATAGTCGACTTCATCATC
>JAAUYH010000476.1_pt1 | contig 16900 bp, 10 predicted proteins | sample 7278061 | NCBI WGS metagenome assembly JAAUYH01 (sample SAMN14350203, study PRJNA611818) | marine sediment metagenome | isolation source: surface marine sediment (0.6m) | place: French Polynesia: Moorea | collected 2018-08 | reverse complement strand
GATCGAATAAACTTGAAGTAATACAAATCTTAGTAGAGAAATCGAATATGGTGCATCGAAAGTTCGAATCACTCGATGCAAAAAGCATGGTTACCATTAATTCACAAGCTATAGATGGAATCATAGAAAGCGCGCCTATTTCCCTCACACGGTTGGACAAAAAGATAAAAATTTCTCTAAAATGACACCTCACAGTTGATAATTACCACCTCATTTGGATTTCTCCGACCAAAATAAGGAAATGGAAAAATATCTCAAGTATACCGGGTGTATGGATATACCTTGGTGGCAACCCGGACAGCTCCAAGAAGCCATGTTCGCGGGAGAGCCAATCGATTGAAGAAGCACCCCCCAGTTTCTCATTCAGACATTACCCGAACTCGTTCTGTACTGATTCGTCCAACAGCTAAGCCGATACGAACCGCTTGAGCGGATACTAGAACTCTTGTCGAGGCTGAACCTGCCAGACGAAGGTTGGCTGTGATTTGTCCATTGCGATCAAGCATGATAACTGCGAAAATGATTTCTGTGCGGAAAATTAGATAGGAGAAGTTACAACAGAACGAAGAGACATAATTAGCACGCTGTTATTTCACTCGACCAAAGGTACCAATCAACTATGAGTGACATGGGCCACCTGATTACCTTACACTAGCCGACAGCAACCAATAGAAACGAAATGCCGATACGTATAAGTCGACCGGCCTTCGCAAAATCCAAGGAGTACCAAGGGAGCATGAACCGAGGACGGCGGGATCCAAGATCAAGCAATCGACTTTTCTTTATGGAAAGATATAGAAGAGGTACACAAACTGCAAGAACCGGAAGATCGATGATTGTTCCGCTATTTTCTGGTATGAATTCGGTTTGCGATGCATGGAATCATTAAGCCTAGGCCTAGAAGAAATCCGAAGAATTCGCGCCGGACAAGGAACGGCGAAAGAGCATCAAGAGAGAATAAGACAAGAACGCCCAGTTCTGTGCGGAGAACATCAGACAAAAAACAACCCCAGCACAAAAAAATGCGTACACAGGCTCGGATCAGATCTACAACTCAGGCAGGGCGAAACAGACAGCGGAATTGTAATGAATGCGGAGTACATAGCACCCAAGAATGGCGTCGATTCTCAGGAACTCACATACCTTGTACTATCTGTGCTGCAGTGAGTTGTAAGTTATAGCTTGAATCGCTCGATTTAAACCAAGCCCCTAATGGTCCAAGTTCATCCCATAGAAGAAAAGTAAGGAGAGGGATGAATGACGACCAACTTGCCGATGGGTATGTATCAGCGTCACTTAATGGCGCAATCTTCCATGCATCAGTGCGTACTAGGGATCGATTTCTCGGGTTATGCACCCCATCTGGCTCTAACCAGGACCTGAAGCTTCCAAAGAAGAAAGTTAGGTATGATCAGTAATCAGAATAAGTTAGATGTGGTTTGTTAGTAACTTTGATTGCAAGTATTCAAGACAAGTAACGGTCAGCGGATGATATTGTACATATTAGTGTTGGTTTCGTTTTCGACCGGCCCTTTCCTTGCCTTTACCGTACCATAGATGTTTGTACAAGAAAATCCTGGTGCTATTAAGGATAGAGACCGGAATCCAAGAAAGGAATCCATGGATATCAGACCATTTTTCGGTATGAATGTTTCGTAAGCAATATTTACCAAGACATTAGCTCATCCGAACTAAAAATTCTATCAGAACGAAAGCTATACTACCTCTCCAAACTACTTCATCTTTCTTAACTCCGGAAAGAGGCACGAAATATGATGATGTGTTTCAATTCGCTATTGGCACTCTTGTGACATTGAGTTTTCATACAAAGAACGACAAATAGAAACCGTGTAGGTCGGTAAGATATTTCGGATCCAGACTTACTACTGTTCCAAAAAACGCTAGCCAGATAAGCCCGACGGCGTGATTTATCTGGAACAAGACAGATTTTTACAGCCATTTCCAACACAGCGAGGAATAAGCTGAGTTCGAGATTCACGTTCTTGTGCAAGAATCCGGCTGCCTCAAGGACCATCTCTATGATAACAAGAATGGAATTTAGTATGCGATGCGCTTGAGCGCGAGCGAAGGGCTGACAGATTTCTCTGAGGAAGATCACCACCGTATTTATCATGACTCGATTTCGCGCATAAAGCGGATGTAAAGAATTCTCAATGTCAGGACACGCTGGAACTTCTCGTGACACTGATGAAACCGGTGCTATTGGCGCCGCCGTTGTAGCTAAAACAGCTAGTACTACTGGCAATGCTGGTACATTCATTACAGCAGATGCAGCTGTAATATCCAATAACACAAGTAAGTTTTTAATGGTTGAAGGAAAGTGCAACTATCGCAGAACCGAACCAATCAACCTCAGTTATAGATGAATCATCGCTTTCGAGGAATTGTGAGCAGCGTGGGAGAAAGATTTTCGTATCCGCCTTTGTCATTATTACTGATCTGAAAGCTATATGGACTACGGTTTGCCATGTCATCTGTTATATAAGAGCTTTGAGTTATGTTCAAGGTGAACCCAGTATGTCCTGAAACTTCAGAAGATAATTCCCAATCGAAATCGGATGTTCGAGAATCCTAACTCCATCAGGACCAAGTGATCGGCTATATCTGAGCATATCTTTGTTCAGGGAAGAACAATCCAAGCCTGCGATTGCAATAGGAGTTAAAGAGCATCAATGCGGCCCTTCTCTAGAAGTAAGAGCGATTCTTGTTACAAATACCTGTACTTCAAAACGCAATCTCTAAACGAAACTAGTTCCCTCCTTGATTCAATTCATTAAACCCAGCAAGATATCCGCAGGAAGTACGAAGTTCTTCTGAAAAGGATTGCCTGGATGAAAACGTCGATTAAATTGTGACAGACGGTACGCAGATATAATTCACGTCGTTCCGCGGTGCGTTCTCTACGAATTTAAAAGACCATATCCAATAACGATACAAATATAACTGGGCCTGCTTGGAATTCGGCCAATAGAGATTGATACGCGAAACGAACTTCCAGCATCAGACGCAAGCACGAGCTAAGATTTTAATGTGTTGAATGAGTTTGACAACGTGCGAAAGGATTTGATATCGGTCTCAAGTAGTTTACCACGCAAGTAATGATCTGACGGTCCTCTAGAACAAGAAATAAGCGATTCTGGCCCGACTGCAATATTCTTAGTTCGTGAGAGGCGTCCGAAGATGAATACAAAGTTAGTATCCAAAGTCGAACAATAGTGATCTTGGAAATACTTCACCTTCAGATGCGGAATCATAGTTGCTGTCGCGGACAACGGAAGCCTGGTAGATATTCCCAGTCCAAGCAGTTTCTATTGCATCATCAGGTTCGAAAGCAGCCGTTAAAGTAGCATATTGTGAGATAGATGTACCAATATCACTGTTTAACGATTCTGCTAAGAAGAAAAGTTGGCGCACAACGATGGGGGCGGAACTCTACTGATACACGCAATTAATCTGTAGTTTGTGTGCTCAATCTGGTGGCTTCATTCAAGGCCATCCACACACTGTGCCGTTAAACACCTCTTCAGTTCGCCTGGTGCCAACGCTCGGTAACCGTTTCATTTAATTGAATTTAAGTAGCCATGCCGTCCATTAGAGGAAGGTGATCTTCGATGAAAGTAAGCAACTCTTCCTGAAGCGACGGCCCATCCCGTCTCCTCTTGGAGATTCCCATTTAAATTTGTGTAGCTTAAAATTATCGACGCATTCCCAATGCCTTTTGCAGGTTGCTCGGATAGTTTTCGCACGCATGGGCAGCAATACTATTGTTATTGCCTTCCTGATGTTACGAAAAGTACCTCGCTCTTTTAGCAGAGGTTGACGTTGCGCTTGAGCACCCACGACGTCACGCGCTTGAGTACACAGAGGTTCCAATGTCGCGAGATTGACATACACATATCCCGGCTTCTTATTCTTGTGGATACGTGCGAAGGGTCTGCATTTGAGCACGGTGCGACGCAGATCGAGTTGCATGGTGGGGGTCATGTTGGATGAGGACATGTTCGGCCAGAGTAGGGATGAATTGGGGGACTAAAAGTATTCTGCAGAAATTAAATTAATATGTCTACTATTCTTGGAAATTAACCCTCGCAATAGGACGCAAAAATGCGTACTTTCAAAAATTAGCGGAAAACGAATTTTGAACTTTCTAGGGAGGTGAGAAACCGAAGCATTAGAAATTAAAGAACTAAATAAATCGTATTTATATCGACCTCATTAATTTCAGGCATTACTCTAAGGATCGCGAAAGGAAAGGTTATTTTCCCCCACCGCACAGAAAGTTAAACAGAGGCGTTGTTCTTGCGTAATGACGCATGCCCTATCGCCCTAATTAGCCTGGAAGGCAAATTACATTGCATATGAAAATTCATAAAACGAAAAATTAGTAAAAACACTAGTGCTCTGTTGCGATTGTATGGGTTACGGATTGTCTCTTTCTAAGCTCTTGCTCTGCCGAAAGGGCTTGAATAACTTTCCAATTGGATTCTTCCCCGTAGAAATGTCTCTCAAATAGGGACGAAAGCGTCCCGAAAGGCATATGTGGGTGATGTTAATGTGATTTTTCTGGCCCTGAAGATATAGAAATGGAAATAACTCGAAGATTAATCAATTTCTTTACTGATCGACAACAACAAAATTATATTTTGGCTTTTAGGTGTTGATTACTGTTTGTATTTTAGAGTTAAAGTATATTAGGAGAGAAGAAAAAATGTGAGGTAGCTTCATTCTTAGTAAAATTTCAACCTGTTGTTTGTAGTTATTTTTTCTCTCGCGTGAAAGACGAGTACTGCAGGAACCTAATTGGAGGCAGAAAAAACAGAGCTAGCACTGGAACTATAGCAGATTGCATGTCAGTACTCTAGGCTTTTTCTGGTAACCCAAAGCGATTTTCCAGTTGGATATCTAACCTTTCATCTTAATCATAATTCTTCAATCCAATCAAAGCAGCATAGCCGGATTGCATCAAAAGAGCTTATCGCATTGATTTTCCTTCCTGTCAAATGTGTATCTGGGCCAAACTTGTCGCAGGTACACTGACAGGCCCGCAAAAATTGTTGCAGGCTTTCCCTAAATTGTGAATTGCAGCTCCATAAAATTGTTGTTCTCGGGCTTAGCTAAAGAAAGATAGTCCGTGATAATTACGTCGATGGAAATAAAGCAAATATACCAGAAGCTGCTTATTTCAACGTTCAGAGCATAATGATAGCAATTTTTTCTTCTTTTTACGATGAGACGCGGTCGATCGTCGACAAAAACTTATATTTTGACTGTAAAACATCAGGCAAGGCCCCAGATGCTCTCTATACGCGCCATATTCAGGCATCTCATTCCTGACAAATGAACACGCAGTACTTGAAAATCACAAGAGGCAAGCGAATATTTCGTCATTTATAAAAGGTAGGCTGAATATCTACATTTGATTTCACTGTACAATGTACTCCTTAATTATTCTGAGATGGAAGGATTCTTCAGCATATAGACATAAACATCATTATTTTTCGCGACTGCCATCTCAATCGGCTTCATAACTGTCATTTCATAATTCCAACACGCTTTACTATTGAAATTAGCAAAGCACGAAAACAATTTGCCTTTTAAAACTATTTTTCAACTTAATTTTCTGACCTTGCCTCAGAGACAGTCTTTTTCGCATTCTCTCTTACTCGTCGTCCGATAATTGTTGTTGCACCTGAACTTCGGCAGTTATGGACAGTGATAAGGCCGATCCCGAAGTGCAACAAACATTCAAGTCTGCTGATCTCGACATCGTTTCAGTTCAGTAATTTAAAAATGAACGATGATGTTTTTTGCAAGGAAAGACACTGTATCAGTCCAACCATGAATGGAACAAACAGATCATGACTATACAAAACAAAGAAACATTCTCCAAGAGTATTTTCCTTCTTCATGACTCGTATTCTCAATCGATTTGTACGACACTATCACATAGAAAAGTGGAAGAACAAGATGAATTCTCAGATGAGTGATTTTCAATTCAATAAAGTAACTCAGAGATGATAAATTGATCAAATTTTGTGTTGTCATTTTTATTTCATTAGCTCTCAAAAATTATTGTCTTTTGATCTATTATTCGCCACTTGAGAATTGCTAAAGACAAAACAAACACATGGTTCCCGAGAAGCCCTCGTCGATGAAAATAATATAAGTGCCACACATAGTCTCATCTTGAGATCTCATGTTAACACACATACCAAGAGCGCGCCACTGATAAATGGTAGAGGTAAAGTAAGAAGTTGACATGGTCATTTTTCTCAATTATCTATTGAATCTGAGTAAAAATTTAGCTAGCATTTTTTATTGTTTCATATAATGCCGCTTCCATACAAATATTCCCGTGGTCAGGGATCAATTTAAAATATGGTACTTGTCAAATGAATTTTCGAGGGCTACGAAATTCGTTTAAATTTCATTCAAGACTGTTATCTTTCTGTTTACTCCCGTTTCTTTTGTGATTCATCATTATGATTTCGTACATCATAGAAAAAAGAATTGAAAATTTCAGTAATTGAAATTTGATTTTCCTGGATTTGCAGCTGCAGACATCACGCATCGCAATTTTTTGAAATGAATCTGTTTTTGATTTTGGTAATAGCAGTTTTAATGTAAAATGTTCGAGGCCACTGATAGTCTCAAGCACTCTCCTTCAGCCTTTACCCTTGCGGAGTAGTACATGAAATCAGATTGGGCTTAGGAGCAGATATTCTTTTTTTATTAATCCGTCGAAATGAATTTTAGACCGCTGCTATTAATAGTCGCCTGCGCATTTCGTGTCTTTTCAGAACTTCGTATGTCTTGTGCTTTGTGCATATTAGAAATTTCTCGTCGTTTTTCGTGTTCCACTGTATATTTCGAGTCAATCCCGATAATATTTGGTTAATTGAGACTTTTTACTGAGCTGATTTGATTGAAACAATCCATAGTACTGTGAATTGAGGATCAAAGAATGAGAAATCAGATCTGTCCTTTGAAACATGTGTCAGCTCGTTAGGTATCTGACAGTTCTGACGACCTTAACTGCTCATTCACGGTGCGATTACTGTTGTATAATTCCATACGTAAGCGAAGAAAGTTGACTGGTAGTGGAACATTTCTGAAGAAATCCAGTGTAGTTACATCTTTCAAAGCAGGAAAATAGGGAAGAATTCTGTAAATGTATTCCTCATTCATGTAGATGCGTTGTGTGATGCCATAACTCAACATGCATTGGCGAAAAATTCTCATTGTCACTGAATGCCAAAGTGATTTCCGCGATTAATGAAACAGATGAACCAGAGAATTAGTGAAGCAAGATGACTGTACGAGAATATGTGCCAAAAGAAATGTATAATGCACCAGCGACCCTTTCGCAGTTATTTGATGCCGAAAGTTTATCATTTGTGTATCTTCAAAAAGCTTTGGAAGAACTGTATGTTCATGAAAGAACTGGAAAGTAGTTTGCGATTCAATACAGTGTCGATCTAGTTCATCGGATTTTTAGAAATAATGCGCCGAAGCGACTATTCCATAAAAATCTCAACAAGAAATCATGAATGGATTATTTGGGTGAGTTGCTGACAAGTGGACTAATAATCCCGGATAAAATTTTCAGAAGAATGAAGAAAGAGATTGCAACGGATTCCTTTATCACTAGTTGGGATCGCTCTTACAGTCATTTCATGAAAATGACGACGAATTTGTCAGAATTAGCTCCACCAGTTTCATAACGTTACAGTGCTTACTTTACCCGTTGAATTTTCTATCGTCGCTCGTCGCTAACACATTATTTACTTGCAGTGCATCTTTTTTCATATGGGCTGGCAAAGGCAGGTTGCTACATGTTAAGTTCAGAAATATGACGAATTTTTTCTAACCGTCACCAGGTGAATTAGAAAGGGTGTACCTGCAGATGATGCAGTTGAAATAAAATTCAACCCACAAAGCTGAACTCTACTGGAAGAAACTCTGAAAGATGGAGTTTGAGCGGATGAGAGGTTGTCGTGAAGGAAGCATGTGTTTTTTCGAAGTTTGTCTGCAACATTCTTCGCGGATACTATTTTTGCGCGCCGTGTGCTGTTGATGCAGATGACTAAATTCTAGAACCAGTCCATAGCAATAATCGAATTCACATAATTAGGCATGGAACATTAACGATCAAACATAAGATAGCACGATTTTCGCTTGTGTAACAGCCGCTGCGTGCAAGCTACATTCTGCGACTAAGAATTATCGTCATGGCTGAAATAATATTTTAGATGAATGATAGAGCGTCGCAACTCTTCAGATTCTTTTGCCTCGTTTCACTGATCATATGTCCAGCGAATGTTTTCAAACGGTTCGGTGAGTTGAAAAAATTTCGTACAGTAGATTATTTCCGTAAGCTTTTCCAAGAAGGAAGCAAGAATAATGCAGTTTTCTAATAGTTCATGCTTGCTATGATTTTATACATCTTTTAGTGATGTCCGTAGTGCAGACCACAAATATGGACAGTCCTAGTTGGTTTAGTTTTTTTTCAATATTTCTTCGGTTCCAACTTTGCCAGACGCACAGTCGTGATTTCATTCTCTATATCCTTACTCGTAATTCGGCAACTTGTAGGAACCCTGGAATTGATGTACAAATTGGTAGAACAGAGGTTTCGTTGTTAAATGAGGAAAGGCTTCTCGTCCATTATTGAAACACGAAGGCTGGGTCAGGAACCATGTGCAGCCCTAACGAACAGATTGAGATGTTGAATCAAGGCATTTGGTAAATTGTATCATATTTAGCATGATAACAATTCCAAATCGCATCCGCACTAGACACATCGGCTGATACTTGGACAATCAGGCACATTCCTCGAATTGTGTACGTAAAACTCTGCGAGTAAATTATAGTGATTTTGCAAATTTCCCTAATCTCTTCATTCCTGATGACAAAATTTTTCTTTCAAAGTATTCATTTTTACTGCAGCGATGGTGTTAAATACAGAGATCATGAAAACAATTTCACTGGTGACAATGAGACCAGGTTTTACAATTTTCAAAGTTGGGAAATTTGAGACAAATTCGATATACTATTGCTTGTATTACAGACTTGGGAATTGTTCTACAGAAATAGTTGATCATGTTTGAGATGAAATAACTCTCAGAATAGCTTCTTTTCAAAGTAAGAAGATGGGCCAGTAAATATAAGATTAATAGCCCATCCCTCAGTATACAGCAAGATTACTGCAATCTGTCAGGTATCATAACAATTATTACAACTCTGTAAATCTTGTATTCAATGTTGCTTACTACTTGAATTTCTCTGTGGCTGTACCGTACATCAAGCTAAAAACGCTAAAAAAATCATTTGTACGTCATTCGGAATTACACACTAAGGTTACGCCCTATGTCGTTTTATTCGTGCGTTGTTAAATGAGTTAACACTGATTAACCTATTGATCGGGGGTAAGTTGTATAGTTCTTGAATTTAAAATAATAAATTTAATGTTAAAGTAAATAATGTTAAGAATTCTTTATTTACTTAATTGAGCTCTAAAACACAGTGGGCATCGAATCTCTACTTTATGTAATTAAATTCAAGAATACACTAACACTAAGGCCCCGGATTGTGAAAAAGGCTTGAGATACCAAACTCACTCTTGCTCTTTCTGGGTGGCAGAGACCAGCACACGAAGATGGCGCGGGTCCCACTGATCAAATTCAGATATGCCGCGATGAAAACGGGAGAGTCTGCCGCGATGCATCTCGAAGCGCTACGACCAAAATTGAAATTCGAACCCACTCAACTGTGGAGTTTAGGGAAGGCGTCCGCTCCGGCAACGAAGCCGGTTGAAAGACCCGTTTCGCGCAATGCCAACAAGAAACCGATTAATATCGCGGAAATGGTGAGGCGTGCACCGCTCAGCGAATCGGAGATGGAAATTATCATGTTGGGAGGAACGGTAGAATAAACCGTGCGAAGCGCCTTCTCCATGATATGTATGTGGGCGTACCGCTTCTCGGAATTTGAGTACGAAACATTAACCTTACGAGCATTTTATGCATATCTTCTCCCGCTGCTTATCGTATGCAATGTTTGATGGCCGTCTCAATCCTAGTTCGGCATGTTCAAATTGGCAAAGAAGTAAAGAATGTAACTCGGACGGTCAATGCTTTGAGAATCCTCGTCTAGCTCGATTTCGGTCCGTCCGGTAGCAAGTCTCATAATCGAATCACACGCCTTGCACAAAACGTTTCGTCTATTCAGTCCTTACACAGGCGCAGTAGAATCGTTACAGAATAAGAATCACTTTTTGTTAATCTGTCGATCTTCTACACCCTCTGGAGAAGAGATACATTCGCCAGGATGTTGTACGGCCCAACTTCGTTCGAAGACAGTAGCGCAGAGAAGTTGAACTCCCTTCTCGGGTTGGCCCTCAAACTCTGCACAAAAATGAGGCCTTCACGACGGCAGCTGCGATTATCTAAGTCAACTTCCTTGAAGAGACGACCGGTTCGCGCATTGTACACACGGACGACATCTTCCGCGCACGACCCAGAAATAATATAGTCTCCTCCATTCATATAGTACGAACGCGTGTAGTTATGTTCATTGTAACTTTTCGGGATATCGAACGAACGTTCTAGGCGTCCGTACCCTGTACAATACTGCTTGACCTCGTTATCCACACCTGATACAAGCATGTACCTATCGTCCGGAGAAAAGCACACCATCACATTTCCCGTTTCGCTCTCACTTTCGAAAACGGGGCGACGTGTTCCGCCGGGTCTTCGCTCGCGTAAATCCCACAACTTAACTGATTTGTCGAAGCTTGATGTTACAAAGAGATTAGGATTTCTGTGTGCAAACTTGAGTACATTGATGTGTTCGGAATGACACCCATGAATAGTTTCTAATTCCAGACCACAACCCAAATCGTACAACCGAATACTTGTAGAGTAGCCGCTCACAAGGAACTTTTCATCTGTGCAGTTCGTGTGCAGCGACGTGAGATACTGGAATGGGGTAGCGTCAAGAACACAACCTCCGTGCTTCCTATCTGCCATTCGATCAACGTTGTAAACGTGAATTGAGCCATCTTCACTACCCGAAATAAACATACTCGGATCTTTGTTGAACCAGGATAGACCTAGGACGCTCTTACGGCGCCTCCCAACAAATTGATACGGAATCCCATCGGGCCGCACTTCAGGGAGTTCATGAAAATCCTCTACAAACGACGTACCCGGCGCAATGAGACCAGGTCCTCCGCCAACCTTGCATGAGCCAGCAACCGTCATGGTTTCCTGATTAAGCACAATAAGATTGGCATGTTCCGTACCATATACAAGTAGACGAGTATCGATCGGATTGTACTCGAATTGTCTCGGACGATCCCCTGGTTTGCAATAATACTCCACGTATGGGGCTCCGGTTCTCGACAGCAACTCTTTCGAGCATGCGGCTTCGAAACGTCTATCGTTGAAGCTCGAATCCTGAACTAATAGACGTTCCGAATTTAAGCTCGATGGTCCCCCAGAAGCTAGCAACGCATTTTCAAATCGCCCACGTAAACCTTGCAAATTAAATCGCCTGCCGACAGTTTGATCGGTTCTGTGCTTGAAGTCCGATGTTGCGTATTCCGGTAACCCATAATGGCTGTTCCTTCGGCGTTTCGGAGTCGACTCAAGTCGATAACTCGGTTTTCCATGGACGAATTGCGTTCCAGAAACCGAAATCTCTCTATTCCGGAGCAACGATGAAATCGGAGCGGGGGCCGTTGTGGCATCTCGTATTGAAACGTCAAAATGGTGTTGGATGTACTGTTTCGCATCATCAACATCACGCTTGGTAACAGCAACACCATCCAGTGTGGTGAGAGAGGGCTTCGCATGAGCCAACACGAAAGATCGATAATGAGGGTTCATGGTGGCAGGTGTCGGAACTGAGCACGCTCCCTGAGCAAGATAGAGGTTTTCTGGATTTGGAAGCGCGCTAATATCCAAGTATGGTATTTCCTGCTCAACAAAATCTTTCGGAGCCGACTGGCTGCTCGAGCTTCGGGAGGTACTTCTGTCGATTCTTGCCGAAGATTCGTCCGAACTGCTCGACCCAGCACTTTTACGCTTCGCAATCTCACGTCGCAGGGAGGTTTTCCGCTTAGGAGACTCGTTCGCAACGTTTTCGTGGTCGTCCAGGTGTTTGCGCATCCGGTTTACGTCGTTCATGTTGCGTGCGCTTCCTGAGATAAGAACAGCGCGAAGCGATGGCACGTCTCGGAGAATCGAGGAAACCGCCCATAAGTTCCTGACTTTCGTCTCACGGAAAGACAACCACCCTAATCCATGGAGCACATAATCAGGATGGCGGCCAAACGTGCGAATGGGGCAATTATCAAGACGAAGCCCACGAAGGCCGAACTTCACGTAGTCCCCGGAGAAGCGCATATCATTCACGACGTTGCTCCAAGGCATCAGTTCGATGAAGCGCAGATCGCGACAACTACTCAAGTCAAGCTCCAGTGTTCCATTAGAAAGCACGGCGGCCGTGGCGATTATACTTGCCGCTCCGACACCCGTAATGAAGCTTTTCGAGAAACACCAACTAGTACAAGGCAGAGCCACACGGTTCGACTGACTGCGCCACGTGACAGAGCTCAACCGGTTACCGCGCAGGGCGTCGCGAATAGGGGGACATTCGTGCGAGTCTTTCGCAGCTTCGAGATACGCCTTGACAAACTCGAGCAGCACGGAGTCGGAGATGCGGTAGCTCTTCAGCAGGGCGCACGACAAGGCGAGCGCACGCGGGTCATCCAGTTCGAACGCAGAACCATCGAACATGAGCGCGTTGTCGGGCAATTGGAAGACGACATTCTGAGGTGGGTGCCCGACGGGAATGCCGAATACGCGACAATACTCAGCGAAGAGCGCGACGGTCTCGAACATCTCTGCGGAGAAGGTAGAAGACAGCGCGTCGGCGCATTCGTGCTTTGAGCTAAAACCTCTACACCTCGGAGACCATTTCGATTCCAGCGTGAAAACTACCCACTGTAAATGTGGCTCGGACGCGCTGCGCGCTGGAATCATGGTTTGGGTTTCCGCTTACAGTGTGTATCTATCATACATTCGATACGCAACACCATTCGTATACTGTACAGTACAACACTATTAAATAAATGTGCAACCTCAATCTCCGCTCACAACCTTTCAGAATCCATTTGTGGTTCAGACATGGCTTTCGTCGTTGGAGCGGGTCGGCTGCCCGGAACGTCTTCGTCATGCTCGTCGTTTGCCTACTCGCCGAACCTGCCGGTGTCCAGCCGTCAATCGCGACCCGTACGCTTTTCGACGCGTGCGCTTCCGCGAATGTCGGCTGTGCAAGCTGGCGAAGGTCCACCACGTCGTGGTCGCGGGCTCATTCAGCATAAGCATGAGGCGTTTTGGTTCTACCGGTTTCTGTCAATCGTGTATGACACGATTGTGAATCCGTTCCACTGGACGAAAGAAATGAGGGACAAATCGTTGGAGCAGGCGGGTCTCGAAAGTCCTGGACGAAACCTGAAAACCATCGATGTGGGTGGAGGTACCGGATTCTGTACAGAGGGTGTTGTACGCTACGTTGACCCGCAACATGTTACTTTGCTGGATCAAAGTCCACATCAGATGCAAAAAGCAAAAGCGAAACCTACGCTCAATGGCGTTACCTTTGTTGAGGGAGATGCCGAAAACCTTCCGTTCGAAACCGGCTCGTTCGATAGGTACACATCGGCTGGCTCTATCGAGTACTGGCCAGAGCCTGACAGGGGTATTGCCGAATCGTACAGAATCCTGAAGCCAGGTGGGAAAGCCACAATTATCGGGCCCGTGCGGGCGACGAACTGGTTTTCACGGTTCTGGTGTGACTTGTGGATGCTGTTCCCGATGGAGAGCGAATACCGAAAGTGGTTCAACGATGCGGGCTTTGAGGACATTAAGGTGTCGTACATTGGTCCTAGAGCATATCGTGGCGTTCGGCAACATGGACTTATTATGGGTTTAACTATCACTGGAACGAAGCCCGTGTCGGGACCATTGGAGCCGAAGACTGAGCTTGGGGAAATGCTTGAATCGCGCGAACGCAAATTTACTCTACTGGAGCGAATACTTTTCCTACCCAGATGGGGTCTCGGGTTGATTGCAGGCGGTTATTACTTTATCTTGCCCTTCGTTATTATCTTGTATGGATTGGTAACTTCGGTTTTCAAACGCCCTTCATCTTCGACCTAATAAAGAACAATTTACGTTGACCTTCTACAGAACACGATTTCCCTGGCCCTTACCGCGAGATTCTGTGGTGTACTAGCGCCCACAGCAAGAACTGGCCATTTCGAATACAGGGACGTCGACCACTGTTCATCGTACGCGTATATACACTGACCGAGTGCCCAGGTTCGTAACTGCAGTTTTCCAAACGTCGGCGTTTCCACACGTTACTCGCTTCGTATCCAGAAGTTCAACTTCGAGCGGAAGTAGTTCTAAGAAGACTGCTGTTGTCATCACATAGAGTAGTTTTGCAAACAGGACAGGTGTCATAACCGAGGTTTCTTCCGTATTCCGTCCGCAGAATCAGATTTTCGCTTCTTCTTGTTCGCTCGATTCGACTTGTTCTTCGGCCCTGATAGGTTTCCGAACAGTTGCTTCGCGGTACGCCGTTCTTTGTCAGTGACACGCCGAAAATTGATGAATCTTAACGATGGAACGTGATGAAGCAGAAACATGCGAAGGTCCGGGTCGGACGAGATTGGGTTATCGAGTAGCGACAGCACTTCGAGTTTCTTAAACAGTGCGAGCTCCGCCACGTTCAGATTCGCTCTCGTAGATATACGATTCGACGTGAGAATGAGTGTCTGCAGGTTCGGTAGCGCATCTGCAAGACCTTTCTGGATTTTCGTTATTTTGTTGGAGCCCAGATACAGACAGCTCAATCGCTCGAGACGTGGAAAGCCAACACCGAGCACGGTTATGGCATTCGCGGAGAGGTCGAAGCTATCGAACGAGTCGCCGACGACGCCCAGATTCTCAATAACTGGTATCCCTTTTTCTCGCAACGTCAGGGTTCGCTGGCCTATGCAGTTGTTCTCTTGTCGGGCGCTCAGTGCGAGGTCAGGCGAAAGGCGGCGCATGATATTCGGAATGTGCTGCAATCAAATCCTGGTTACCCACGATACTAAACAGGACCACCACCAGTTGTGTAGTACGGCAATTTTGGATTTGCCATCGTCGATGTGTTCCATTGGGTAGGTATGTTTACCAAATCAGCGAAGCAGAAAGAAAAACTAACGTATAATTTTTAATACTAGAATTTTAAGAAAAATACACTTCCAAAAAATATTAAGTGGAACGTATTCTGCTCACTAAAATTGCTTTTTATCTGCAGATCTCTTCCTACAGTTTCAGATTCAAATATCCTGAAGCTCAAAGCTACTGATTCGATGTAAGTTCGTTTACGATACCAATTCCCCCTAGAACAACTAATCAATTCAAATCGTAATTCTCCGGCTTCTATCAGCAGTTATGTCGTTGTTCTGGGCTGGTAGCACTCTTCTACGTATCTTTGGACGCCAAGGTCTGACGACACGCGCAACAGCTCCGTTAGACGTTCTGAACATTACGACCCACACGCTTGACTTGTTTCTAGTGAAGCCTGCGTATTGCTACAAGCTCTTTATGCTTATATCCTTACTTTACTGTATTCAAACCTTATAATTTACAGCTGTTCTGTCTGAAACTTCACGATTTGTTAGTAGATCTTATTCCTTTTAATCGGTTGCATTATTGGGAGCTTATGATGCTACACAAGAATAGTGTGAAGATTGCACTGAAATTCCTGATTTCGTATCAAATTTCTCTATAGATATGAAAAATTTGTTTAGATTGATTGGTCGCACTGACCAAAACTTTGAACCCTAATTCATTGCGTATTTATATCCTTCTAACTTACGTCATATATGTGTAGTAAATCTATTTAGAATTGATCAAACAAGCAGCGTTAAAGAAGCTCATACAAAAGGGTGCGTTGTCTCCATATACTCAGTGATCCATAGTTTTTCTAGAAAAAATCTTTATATTGAACTCAACAAATATGATCCAAACCGTACTTTGCATTACTAGTAGCACTTCATAATCAACTGTTGAAAACAGACATAATTAGCAAGTTCTGTTTTACTTTACCAAACGCATGTATATTGTATTTTATTTGTGTCAAAATATCTTTGAAATCTTGAAAGGTATTTTCTCGAAGACAATGTATCACTACCAATTCATATACTCCGAGGTTGTACAATAATAACGAGAAATTATTTGGTTTCATAGTCTATTCATTGAAATTTCAGAAAACATTTAGATAAAGTATATTGGCAACATTCGAGTTGGCCGAAGAGAAAAATTGGTTTAAGCGAGAGAATTCAATAAGAAACTATTATACCATGTGAACTAAAGCTATTAAGTGTTAAAACGTTTTTCTGCTGTGTCTCAGTGCAGAGATATTGTCTAAAAACAGGCAGAGGCAGATATGAAAATTATTATATTCTGTGTTGTGTACAAACCTTTTCATATCCTTATGGGTTACTTGAATCTTCCTTCAGTGAACAAATAAAAATGAAATCTCTCAATTTAGCAACCTGAATGTCGAAATAATATTGAATATACACTTAGCAGTTTCCTGCTGCCACATGAATTGAAAATGATAACCTTGATCTACTTGGAATTGACAAAATTTTAAAATGATTATAATTTAATCTGGAATGCGAGATCGATGCTATAGAATCTTGTTCTAAAAAAAGTAAAGCAATCATTACCGTTTGGTCACTAGTTCTAGTACGTTGAAGAGAGGGATCTTTCAAAAAGAATGCACTACATACTATTTATTTCGACGACAG
>JAAUYH010091524.1_pt1 | contig 16901 bp, 9 predicted proteins | sample 7278061 | NCBI WGS metagenome assembly JAAUYH01 (sample SAMN14350203, study PRJNA611818) | marine sediment metagenome | isolation source: surface marine sediment (0.6m) | place: French Polynesia: Moorea | collected 2018-08 | reverse complement strand
TGGCGAACTGCTCATGAATAGCACCAATGAGTCAAGATGTAACGTCGCAGTAGAGCTACGTGGCCTTCTAGAATGAGATCCGGAAAGTGATGATTGACGCACTCTAGGCGACGTGGACGACGGTGGTACAAGTGGTGGGAGCGTAGAAGTGGATTCACGCGCGGGATCGACAGTACTCGCTACGCTTTCCTCCTTCCCCGGTAGCGACGGCGCAGGAACAGGAATTGATGGCGCTTTCGGGGATGGCAGGCTTTCCCCAGGATTGTAGTTAGACTCGTCGAGACAACGACCGGCCTCAGCCGAATCGAAGACCCATTGGGGTGTGACAATTTTGCAGAAGCGGTCGTTTTCGATGACGTAATCGTACTTGTTTCCCGACGGTTTGAGCATGACGAGATGCGTACAGGTGCGCGCCAGGCCCTTCGAATACGCGCCGCCAGCACTGTCGCAAATTTTCTGCAGCTGTTTTTTCACGGCCATGGCCAGGCCGCTGGGGACGATTTCCAAGCCTTCGAGCGCGCCGAGCAGGTGGCCATCCTCGGCGATGCGGCGGCGCAGGGCGGCGCACTTCTCCAGCCACGAGTGGCGCACGTACACGACCGCGGGCGCGGCCGAGTACACGGCCCTCGACGACACGACGTGCGTGAGCTCCGCGTCGCGCAGGTCGGCGGTGACCGTCGCGCCCAGCTCGCGCGCCTGCGCGCGGTGCGGCTCCCTCTCGACGTACAGCACGCAGCCGCGCAGGGGCCCGGCCATGGAGGCGTCGCACGAGCGCATCGAGCGATCGGCTGTGCTGAGATTGGCGTGGCGCTGCGCGCCAATCGAACACGATGCCTGATGCGGTATACGTAACCCGCGATTATCATATCTTCGGATTTTTGAATTTCCTCTTTCGTTGATCCCTCGTGCTTTCATTCGTCATTGCGTCTCGCTTTCCTCCCACACCGTTTACACCCCCGCCATTTAGCGGCAGCTGCCGCTCGACAAGTCGTCTACACTTGCTACCTCGCGTCACGGTGCGTCGACGTCTCGTCGATGCTGGCCTTGCGTCCGCCGGCGACGGTGGCCTGGGCGTAACCGAAATTAGCGAGTTTTGCGTACAAACTTTTGAAATGCGGGAAATGGACTGCGCTCCTGAGAGACTCCAATTATTGCGCTACGAGGATGAATCGAGTTTGAGATACTCGTTCTATCACGGCCCAGTCTCACTCATCCGGCCCGATTCAGGGTCATGGGCTTGCCTATTTCAATTGCTTTCGCTCGTTTTATCTATATCGCACTAGTTATTATGGAGGATACGTCAATGACAGCTCCCGAAGATAAGATGCCACTCGTGGATGAAGGCGTGAGAATTCCCCTAGACAATGATAGCAATGCAGGTTCGAAGTGGCGACCCACACTTTTGCGGCGGTTGAAAAATGGACTGAAGGTGACCACGATGTCGTTGCATGCGGGGTATGGCGTCGCGGTGCTGCTTTTGAGTGTCGGGTTCGGCATCTTCGTTGTGATAGACTGGGTAGCGCAACACTTTGGAATCGCGATTGGTGAAGGTCTGTTTATAGGAGCCGCGTTTTTAAGAGTTACAAAAAGCTACATTAGTGCGCAGGAAAAGTTGAAGTATGCACGTGCCGCCCTGGAACGGGTAGATGAGCAGGTGTTCGAACAAGTCGCGTACGCGCTGAGAGTATTCATGGAGCGTGGGCTGGAGTCGATAGGACTGGTTGTGACTGTGTGGGTAGTGCCGCTGGCCATCAAGGCGCCGCAAATGATAACGCTGCGCTTGAGTGCCGATAGTGTCGGCGGGAAATTGGGTGCTGGGGGCGCCGTGCTGGTGGTGCTGTTTGCGATTGCGATTGGAGCGAAACGCGAGCACGACAAGCTGAAGCAGATGTCGTCGAGACGAATCGACGAGATTGTCGACCATGTCGATGAAATGCGCGAGTTCGACTGGTTGGACGTCGACGGCGACGGCGTGCCGGACGTCATGAGAAACGACGTCGAGGCCGAAGGTGAGGTCAAGCATGAATGATGGGTGTGGTAAAGGACGTGAATTTTGTGACGTAACGGCGATGACGTGTTGATGTGTAGAACGGGGGACGCGTGTGCATGTGACAAAGTAGTCGTATCTACTGTACGTGCCGACCTTACGTAAATCTTGGTTGGTTAGTGTTTGAGGTCGATACTCTCATTGTAGAACGACAGATGAACACGACGGGACGCGACCTTTCGTTGGCATTTCTTCGAGTGCTATCGGTGGCATCAATTTGTCGAGTTTGTCCACTTTCGGGTCAAGGGAAACTGTGCACCAGGCGAGGCCATCTTTTTGCCATCGTCATCTCCATGTGCTTGGCCCATTTGCCGCTCGGTCCAGATCCGTGTTGTGAATATTGTCATCAATATTACTCGCATTCAAACTGAGGCATTTAAGGAGTCACTTGCGTCCGACAGTGTTGGATTCGAACATCCATTACACTCATCATGGAGGCGAATGTGAGAAACACTACTGAGAACGATCCCTTACTCTCGCGCACAACGCCATTTCGTCTACCTTCACGTGCGTCGCTTATACGACGACTCGAGCGACTGCTGCGCTCGGCCACATGGGCCTGGCATGTCGGATACGCAGTATCCGTGGTGCTGCTGTTCATGTTCCTGGCCATGTTCGCATTTGTGGAGTGGGTGGCGCAGCACTTCGGGATTGCAATAGGCGAGGGTGTTTGCTTTGGTGCCGCCCTCGTCTGGTTGACGAGAAGATACATGGAAGGTCGAAAATTCTTGAAACGCGCACGAAAAACGATATCGCACCCGAAGCTTGACGATGACCTGTTCGACATCATCAACGACGCGCTTAAGAAGTACGTCAGTCGTGGAATGGAGGCGGCATCGGTTCTCATCTCCGCCTATGCCGCACCGTGGGCTATCCGAGCACCCGATGTAGTAGCGGGGTACTTCAGAATCAACACTGAAGATGGGAAAGTCGCGATCGCTGCGGGTGTTGGTGTTGCGGCGGCAGGCCTTGTCATGGTGTCGATGAAGGTGTACGATTATGTGCGCACAAAATCGTTCGAGCTCGTGGATGATATTGTCGATCATGTCGACGATATGCCGCAGTTCGATTGGCTCGACCACATATCGGGCGATGAAATTGACCCAGCTAATGATGAAAGGAACGTACTCAACGATAGTAGTGATACTATCGGGAATGTGTGATATGGAACAATCCAATGCTTGCGATGTCTACACACATTGATGCACGATTCGCACTCGGGTTCATTTCGTGAAGTCGAAGATGCGCAGCCACAGGTGAAAGCAACAGAGACTGCGAGAGTAGCGACAGAGGTAAAAGTTAAGCTCACTGGAAAGTGATGTAATCCATTTCCGCATTCAGTGTCGATAGTACAAAAACGGGGTTGCCGAGAATACGACATTATCGAGAACTGCACAGAGAAGTTTAGAACGCTAGACAAACAGGCCATGTTTTCATGGCAGTCGCACCATCGCCACGCCAGAAAGCTTCAACGCCGCAAATTTCGTCTTACTTGTGAGGTGTAACATCCGCAACGTTGCGCTATAGATTTCGTATAAAACTGGGACTAGTCGATTGGTGGGGTCGTGCCTGTTCGCGAGTGCGAACCGCCACTTTCTTCCTCGCAATGAAGCAAGCTGAGCAGATCTTGCAAAATCCGTTGGCCATGAGCCAGATGGATCAAGCTGCCGATAAATTACTATGGCGCGGTAATCTTCGCATTCAATGGGAAGCGAATGAGGTCGCCGTGCCGTGCTCCGCGAGACATCAGTCCGTCCCCGGGTTTTCCCCGATTGTCGACGCGAGGGCGTGGCCTGCCGACCTCGTAGTAGATACCAACTCACTCACCGAGGTGCACAACTTCTTCGCGATGATGACCGAGGAACGGGCGCAATGGTATGCGAGGTTAGTGCCGGATGAACCGCACCCCGCGTTGGGTCGTGTGGTGGAGGCGATGTCGCGACATGGGACTGCATTTGAGATTGACATTGGTGGCACCTTGTTCGTATGGACGGCCGATCATCTGGGACTATGCGCAGTATATCGTCCTACTCCTCCGCCCCCACCAACGGCAGGTGCATTCAACTTGTTTGCGGCGGCGGCGGCGGCGCAGGTTGGGATGCCATACCAATCATTACCTAGACCTAGCGGCGCGGGGATATGGACCGGATTTTTGCAAGTGCGACTGCGAGAACGCGCGGAGAATCTGTACGTGAGTGCGTGTCAATCGAATATTTCGCGAGATTTTGGTGTGCTGGATACGAGCGCTTGGCCGTTTAACATGTGGTGCGCGCCAAGCAATATGCAAGTTTCGTCGCCGATGCTCGAGGCTATGCATTGTAATTCCCAGCAATGGATTGTCAGGTTTATCGCCGCGACACCGAGTGATTCCCATACGGCAAACGCGCTTCGAAGCCTCGCGGTTTACATGCAGGCACGGCGTTTGATGTTCGAGGTTTCCTGCGGCACTCTGAACGGCGATGAGCTGATGTTATGCTTGTTCGGGGTGGTTCATCCGAGCTATGGCAATTGTATAGTTGGCGGGTTCCGGGTTGATTCCGGCTTCGATGCGCAGTATCAGAAGAAGGAGGCGGTGAACGCGAAGAAAGAGCCCAAACAAATGGGCGACGGTTTCAACCTGGGTTCTGTCCAGTAGGGTGCCAATTGCGATGCTAGTTTGCGCATTTTGTAGATTTTCACTATATAGTTATTATGGGTTACTGGCCTATGGCGGCAGAAGTAAATGAAATTTAGCATCTAAACACAGCGCTTTTTCGCGCACGCATACTGTATGGGTCCCACCCCATCTGAGCCGCTCTTTGCTATCGCTTCCTTGATGTACGATTCGTAGATTGCATCCCACTGTTCTACGCCCAAACACATCATGGTGCCACCAGCGGGAAGAAAGCGGGGTGCTCCGACGTCCAACGGGTCCGCCACGAAGCGTGCGCGCACTGGGGAAGGCACGACAAAGCTCAAGTTCAAATCGCCCGCGGAGTTTTTCGCAGAGAACAAGAATATTGCTGGGTTCGATAATGAGGGCAAGTCACTGTACACCACCGTGCGCGAGTTGGTGGAGAACGCGCTAGATGCGGCAGAGGCGGTGCCCATATTGCCTGACATCCACGTGGAGGTGGCGCGTATCACGAAGGAAAAATTCCGCAAACTTGTTGGTGCGAATGCGCGTGAGCGAATCGATGAGTCGTTGTACAAAGATGTGGAGAGTGCGAAGGAAAGGAAGGCAAGGGAAGCAAAGGAGAGGCGTGAAGCGAAAAAGAGGGAGAAAAGCGGACTGTCGCAGGAGGTGGCGCCGACGACCACGAAAAGGTCTGGTGGCGGGGTAGAAACGTTTCGTATCACTGTACGTGATAATGGTACGGGCATGGCGCATGATGATGTACCGAACATGATGGGTCGCGTGCTTGCAGGAACAAAGTATTGTGTGCGACAGTCCAGGGGAAAGTTTGGACTCGGATCGAAAATGGCGCTCATTTGGTCGAAGATGAGCACTGGATTGCCAGTGTTTGTGCGGACCGCGCAGCGTGGGAAGCCTCTCACGGAATGTGTGCTTGACATTGATATCGCGAAGAATATTCCAAACGTGATTCGACATGAAAAATTGCCCAACACGCAGGGTTGGAAAGGAACCGAAGTTCAGGTCACTATTGCCGGAAATTGGAAGACTTATCGACCCAAGATTTTGTTGTACATGCGCCAGATGGCTGTCATCACTCCCTATGCCCAGTTCAGCCTTCGTTTCGATGCGGGCGATGAGGCAGACGAAAAGAAAGATTTTGAGTTGAGTTTTGCGCGTCGCACGGACCGAATGCCGGAACCGGCGAAGGAGGTCAAGCATCACCCGAGCAGTGTAAATCAACTGTTACTGAAGCAGCTCATTGCTCAAGTGCGACCGAACACCTCTTTGGTTTCGTTTCTGTCGAAACAATTTGAATGTATTCCCACCTCGCTTGCTGGTCGATTGGTGAAGGAATTGGGTGGAGATTTTAAACCGTCGATGCCAGTTTCTGACCTCGAGTTGAATCATATACGGGCAATTGACGCATTGCTCCATGAAGCTAGATTTGCGAAACCTACGGGCGATTGTCTCTCGCCTGCAGGAGAGTATAATTTACGGCTTGGAATTACAAAAGAGCTAAAACCGAAAATGGTTGCGACTCATGCGGAATCGGCTGATGTGTTTGAAGGACACCCGTTCATCGTTGAGGTGGGTGTTGCACTTGGTTGTACTGGCATGAAACCAGGAATCAATGTGTTTCGATTTGCGAATCGTATTCCTCTATTGTTCGAAGCTGGTAATGATGTGGTGACGAAAACAGCGAAGGAAGACATTCGATGGGCAAACTACAAAATTTCCACTGCGAACGATTGCATCGGAGTGATTTGTAGTATTGTGAGCACAAAAATCCCGTTCAAAGGAACGGGGAAAGAGTATATCGGAGATGATAGTGTGGAAATCAAACACGCAGTGAAACGTGGGATTAAGCAGTGTTGCTTGCAATTGAAGGCGAAGATTGTGCGAAACGCAGCGAAGAAAGACCAAGCAGAAAGGAAGAAAACTATTCTGAGGTATGCGCCGGATGTGGCGAGAGCGCTGATGGAAATGTTTGGGCAGCTGGAAGATCCGGAGGATGGAACCAAGGATGTGATGGAGCGTGTAGAGAAGGGGGAGATTACGAAGGATTCGTTAATGGCAAAATTAGTGGAGCATGTGGAACAGCATGACAAGGAACAGGCGTTGGAGTATGTGGCGGCAACAGGGAGGGATCAGAAAACACTTGAAACAGTGTTTTTAGCGGAGCGAGTTGGTGACACGAAATTGGTTGGAGTGGAGGTTTGCGCGAAGGAAGGTGTACCTGCGTTTAGAATGGCGTTGTTGGAAAGTGCGCAAGCAACAGTGTAGTAGGTAAAAAACATTGCAATCACTTGTGAATGAGTCGAGTTGAAATGAGTGTTGTGGCGCAAGAGAGTCAGGTGTACGTGTGCAAATGAGTGAATTTTGAGTTATGTAGCGCACTGCTGAGATATCAATCAAACATGACGTCCGTTCTATCCCATTACGAGTATCGTACAGTAGCTGCTCGGATAGTTTTGAAAAATGAATGTTGATGAATGTTCGTCACCGAGTGTGTACGTACAGTACATGTCAAAGGTTGATAGATGTTGCTCCACTCCAGATGAAGAAAACTGGTAACGTGTCTTCTCGTAGTAGAAAATGTTTACTGCACTTCGAAAACTCGACCCAGGTTGCACACTGCTATCCTGTACTGTAGTTGAAGTTTTCTCAGAGATATTAATGGAATTGCCGTGATGCGGCTCAAATCAAGTGAGTCCTTCTGCTCGTGCGAGAAAACTGACACGGCTGTAGTACTACTTGCTGTGGTCTATGAGATTGGTCTCCAATGCTTCATATAATCAGAGGAACTGGAAATTTGCAGCTGTTCTTGTGTACAGGTGTACCATTATCTCACTTTCACCCCCGGAGTACGGTAGCTAGTATAAAATCTTCAACTTTGTAGGATCTCACTTCACATTCTCGGTCTCATGCCCCCTGTTAACAACAACATCCTCACCGATCTTTTATTGATACTCTTCCTCTTCCTTTTCCTCTGAACGAGCACCCATTTTGTTGACCGAGCACAGCCTGTAATGGAAGAAGGTAAGCACGATCGTTCTCGATTGTCCAAGGTTTCGTACTGGGTCAACACTCTTCGACATGTGTTCATAAACTTCAACACCTTTCTCTTTACGCTCGCAATAACTGCGGCTGTCATACTCTCGGTCCATTTAAGAACTGGTGAGTTGGTATTTGACGGCACCAACATTTGGTGGAAACTTGCATTGTTCGAAGTTGAAATCGAATTGTTGCGAGCTGTTTTCTTCTCCGATGCCATTGGTCTTCTCGTCGAGTATGTGGTCATTCGTCGTGGAATTTCTGTTGAACTTCTTAGTCACGCGATGGGTGCTGTGACGCCCTTGTTCTCAGGCAGAAAAAACTGGTTTTACAAAGTTGGTTTCACCAGTGTGACCATATTTTCAAGCTTACTCGCAACGGTGCTCGTCTCTTTCGTCATTGTACCCAGTCCTTCTTCTATCAATCGTCAGCCAGTCAAAGGGCCTGTCGAAGTGCAGACCAATAGTCTTGGAGGTCGATTTGGGAAAAACTATGGTGCTACCGGACAAATGCTACTGTTCAACGCTTCAAGCGAAAAATTTAGATTACCTGTTACCGATCAAGCCTACGGTTTGTATATCAAGGCAGCAACTAGACGTCAGATATTCGTCCCGAAAGTACCTCAAATTGGGCCGTACTCTACTGAATGCAATTCTGTTCATCAAGTCAACTTTGTTGAGGCCCGCGTTCTAAATGTTCAAGGGCTTCTGTATGATTGTGAACCGAAGGTGCAAGCGATACCGAAGGGGATAGAAAATTTTCCTTCACCTCTTGCAGCCACTGCGCTTGACAGATTCCGTCTCTTGAATGAATCGCATACACGCATAGAAAAGTCTGATAAGAAAGCAAAATTGTATATTCGAGGGGTAATAGCGAAGCAAATTCAGAAGGTGTCCATGTTCGAATTAACATGTGAGGTGCAAGCCGCGGAAGCAACGATTGATGCAAAAATGAACGATGAAGGCGTCATGGGCTTATCGTTGCCGGAAGGAATCGTAATCCAAAAGACCAATGAGACTCTTCCACCTCGAGTTCTTGGTGACCATGAAAATAATCTGATCTTTGCACTTGAGAATGCTATAGGTGGACGAGGAATTGGGGTGGTGGAGAAGTACGTAGCAACCAGTTTCAACAAGGATTGGGAGGGATTGGTATATTGGATCGTTACTGCCTATGGCGTGAGATCGGCTAATAAGGATACTTTTGCGGACACTGATGACCGCCGGCAAGCTATGAATGTTATGGAGTTGCCAAAACGGCCGACCAAGGTGGAAGTACTGCGTATCTACATTCTTTGGATACCTGTCGGTATTGTGCTACTTGTGCGTTTGATTTCAGTGTTCAATACCAACATGTTCAAGGGCAATGTGAAACAAGTCTTAGATTGGATGAATTGGAGCGATGGTGATCATCCGAAACAGTTGATCGAGCGTCTTATAGATAGGGCAACGCAGTCAGGACCAAACCTGTACGTCCACGTAGTTGCAGATGAGAAGGAGGAGAAGGCATTACGCTTCAGTTCGTCAGCAAATGATCGCTGCGATAATGATCGACGATTAAGGGATGCGGATATCAAGGATTATCGAAGTGGCTTACTACGACCACGAAATACTTATTTTGGGTACCGGGAACATGCGAAAAGATCACCTATGCAGTGATTATTTTCGAAGCTGAATCTCATGGATGAACGAGAAACCTTTATTGTAAGGACTTCATTCAAGCAGCTACAAAACACTACCTCCTGTGAATTGTTCTGATGTCTCCGCATGCTACTGTGATGTAGTTCCCTTCTAACTATGGCATGCAGTGTGGGTTGCTACGAGTTTATCACTCAACTTCATATTACGGGCACTGCAATACAGCGTCAGAGTGTGTTAGGGGTTCTCCAGGAGTATCGATGGCTAGATGTTGAAGCTAGACCACAACAACTCCCAGTGAACTATCGAAACTGCCCACCCATGCATTCCGAACTCCGTCTCCAAAATTGTTCCAGACTCATAAATAAAGAACTTCTTAAAACTGTTCCGGACTACCTGATTTTCACATTTCAGACCGGAGTAGAAACTTCTTCTTCTTCTTCTTTCACTCTATCTGTAGCTTCTATGAAGTTAGGATCCTAGAAATAACGTCATTTCGTGGTCGAGTGTTGACTCTACAAAATTAAGGCCGTAGGTAGTAATGTGACATTATTTAGGGGCCATAAGATCGAAAATTATCAGTTAGTACTATTCATAGAAAGATAGTGGCCTGAAGTATTGGCCTTTCCACTTCTGTACTAGTACTCACTTACAGTTGTAGTGAAATACTGTATTTGTTCTGAACCAAATATGAGCTGTAGCTGCACATAGTCCTACACTCATTCTTAGGTTTGTCTTTGAGCCAGCTCATATTACGCTCCAAAGGTAGTAGTAGCCCTTTACCGCCTAACGACTATTTCGTAGTTGATAAAAAAACAAGACGATCTTGAAAAACTGGTTTTGTGGTCCTCTCCGACCCGAACTATGCACAATAGCTGCTTAGTACTATTTCTCAGCTGTACTAAATTCTCTGCAAACGTGTCTGCCACAGAGAAGTGTCTGGCATCTTGTCCACACATGGGTTTGTAGAAAAATAGGTCTGGACCGAAACGCACAGAGTTTCTGTATACATAGCCGATTTTCGGGAAATAGCTAACTGACTTAACTAAAATTTCGCTTACTCGAATAATATAGCTTCACACCGAATATCGAAGAGTCATTTGAATAGAAAGATTGCTGTAAGTTTGGTTCTCGAGAGTTGCTACCGTTCATTTTCTTACTTCAATCCGAATACTGCTCACATGCCATATTTCTGTGGTGTGCTAAGATCATAAAGCATGTTCGAATATGTTCGAAATATTTTCGAAATAATTTTTATGGGTTTCTTTTATTTTTACCTTTAATCTTTTTTCTTGTCCTGACCTAGGATTCATTCATACATGCATTTCACTGAAAAGCTAACAGATGATGAGCTATTATTGAATCTATCAAAACCTGAATGTTGCTGATCTATTTTTCCACATATTTTTTTCAGTTCTGATCGTTTCCTTGCCATGCCCATCGTTGGGTCATTATTTGTGCTTGATGTATTCTTCGGCCTTAAATGTTTTTCAGAGTGATGCTTACCCATCATGAAGTTTTATTATTATGCCTATCAAAGACTGCATGTTCCTGATGACGGCCCCAAAAACCTACTACAAATGTCTCCACATTATAAAAACAGGAAATTTAATATTGCCTAATCAAAACATCAAGCACAAATTGAAAGAATGGATGATTCCGAACCGAAGATTCAAAAAACAAAAAACACAACAACCGTGATTTTGGTCGAAGAATGTCCAAATGTACGACGGTGCTTTTGCTACGAAAAACTACCCCATCAACGATCAATTGAAATCAATTTAAAGTGAACGAGGGCGACCTACTTTTTAAGGTAGGGTATAATACTTTCATATCCTCATCAAGTCACCATACCCACTTGCGATGATTGGTGTTCCCTTAAACAGCTCTACTCCTTTTTTCTGATATATAGTACACATTCATTTTGTACTCACAAATGTTTGCAGTTGTATTGCCACATGACTCGTCCTATTTGTCTATTTGGGGGTTTACCGGACCTAACCAAATAGAAGCTTAGTTAATTAGTCTCAATGCAAGACGAATCCCACGGTTTTATTGAGTTCAATTTAAGTAATGATCTTTTTTCAACAGAATTTATTCATACTGTTTTGCAGCAAGTTTTTTGTAACACAACTTCCCTGAACCTACAAAACGGGTTGTTCAAAACATTCTTGAATTTTAATGCTCTTGTTTTGAATGCACTCAGCAACATGCTGTGTTAAAATCAAGAACTTGCAGTGCTTGAATCTTTGGGAAAACCAGGCATACTGTACATGCCGACACGGCAAGAAGTGACGAGTGTAAACTAACTGTGATGTTACAAGCGGAAACACTTTATCACACGACGGTAAATAAGGGCTTCTACGACGTCGGTCCTTAGCATACTTATCTATGGAAGAATTTGAATCAATTCGTGGAATGCAATATTTTCGAATAATAGATTCACACCAAATATTCTAATTCTTAATTTATCCTTTGCTTTTTAGCAGACAGATTATTTTTGAAAAATTGAAAACTGTTCCACAATTGTTTCAATTTATAATTTTCCTTACCTTAGTAAAGAAAATGAGCAAATTTTTGTATTGCCGATGAGACGTAATCTACTTCTTGCAACTCATGTCCTAAAAAAGACAGAGAAACCGAGATATTGTGTCCGTTCTTTCATTTCATCTCACCTGCTTTTTCACGAACAATTTTGTAATGATTTGTAATTTACTTTAGTTCAGACATGTTCCCAGCGACTCCTAAGCAACCAATCAATTGAAAAGTCTAAACATTTTCGCATTACTGTACTTAATAATAAACAGGTATGAACTTTTCCGAAGATATTTATCAGACTTGATTCGGCACATGTCGCTCGTCTATTCGTACAAGAAAACTGATACTGCTCTAACCATTATACAAGCAGCAGTGTATGAGTTTTATCTAAAAGGCTTCATAAATTACAGTAGTTTTAGTTTGCAGCTGCACCATTTTCTCTCATTTCTCACTCCGTGCTAATATAAAAGTAGCGTCTCACTTCGTATTCTTTGTCTCATTCCCCTGCTAACTGCTCCCTCCTCAAACAACTTTTTTGGCACTATTCCTCTGAATGATCGACTCTATTAGCGGAGCACCACCTGCGCAGGGAGAAGGTGAGTACAATCCTTTGTGATTGGCCAAAGTGACTTACTGGGTCAGAACTCTTCGACATGTGTTTATCAACTTGAACACTCTTTTCTTCGCGCTTGCAATAACTGCTGCTGTCATACTCACCGTATATTCCAGAACTGGTGAGTTGGTATTCGACGGCACCAACATTTGGCGGAAGATTGCATTGTTCCAGGTTGAAATCGAATTGTTGCGAAAGGTGCTCGAGTCGGATGCTATTGGTCTTCTTGTTGAATATGTGGTGACTCGTCGTGGAATTTCTGTTGACCTTCTCAGCCATGCGATGGGTGTCGAGAAACTGAACCGAGGAAAGCAATGATCATGAAAGGATCGTGCTATAACCTCTGACTTGATATATGCCACTGAAACATTTCCCTCCGTGTAACAGAATTATGGTTACTATGACCCTTACCACATTGCATAACCTTGAACACTTAACTATCACGGTTACTATTACGAGAAGGCATTCCTAACAAGTGATTCTAGTTTATTACCACAATGGATCTCGGTAACTGGTATCAATTTCATGGATCATGATTTGTATTACTCTAAGCGATTACTTGGTTTTAGATGCTAGAACTCTATAATTGTGCGTTCTCTACTTTGGTAGAGAACTAAGTCTTGGAAGTATCATCAGCATTGTCTTGTGTCTCGAGCTCGATCGCTCCGGGACCTAGGACCGCTGAGAACCTTTCCAAGCACAGCCTGTGTTTCTAGTCGAGGTTTTTCAATATTGAATGCAGCGACGCCCTTATTCTCAGGCAACAAAAACTGGTTTTACAAATGTGGATTCACCAGTGTGACCATGTCTTCAAGCTTCATTGCAACGGTGCTCGTTTCTTTCGTTCTTGTACCTAATCCTTCCCCCGTCAACCGCGACCCAGTCAAGGGTTCTGTAAATGTGCAAACCAATTGTCTTGGAGGTCGATTCGGCAACAACTATGGTGGTACAGGACAAGCGACACTCTACAATGCATCAAACCAAAAATTCAGATTACCTGATACCGACCAAGTGTACGGTTTGTACATTAAGGCAGCCACCAGACGGCAGATATTTGTCCCAAAAGTACCTCAAATCGGGCCGTATTCCACAGAATGCAACTCTGATTATCAAGTCAACATTATTGAGGCTCGAGTTCTAAATGTTCAAGGGCTTCTGTATGACTGCGAACCAAAGGTCAAAGAGATAGCCAAAGGCATAGAAAATTTTCCGACGCCCTTCGCTGACACCTCTCCTGATACATTCCGCATCTTGAATGACTCACATTAGCGAGTGGACAAGTCTGATAAGAAAGCAAAAATGTATTTTCGGGCGGTAATAGCGAAGCAAATCGAGAAGGTATCCATGTTCGCATTAACATGTGTCGTACAGGCCGCGGAAGCTACAATTGGTGCCAAAATGAATGATGAAGGTTTCATGGGCTTGTCGTTACCAGAACAAACTGTAATCCAAATGAAGAATTTGACTCTCCCACCTCGCGTTCTTGGTGATCGTCCAAACAATCTAGACTTTGCACTGACAAACTCTATTGGTGCACGTGGAATTGGGGTGGTGGAAAAGTACGTCGCAACCAGTTTCAATGCTGATTGGGAGGGATTGGTGTATTGGATTGCCACTGCTTACGGCGTGAGGTCGGCTTTGAAGGATACATTTGTAGACACTGATGATCGCCGGACAGCTGTAAATGTGATGCAATTGTCAACCCAGCGGACCATGGTGAAAGTACTGCGCAAGTACATTCCTTGGATACCAGTCGGCATCGTGCTACTTGTGCGTTTGATTTCATTGTTCAATACCAACATGATTATAGGCAATGTGAAACAGGTCTTAGATTGGATGAATTGAAGCGACGGTGATAACACGGAACAGTTGATCGAGCATCTCATAGATAGAATGACGCAGCCAGGACCAAACCTGTACTTACAAGTCGTTGATGGAGGGAATAGACAGAAGGCATTACACTTCAGTCCATCAGCGAATGAAAAACGACGATTGAGAGCTGCAGGTATCAAGGAGCATCGCAGTGGTCTACTGAAGCCACGTAACACTTATTTTGGATACAAGGAAAATGTAAAAAAAATAAAGAGCGAGCAACATCTATTGTAACGACCAGAATTAAGCTGTTTTAATCTGTCAAGAATTGCATGAAATCAATTGTGACTTGTTTCTGTGATTATATTCCCTTTCTAGATGAAATAAGGGCAGTTCACTTATTTCTCCCTCCTTATTCTCCTACCAGGACCAAACTTGTCTGTACACGTGGTTGCAGAAGGCAATGACCTGAAGGCATTATGTTTCAGTCTATCAGCGAACGATGGCAGTGATGATGATCGACAGTTGAAAGGTTCAGATATCAAGGATTATCGCAGTGGTATACTGAGACTGGGAGACACGCATTAAGGATATCGGGAACATGCAAAAAGAGTATCTATTGAGTGATTATTTTCGAACACGGTATTTAATGATTGGCGAACAACATCTATTCTAAGGAACACACTAAAGACTTTTAAAAAGGACAAAAAATAGAATGAGATCAAGCTTGAATTTGTGCTGTGATTGTACTCAATTTGTAGCTCGTGGAAGGGTAGTTCAGCGCATTTGTCTGTCTACTTAAGTTACGGTCACAAACTTCTCGATATGGACGAAAATTGTCGGAATTTCATTCTGTTAGTGAATGGGAACAAAATTTCAAGCTATTCTAGTAGTGTTATGAAAAAATTTAAGTGCATAGCAGAACACATAGGAGTTTCCGAATGGTTGATAGTTCGGAAATTGCAATCTTGAGAACTTGAAGAACCTGTGAATTTTTCCTTGGAGTGATTTCAGAAACTCTCTTTCATCTTACAATACTATAAAGATCGACACTTTTATTACCAACTCCTAATTTTGATGTACAGCCAAAACTCGATGATTCGTCGGCCGATGATAAACCAGCAAATTATTCACCATCAGCCGAAAAAGTCACAAATACGTGGACCTAGGTCGCTGATTAAATGTCGGATGTATATCAGAAAGCAAGATCATTTGATTTTGATTTGAATCGAGCACTCTCCAGTACAGTACGGAATCTTTGGTATTTGAAATTGTGAACTTGCAATTTTCGGTGAGAGTATGGAAAATATAGATCGAAAACAGAATTCACAAGCGTATACGCTCCTGTTTTCGGTCTGCAGCAAAGTTAATATTCTCAACATAAGTACGGATAGATAAGACCAAGATTTCCATGAAAATCCAACCAATTGCTCGAATGCCGGGAAATCAATCTGATCAAGTGGAATATAATTAGCTCTTCAATAGATGTACTATTTATCCAGAAATTTTCAATTGATCGAAATCTTATTGCATGCATCCAAACATCGCAAAATCGCTGCGGCACTCGATGCTATGGGACGAATCATCGCGACGTTTGCTCGGAATAATGGAAACAAATGAGTGATACTATTACGATTCTCTTCGTAGGTGGACGTTAGACTCCGAAACTTTCTCTTTTCGTTTTCGTTTTCGTTTCCACTATCTTGAATACGAAATCGAATGACCTTATAGTTGTATTAAGTCAGTGCAACACATATCCCAACATATTCGTTTTACAACAGCAATAAAAATATCAGGTGCTCGAGTGGTATTCCAAAACCTTCAAGAAGAAAACCTCTGGTGGATAATACTATGTTGTAAATGAACCGTTCGGGAGTTTGCTTTCACGATGTACCATTTTCTTTTTAATTTTTAATAGTGAAATAACCTGTTACGGAAGTTTCGGCTGCTTCGTATGGCCGAGAAAAACGTAGGAACATTCCAAAATCTGTTCTGAATGTCGAGAGAGCGCTACCGAAATATCAAACGTAAATATTCGAGCCTAAAGATCTCTTCAGAACTACCTTTAATCAAGATTTCTTTACCTCTGTTCAAGTTAAACTCAAAATCTACCTGGAAAATCTGCATGCAATTGTTTGCAACAGATGAAAGTGAATAGAAACCTACATGGTGTTAGGTTTGATTCAGTTGAATTATAGAATTCTTCCGCCGACGGATTTACAAACTCTCGGCGGATATTAAGGAGCATAAAAGCGCCGCATCGTGCATCATGAACTGATTTCTAGGAGTGTGGTACCAGAAAGCCTAGAACAATTCACCAGGTTTTCGAGATGGCACTTCTGGCATATACCAAAACAATTCTGTAACGGACTAGAGGTAGTTCTGATAGCTAGTTGTCATAACACCTACTTTCCTATGTTTAGATTAAACCTTAACGGGAATCTGGTGTGTAATATGATTTACCTACCTTTTTAATTAGACTACTTTAAACCTAACGAACTCTAGCCTTAACAGCACTGCTGCACGATGTCTGTGGCAAGTTAACCGCCACGAATTCGGACAGCAGGACTAGATGCGGTACTT
>JAAUYH010165053.1_pt1 | contig 16905 bp, 10 predicted proteins | sample 7278061 | NCBI WGS metagenome assembly JAAUYH01 (sample SAMN14350203, study PRJNA611818) | marine sediment metagenome | isolation source: surface marine sediment (0.6m) | place: French Polynesia: Moorea | collected 2018-08 | reverse complement strand
CTAGTGCTGAATTGAGGAATAAAGTAGAAGAAGTCAAAGAGCATCTACAAAGAATGAGGAATCTTGAACAACAAAAACAGGACTTAATTATTAAGGAAAGGAACACTCTACAGGAAATAAAGAGAAAGGAAGAGAGACAAAATGAAAATAAATTAAAATTAGAAAGAGCATTGAATGAGAGAATGGTGAATTATGAGAAGGAACTGGAGGAACTCAGAAAGAAGGAAGAGGCAATAATATATATGGAAGAAGCAAGAAATGAAAAAGAAAAGGAATTGGTTAGGAAAGAAGAAAAACTCAGGAAAGATATGGAAGATGAAGAAAAGACAGAAAGAACCAAGTTGCAGGAAATGGAACTAACTGAAAGGAGGAGAGATGAAGAAAGAAGAGCACTGGAAGAGGATATAGAGAGAAGGATTCAAGAGCATGAGAAAGAAATAGAGGCATTATGCATTAGGGAAGAAGAAGTCAAAGAAATGGAAAAGACAAAAAACATAAGGAAAGAAGAATTATTACAAAGAGAAGAAAAGTTACAGAAACATGAAGGTGGACATAGTGGAATGTCTCTCAGGAGTGCAGACAAGAAAGTTTAATTTGGAAGGAGGTATAGGATAGATATGGTGGACCAATGCCAGGATAGAGGTTGTTACTTCTTTATTTTTTATGTAGTGTTTAGATTTTTTGTAGGGTAATATACACTACAACTACTAGAGAAAGTCTGCAGTGTTATAGCTGTACTTACTTTAAGGAAATATTTTAATTTTTATTATGCAACAATATCACAATTACTAAATGAATAATATGTTTATTGCTGTTGTTATGTGTTAAATTGTAATCTACAGTATCTACAGTGATTTAATAAACATTATAACAGTATAATAATCAGACTTTCAGTAGAGGTTGTAGTAAGTGCATCTTAAGAGTAGCAATGTGATGACAAGACATAAATCAGAGGAAGATATCTTACCAGACAGAGATAGAGCAGAATTTCTAACCGGTAGCTTTATACATGTGTAATATTGGGAGGAAAGTTACATTATGAAGCTTATGCTAGAGTATTCACTACACTAAGGATATACATTATGTTTAATGGATATATTGGCAGTAAAGAAATGGGTAAGTTAAATTTAAAATACTTGGAAATAAGTTACAGGAAAACATGAGAGAAAATATGGTGTCTACATAGTGTTTATTGTAACAAAATAATATTAACATGTAGTTTCAAAGACATAACACTTATACATGTAATTATATGCAACATATACATGTGTTTTGTATTTGACACAATATATTACATGGGAGATATGAAAAAATGGGACAGAAATTAATATATACATGAAGAACTGAATATAACATTATATGAGAGGTAAGAAACTACTGAATTGAATGATCATTAACATTCCCAGAAATACAGAGTATCAAACTGTAACAAGTTGTTATGAAGGTGTATAAGTGGTTTCACATAATACATTATGACATTATTGTTCACTTTGAATGAATAGTGTAATATATTTCAAATTTTTGTTAATTTTCTTATTACTGTATGCATGAAAGAAAAAATATTACTTAATGATATAATTATTACACAATATTGTCATATTTTTGTTTGTTTGTTATTACTATATGCATGAAAGAATCATTATTAAAGTAATACAAAGAATGAATAAATCAGATTAAGTACAATGTATTGTTCAGTTAAAGTTATGTGAATGAGATATAATATCAGTATAATTAAGTAGACAAATTATTCAATCCTAATATGATTACACTTCAATGTTATAAATCAGTCTAATTTCATCTTATTTATAATATGACATACTGATCAATACAAATAGAATAAGGTCAGAAACCAGTTTGTTACTAACAATGATTGATTATGAGAGTGTGCTTAGTACTTATGTATGTATACATGCATACATGAGCTTAATGTGAAGTTATAAACATTGTTTATTACATATTAATGATAACAAGGAATACATTTTGGTGCTTAAAAGCAAAAAGACCTATAGTTTGTACAATGATTAATGGTGAATTATGTTTAATGTACATATATGTATAAATAACCTGTTAAGAATTGTTCATTCCTAGTAACATTCCTGGAAAATACATATTAATAACATAAGGCAATGGAGAAGGGGTACCAGTTTCTGAACGGTACCAGTTTTGGAACACCCTCTTGAAAACATAATTAGTATTGCCGAGACAGAAGTAAAACATAGTGTGATACCTATACAGTAGCCCACTATGTTGTGTCAAAGACAAGTCAAGCAGACTTGCACAACTGGGGCCTGAATCACAGAAAACACTCTAAAAGTGTTCAGAAACTGGTACCCCTTTTCTATATAAATATACATAAAAATTAATGATGATTACATATACAATGAGAATATGTCTAATATGTGTGAAGATTAGGACAGATAAGTTGTTTTACATATTGTTGTTTGTAGTTATCATTAAGAATTATTCATTATTTGATGTTTAAGTAGCTAGTATGTTTTTTTAAATAGATAGTGGTATTAACTTACATTATTTGGTTATTATGTGTATTGTACAGATGAAAGTTCTTAAGAATTATTACATAGCTTTTGTTTACTCATTACCAACTTACATTATTTGGTTATTATGTATATTGTATAGATGAAAGTTCTTAAGAATTATTACACAGCTTTGTTTACTCATTACCTATATATTATATTAACAATAATTACAATAGCAAGATATATACATGAAAAAGATAAGGTTTAAATGTACAAAAAAGAAATGTTTTGTCACTATACATAAGTATTATATAGAATTGAACAATATATACATAAATAGGTATAAGATATCACACACATTGAAATATTGACCAGATATGGATGATTTGATATCAATAGACATATCAGTATGATAGTCATGTAAAGCAAAAAGAATATAGGTAAATAAATTTGTGAAACTGAAAGTTGAATGTGTATGAGTTAAGTATCATATTCACTAGATAGTCTTATGCAAGTAGTGAATCTTCTGAACAAAATTTGTATAAGTAAGTTTTGAAAAGTTTCATAACTTATTTCGTTTTTTATTTTCAAAAGATCCTCTACTTGCAAAGTAGCTAAGCGAAGCCTATGTTTTCTGCATGCATCTTCAACTCCAAAAAATATGGAAAGTCTACAAGTGAAGGGAGGGGTTTCTTTAGGCAAAATGTTAGAGTCTGTTGTGTGTCTCACTAATTTAATCATTGCACCATCTATAAGCTCAATGAGTAGACATCTAGGAAGATCAATTTCAGATAAGCGGCATATGGTGTCAATATTATGAGCATACATGCCCCACACTGCTGCTTTAGCTAAAGAACGTAAACTACCAACTACATTTTGATGTGTAAGCAATAAACATAACATCAATCTATGCTTTACTATATTTTCCCATGTATATGCATATTGATATGTCTGCAAAGATATTTCTAAATCATTTAATTTTCTTACCAAATCCTGATGGTCATAGGTGCTGTGTTCAATGATTACTTCATGTTTGTGTTCATTTACTCCTTTATCCTTTAGTTTAATTGCTGTTCTGGCTAAACTTTTCAAGAATGATGTGTTGCCACTGTTATTTCCAATGTAGTCAATAATTTGTATAGTACAGGAAAGTGAACGTAAGTCAAAAAAGAGGGAGTTGATTTTTCTTAGATGTTTTTTGAGTTTGTGACCAAAGACAATGTGAGAATCAATAACATTTCCCTGATTTTTGATAAGGTAATGAATTGCACCTTGGTCCTGCAGTATATCGTCAGGGAAAATTTTACCAAAATAAATGACACAGATAAATCCATCCTTTACTTGTTCTGCAGTTGTGACTTGTAGCCCATGGGCTCTAACCACTATCACACAGAAGAATGAACTGATGGCAGCCAGTAATGTTTCATTAGACCTACGCCTAACGTCCGGTCTCAAAATATGAGCAACTCTGTAAAGGGGAACTTCCATTCTAGCAGTCTACTGTAAGATCCCACAATCAGACACGATGACGTTATAACCTCTAAACTGAAAAAAGCAATGAGAAAAAAATGGACAGAAATGTTGTTTATAATATAAAATTAACATAAAAAATTTAGAGAACAAAATGTTATTAAGGGTAAGACCATTGCAGGATTATCACTGTATATGATATAATGTGGTTATGTAAGCTTTATGATTTTGTCAATATTCTGTAATAATGACTTGATGGGTAGGGAATCATTGTATTGGTATGGTTCTACTTCAGGACAATTATGTAATTGTTCCTGGTATTCTATAAGGCTGTAACAATGAATACATTCCACTAGGAGTATCCATTTATCAATTGTTTTGATGTGAGCAAGAAATTTATGACTATACATGGTACCACAATATGTATACAACAAATTAAAAAGTGAAGATTATACCTGTGTAACTAGTAAGCCTGCAGTGAACACACTGGAACACACAAACACTCTTCTATGGCAAACTGTAAAGACATATTAAAACAATATAAGCTGAATTAAAATATAATAAAGAAGGTAAGGAAAGTATACCAAAAATAGTTATAAAGATATTGAGTCATTAACAAAGAATGAAACAGAATGGAAAGATATGATGAATATTAACATACCTAAAATTTGAGTATAGTTGAAGGTATAGGAATCGCTTCTACGGATGAACACTCATGAAGAAGAGACCATGTCACTAACTTTTGATCTTGACATTTTGATGTAAGTGTGCAGAAACTGTGTCTAATGTTGTTGGAGTCGGAAGACATATGTATGTTGACCTTGGAATGTGATTCTCACTTCATGAAGTAAAAGTTGAACACAGGAACCTAATTCTGAAATTGTGACAAAACATACAATCAATATTAATTCAAACATTTCATGTCATATACATATGTAATAAGCCATAATGGTTTTTGTCTATTATCACTCTTTTTTAAATTTTTTCATACTTTTTATGGGTATAAAGATACTAATGATATAAATGAATATATGCAGTAGTTACTATGTACAAATTTGAGCACTTATAAGATAATTAGTCATAATAGATATGTAGAAGTGTCCACATTAAAAGACAGTGAAATCTTATTACATTTATAAATGTCAACATGTAATAAGCAGTATTGTGATTGATATTGACAGAATATGACAGTTAATTATGCAGCCACAGTTGTTTTGACTTTATGATATTATCAATAAGCTGTAAGCACTCAATAGCTCTACCATAAACATCTGTGGCAACAGATTTTGTAACATAACATTGAAAATGTTTATGTGATTGAGCAATTGCTTCATTGTACTCTGTATTTAATGAAAGCAATTGTGACCTTAGATTTGAATATTCTGTCTCCATTAATCTCTTTCTTGATTGTATTCTGTCATAGCAAACGTCAGGTGGAGTATTCACATAATAGATATGGTCAATTTTAAATTTGCTCTTACTTAAGAGTTCTGACAATTTTTTTCTGCAGTATTCATAAGAAAAATAATGCATTTGACCAAGTTTATATAAACTCTTAGTGAAAATGTCTACCTCATGAGGTATTCTATCATATATATGTACCATATGCTCAGTATCTTGATATTGATGAGAATATACCATTTCATGGAAACAGTCTACAGCATGCAATTGAAATTGAGCTGCAAGTGTGTTAGGTGAAGAGTAATACATCTCCAATGGATGCAAAGTTATATTATCGACTGTTTCAAAGGTATTAAACATGGACAGGGGTTCATCAATGTACAAGTAAGAAGGATTTAATTGTTTCATTTCTGACATGACTGAACTCTTTCCTGCCCCAATGTTTCCTATAATACCAATATTGACAGCCATTTTGTTACCAAAAAAGTAATTAATAAGTGTTAAAAGTGTGAAATAAAGTATTATAAAATATTCATTTAGTTACCAATATGCACCAACTTATGAAGTTGTAGTGTCCTCTGGTGTGTGTTGGGTGAATTAATCTGTGGATTTATCAGCCTCACCTGCCTCTGGTGCACTGTTCCTTCTGGCTCTCTTCAGTTTAGGGCTTTTGCCAATTGGTAGACTTGTCTTCCTACCTCTTTTGTACATGTATCTGTCATCATGTCCAGCCAACAACAGCTCGAAGGCGTCGGTTAAGTTATACCATTCACTTTCTGATAAATTTAAAGTCTTTCCAAAGTCAATTGACTTGTCTGGATTTATGTAGGGAACAAAAACATACCAATATTTTAGGTGTTCTTTAATCCCTACCCCATGGGCCAGGGGCTCCAGGTTGAACTCCTTCTCCATTCTCTCTTCCAAGGCTTCTGATATCTGCTCTCTAAGTTGGCTCAATCTTTTTATGTACTTGTAAGATACATTCACATGACGAATATCAGAAGCATATCTGTATCTTGACAGGCAGAAATAATAACCATACTTAGATTTCTTTCTTTCTATGTCCAACGAATCACTCAACATAATGAGTAATTCCACTCTGTTCATGGACCTGTTCTCAGGCAAAAGTAAATCGTCACTTACCATAACTGTGGAGTCTGATTGCCCACTGATGCTGGGCGCGGCTGAGTCCTTTTCATATTTGTCTGCCATTTTTAATTCTCTATAGTAGTCCTGTAAAATTCTATCATACAGCAACTCACCCACAAAAGTTTCCTTGAACGAAATTTGTTCAAATACCTTGATAGGTTTCCTTTTCTTGAAGTAGTCAATACTTATCTGATCAATAAGATACTCACCAACTAAGTGCGGCACCGGGAAATAGCAATATTTTGCTATGTCCAAAGACAACATGTGTTTACTGTTCAGTAAAATTGTAGAAGTGTGCAGTATGAGCACTGATTCAATATTATATACCTGGCCTAGACAGACTTAGGCTGGTAGAATGGTGTATGGAACCAATGAGAAAGCATAGAACAAGGTCATCACTGATACTTCCCTTATATGAAACAACATGATTTCATAAATTGACCAACTTATTTCTTATTCATGTACACGCATGTGTGTTGTAATGTTTTTCAGTTATGAAAAGTAAGGTGGATACATTATTATAATGCAAAAGAAATCGGTTAATGTATCCACCAATAGGAAGGAAGAAAAAGTAAGTCAGTATACATATAAATAGTGTTAGTTATGACGTGAAAATTTCAGAGCAATATGCATAGATTAACATATTTTTGTAAAGCAATTTAACATAACCAAAATCACATTAATCTTGTCTATGTTTAAGTGAATATGTGAGTGAGTACAAAGTATCATAATTCAATTAATATTTATCAATATGCAAAATAGTGAATAAAGTTAATGTGACATATACTTACTATTAAGTTAGACATAATTTACAAATTTTGTATAGAAAAAGGTCATCATCAAAATTTGCTTTTCCTTCAAGGCTGATAAGTTCAGTCTTTTCACACTGAAGACAGTATTGGTGCTTCATTCCACATCTTGTACTTATGTGTGGACATATATTGGCTCTGCATTTCTCACATAAGCTGACTTCATTTTGCCTGTAGCAATCAATACATGGTTGTTCCATAATTTTATCTTCCTTTAAGTGTTTCAAGCATAGTTGACACATGCCTATGTCTCGAGGGTTATTGTCATTGTCTCTAATAATTCTTCTTACCACTTTCTCTTCATAACAACTATGGCAGTAAATATGTCTTTGTTGACAGTAGAACTGTTTTCTATAACATAATGATATTCCACAATTGCTGCAATCAAACATTTTGTGTGTCTTTCTGCACAAAGGACAAGCATAACTGCGCTCACAACACTCTACTTTCCCCCATTGTTGGTCCTCTTCTGCACAGTATAAACAAATTGCTTGATGACAATCATTCATTTCTCTTAGAGTACATAACATAGCATGACGTATACATATTGTCCTTTGACATCTTGGACAGACATCAGCACATCTGTTTTTACAGGTCATTTTCTTGCATATTTCACATAACACTTTTGGAATAATTCCACTGTTATCCTCACATAGATCACAACTTACAGCCCATCGCAATCTTATATCATTAATGGTAGCCATAACAATATTGGTGAATATAACAATGTCTAACTTAATCCTAGATATTGTGGTGAAGTAGTCAGACTTTACTAAACCACATGCAGCAATGAATCAATGTTTGCTAACTCATATCACCTATCTTGCTACAACCTTTCACTGCGCATGTGAACATATGTTAGGTTAGGAAAAAAGTATTTCATACATTAACCAACATATATACCTTGCCCTGGATGAGTTGACTTACTTATGAAATGTTTTTCCCCTCACAAAATTTCCATTACCTAAATATATATTTGCATACATTAACTGACCTCTTTCTGTGTAGACAAGAATGAATGAGTATTAGTTGAATCAATTTATCAAGATGAGTATTACTATGGACCAATTTATAATCTAGAAAACTCTCACTGTAAAAAGTAATTACTGTGATATTACAACCAAAAAAAAAACATTTGCTGTAGTTTGACAGCAATATATGCGTTATGCAGTATAATAAATAATGACATTATGTAATAAGTTATCATGTTTTATCACCTATAGCAAATTGGCTTATGACACTTTTTACAGTGACTGTTTGAATGTGGTCATAATCATATATAATGTTAAATTACCTGCATGTATTGACAGCATTAAGGAAAATCAGGAAGGTCCAGCAAGGCATCCTTCTCACACATGTATTCATTGGACAGCAAGTAGTATATTTTCATAATGTCAGTAGATAACGGTGCTTCACTTTTGCTGTGCTTGTTTGTGATGTCTTCTAAGTAAGTTAACAAGGTCTTGTTCTTTACAAGGTGTAAAAACCATCCATTGAATGGTGATTTTTGTTGACTCATCAATGCATCCAAGTCAATTTTCTCACAATATTTCTTAAACCAATGTTCGCAATCATTCTTCAAAGCCATCAGTTCACTATGATTGGAGAAAATTCCCCAAACAAACGCTTTATAAAGCTCTGGTCGCATACAAGTGTGATCCAAAAGTTGAGTCATGTCCTCATCAACTTTACATTCTTCACAGAACTGAGTCAGTTTTAAGTGAACTTTGGATTCAACCGACAGAATAAGACTGGCTTGAATACCTAGTCTTTTTTGCATTTCCAATTTAATTAGATTTGTAGACGTTGCCATATTGTATGAATATTTGATTATGTCATATATTAATTTTCCTCACATCACTGTGCACATGAATCATAGTGTATCCAATATATTGACACATTGACGACACAATGGAGTATGGAACAATGTTTGAGAGAATTACTTTGCAAACTGTGATATCAATGTTACTCCTGCAAAAGCTGAGCTTAAGACAGAACTATTTGGAAAGAAGGTGCATAGTATTACTTTTATGCCCTGGATATTGTAATCGTTCATTTCCATATTCATGAAGTTCAAGGCTGAAGCAGTATGAGTAAATTTAACCAAGGTTAGCTTCTAGGACCTTGTTTTAACGTCATATGAATATTTACCTCCATTTCATAACCATTTCACCTTTAAAACCAGACATATTATATCATTATATCTTTCAAAACAACATATATATACATTATGTGGGTGAGACATGTCTTGAGAATAAGATGTACCAAACTAACAGACGCTATTGCGTATATCTCTAAGTACAAACGTTCTTAACCGCTATGCCGCTATTGAGGGACAAACAGGTTATCCCTTTTTGAGGGACAAATGATTTCAGACTATTATTCCTTACTTATGTCTTGTAATTGATCTTTATCTAACCAAGAGTCGAATTTAGACCCCCAACCGGACCAAGATACCAAATATTTCCCTCCACGTTTACGTTTTATAGAAGAAATTCTATAAACTGTGTCTTCATTGACATATGCTCTCAACATTTCCCCTTCAAAAAAAGAACCAGAAACCAATTCATTATTGTAATCTTTTAAAGTGTAAAGATTTTTATCTTCCTTTGTGAATCTGTCCACAACTGTAAAAATCTCTTGTGACCATTGAATGTCATATTTTCTCATAAATTGATATCTTGAAATATTTAGTCTGACCCTGTCTCCCAACTTGAACTTGTAATTAGGATAATCATTTAATCTCTCTTGCTGTGGAATTTCTTTGCCTTCTTCAGTTTTCATAATTTTATGTATAGGCTCTTCCTTGAGGTAATGAGCAAACTGATCTTCATATAATGACCTCCATATACGATTTTCGTCAGCTTCAGAAACTTTAGCTGGTGGTATTCCTATAACACTATGTTTTGTGTAGTTATATGAACTCACCATGTCATCTAGTATCTTGTACCATTCCCAACTGTTTGAATGCACAAGATATCTTGATATTTTCATTTTCAAAGTAGCTATGGCTCTTTCAATTATACAAGCCTTTCGAGGACCGTTTGCGAAGAAATGATTTATGCCATATTTTGTCATTAAATTTTGAAATTCATGAGATTTGAACTCTGGGCCCAAATCCGTCCGACAGTTGGTGCATACTTTATCAGACTGTAATATGATCTTTTCAAAAGCTTCAGATACAGTTTTTCCTTTAGTATCTTTTAATGGTTTACACCATAAATATTTTGAAAAGGCATCTATTACAGCTAAAAAGCCTATATATCCTTCATTATGGGAACTTATCTCTCGTTTATACATTCCAATGTCAGCCTCCCACATATATGATATCCTAGGCACTAAAACCCTAATTGATTCATGCTTTCTGGGAGAATCTTTCATTATGGAAATATATTCATCCTTCATTAATGCCTTCTTTACTTCTGCTTTAGAGAAAAGCTGTTTTGTCTTGGAATCTAACTGATCATAAAAAGCTCCTATTTCCATAAAGCTGGCAGGTATTGAAGGTGTAATATATTTCTTTTTTATATCTTCAAGGTCATCCATATTTACAATTCTTTCCAAATAAATTTTTTCTTATTCTCTTTATGATGACCGGTTTTATTAGCACTGTTATCACTACTAAAAGTACTCATTGAGTTACTTGATAATTTTCTTTTTTTGGTGATATTCTTAGGAATACCAGGAGGTAAAAGAGCAATTGTTGGTATATTATGTTCAGACTCATAAATTTCATCAGTCATTGTGCCTACACTTTTCATATTCTTTTTTGAATTAACTGGATCAGTCATAATACCAACATCTACAGTCTTAATGTTTGCTGCTGAATCAGATATGTTAGCATTACCAGATCTCAATTGAGCTGCTTCCTCAGCAGGAATTAACACCATCTTATCCACATACCTCATGATGATAGTATCTTCAATATTGCATCTTTCATTAATAAAATAAGAGAGTACACTACCTGTAATTTCCTCCTAATTGCATTTATCTTATGCTTCCATGGTGTAGTTGTACTGGACAAGATATGAATCACTTTTACATTCCTCTTTAATGTCCTCTTCAAATTAGGTCTAGTAGTTGTGTCAAGATCGATAATATTAACAAATATCTCAGTAATTGCACGAAGTTGAACTTGGTTTGCTGTTCCAAGTAATAATTTGGCTTGTTGTGGTTTAGTTGCAGGATCTAAAATTACTTTTAAATACGCACTTGCTTGTTTAATAGCAGGAGCCATTACTTAAGTCAATATAATTTCAAACAGGTGATACATTCCCAACAATTCTAGCACCGTCTATCATATCACCTGAAATAATGTGTTTTTTCCCTGCCTTAATACTAGGACTTGGTAATAATATTCCTACACTTGTACTTAGCAATGAAGACCATAATTGAGATGAAGTGTTCAAACTTAAATTGATAATGCAAGTAAATATTAGTATATACAAGATAAGCACTTGAGTAAAAAATACAACTTCTTGCTTAGGCACAACTTTGCCAAGTATAATCCATCTATCTTGATCTTGATTAGTGGACTCCATGTGTAAAATAAATGAAATTAACCTAATATTATTGATACCAAGGAAGAAATGGTTTAAAAGCAAAATGATAACATGGTCGGCATAAATATTCCAAATTATCTGTCTCAGTCATAAAGTGGATATATCTACAATCTGGACAACATACAATATTACATGTGTAGCAATAATCAGCACATTTAAATGAGCAAATAAATTTCCTACACTTATAACACCTTTTCTTCTCAACTTGTTTCATACCTTTTTTACACCTTTGACAAGGTGTTTCCCTAACAGTGTGTCTTGTATCCATGTTGATATGTCATCAAATCATTGTTAATATTGTGATCTCAACACATATACTATTGTAGTTTCACCTGGAAATATCTTTGTCCGTAATATGTATGCTGGATCTATATGCGGTGTCATATCTATCAAAATATATGGATACTTTTCACATGTAGCTAAGTCTTTAAAAACTTCCAGTAAAGCTCTATTTCCATTGATTCCCAATGATTGATTTCCAATCCTGCTTATTTGAAATTGATCTCTCCTGGTTACAAATAATGTTATGTACTTTGTATTTAAAGTTACTGTTCTACTGTATTTACCTTGGTAAAAAATATTATGTACTGTAAATAAGATGTTCAATTTTCTATGGTGAGACATAGAAATTATGCTCTCAGCAAACAAATTACTGTCTGACAAAGAATGTTGAAGATCATCTATAAATATTAAACTATACTTGTTGTCCTTACCTAATGTATCCAGTTTATCTCTGCTGAGTAATCCTTTAACAAATTGAACTTCAGGACAGTATTTCCTTATGTCTGAATAAACAGGTTGCCATTCAGTGTAGCAAACTATAAATGTAGTTATTTCCTGGTCAGGAAACAATTCCTTATAATATTCAAAGTAAAGACTAGCATATCTTGATTTACCAACTCCACTTGGACCAGCAATTGTCTGTGTTATAGCAATGTCGCCTTCAAATGGAAACATCTCTTATACTTATAACAATCATGTAATAATGAAAATGAATACTGATGCTGAGACTCAAATATTAAGATACTATCACGCCACCTGGCGAATGAATGTGACATCACCACTTCTATATTAAGAAGTACAAGATGCATGTGTACACTACATGAAACTGGTCTAAACATGTTGATTTCAACTTACAATTTCTCATTTCAGTCATGAACTAGGTAGAGAATGAGTCAGAACATAATACATTAACCTAGATATACTTCAGTCATATCACTTTTTAGTCCACATCTAGTATTGCACTATCAAATGTATCTGTATCATCATATTCACACTCAGCAAAATTAGCTAGAGGTCTATGTATAGGCCTTAATGTTATGTCCAATGGTTTAGTTTCCACACCACAAGATTGAACCACTCTTTTAGTGTAATAATAACTGAATGCAGATTTATGTTGAACATAACTGTAAATGTCATTATCATACATTCTGAAACCTTTATTCACACAACTTTTTCTTTCCTGTGTTTTAATGACATGTCTATAAGTATACACAGGTTGTTTTAGTAATTTCTTGCTTACTCCTTTACTTACAAGTTTATAATACCATTTGATCCTCCTTTTCCCTGGTTTGGTATTATTCAGCCCAATTCTCTTCATTACACCACGAGAATGTAACCGCATAGCCTTATTTAACAATAATTGCCTATATAATTCTGAAACAGGAGTTTGTGAAGGTTCATATTTTTTGTCAGTAATTAATATATATGACTTTGATGACAATCCTACAGCCTCTTTTCCTCCTTGAAACTCCAATTTAAAAATCCCAGGTTCCTTTTCATCATATTTTCTGTGGTGTTCACAACATTGTCTAGGTAAGAAATGATTATTCTTACCTGGCTCAATAACAAGTGAATCATCACAGGAACCATACACAGCTTTATAAAATTCATCAATCTTTTCAGGCTTAACAATATCTATCAGGTTCTCTTCACTAATAGCAATGTAACAACTGTCTGTGTCACAGTGTAATAAGGAGAAACAATCCTCTTCTATGAACTCTTTTAGAAAATCATAAAAGAAACTAAGCAAAATAAGCTTAGCGTACTGAAGTATAAAGAAACCTAAATATATTGGCATATTCAAATCAATTCTCTTCTTATAAGAACTGACTTCATACAATTGACTTTCTTCACACAAAGTGATTAAAGAACTAAACCTTCTATCATTTACACAGACCTTAGCCTTTTGTGCCCCCTTTACAAATTTCACATTTTTGTGCTTATTTTTCTGTAATAAGATACCACCATAAGAACTATTACATAAAAGCTTCATACTTAAAGCTCGGATATCTCCCCCATCTTCTAAAGAAGCTTCTCTTCTAGCCTCTTTCACTTCTTTTATAAAACCACTGAAGCATTGATCACTGGAAAATTCTATAACTTCATATATCCTTGTTACTACCATTCCATGTTTTAAATACCATTGTAACAGCTTACTAGCAATTAGGATCTTTTCTGCTTTCATTCCACCTACAAGTTGTGTTCTGGGTTTCTTACTGATATTGTACTTTTTTGCATGTGTTTGCATATGTTCACCAATTGCATCAAATGGTACATTCACAGTACAAAAGATAGGTGACATGTCACAGAAGTAATCATAAGGACTCTTATTTCTTTCTTTCCCTGCACCCCATTGCTCAGGAATTGATAAATCAATTTCTAAAGCTCCGAATAGTCTATCCTCTTCAACAGCCTTTAATATCATAGACATTGTGACAGGACCTTTATACTTTTGATAAAACCTTGGTCTTTTACTTCTTATGAATTCTTTCAGTGATTCATTCATACTTATTTCTTTAATAAACTCACATTCAAGCATAATAACTACATTATGCTTACTTTTAATATAATTCATTTTCTTAACATGTCTACTCCATCTCAATGACCTTTCCTCATCTGTTAATGACCTTGAATAATGACAATTTGGATGCCCATGTATGTAACACCCAATAAATTCATACAGACACCCACCTCCAACCCCTACCCCACCCACCTCTCCACCCACATTCATATTGTCATCAATTCCATTATTATTCAAATTAGCACTCATATCAACTGCAGGAGGACACCAACCGTCGCATAGGTAAACACCACATCGATATTCCTTGCCAGAATTTAGTTTATGTTGAATATGAATATTGTCTCTTTGTGAAATATAGTCCATCCAATAATACTGCAATAAATATTTGTCACTTAAAACAGGCCTAAAACCTGTTTCTTCCTTTCTACAAACAAAACCATTAACAGGCATTTCCATATCCATTGCTTTCCCATACATACTACAAGCGTCATACCCATGTATATTCAAGACTTTATTATTTGTTTTCTTATTAATTACTGATTCACCTATTTTGGTGTACCTGCGAAAAATTATGCTGGGACCCCCCACAATGTTGTCTTTAAACTTCATGTATAATGATTTATAGAATTCATTGAACAAAGCAAATGATACACCGCGTTTCCTAGCAGCTTGAAACAACCAAACCCTGCCCAATCCCGGTAGAGACAAGGAATCTTTAAACATATTTAAGCCCTTACTAATAAAGAACTCCTGCATTCTTTCCACAGCGAGCACGAAAGGAAAAACGTCGCCAACGTTGTACCACTCTAAAAGGGAAGCTAACGTTGTCATATTATTTTCTGTCCAAGCTTTCTTAACAATATCATAATTCGCTAACCGCTCTTCATCAGTATCACCTAAAATATGCTTCCCTTTTATTGTTGAGTACCACCCTTTACTAGTTATGGGTGGTAACTCTGTTTCATATAAGACTTTGTATGAAGTAAGGTGTTCGTACGGAAAGAAACGTTTTCTTTCAGTAACATGATATGCTGCTAAAAATTGGCTATAAGATGTCCCTACAGATAAGTAATTACAAATGTCTAAAAAACGTAGAGAACCATTGCTAATCAAATTGTAACTATTGGTTCTTTTAATAACGAAACCTTCTGTTGCATTAATCAAATCAAGTTCAATAGGTAGATATCTCTTAACCAAATTAATATCATACTTTGAACTATGATAAGACAATACAATAACCTCATTTATATACAATTTCATTTGCCTATATATTTTCTTAACTCTGTTCAAATGATACTGTTTATAATCATTATCCTGATGTTTCATACTGATACCTATGTCATTAGCAATGACAAATGCCTCATTTTCTCCATGTTCTGTGAGGAAATCTTTAATTTCTGAATCAATTTCCACTTGCAATTCTTCACTTATATCTCTAATAAGGATAGCTAACCGTATTAATACCCAACCTAATGAATCAAAAGTTTTTTTCCTAATGTCTGTTGCCCAATCCTTCAATTTTTGTATCCATTCTTTAATGAGTTGACCAACATTTTCATTCATCATAAACAAACCAGATCTTTGATAAGGTAATGTACCACATATAGCAACACTAACTGGTATATGTAAAGACAACAAAGTTAATTTTTCTGTTTGACTTTGATCTAATGGTTTCAGAATACTTTCAAAATCAAATACAAGGAAATCTTTTTGATATCTGTCACACTCTGGCACAACAATATTTAAATATTCTAACTGTTGGAAAATAGTTATGTTGTTATCATAATGTCCACCCTTAAACTTATACCTAGTAATTTTTGTACAATCAGCATTTTTATGTCTCTTTAAATGGGAATTATTATAAAACAATTTAGAACAACTTTCACATTCATATGACTTTGCAAATATATTCAAATTATAAATATATGACAAATGATTTTCCCATATATGTAAATCCATATGGTCAGAAAATGATTTATCTGACCTGTACCTAATTTGTGTATATCCATTTTCAATCTGTTGGTAAATGTCTATGCATATGTGAAAACATTGTTCAAAGTCTGACATATCATCAAGATGTATTCCCTTAAATGAAGTTTCATCCAGTTTTTTAAAATTGACCCAACACATAAAATACTGATTCACCTTTTCTTCAAATAATACCTTACCCTTAATTTTGAATAATTCAGGGTGTTTATAAAGAGCTAAACATCTAAAAGAACATTTAAAATCAT